>Ga0115013_10001803_pt1 | contig 12185 bp, 9 predicted proteins | sample SouAtlMetagenome_2_FD_88686 | JGI IMG/M metagenome (GOLD analysis project Ga0115013, IMG submission 88686) | Marine eukaryotic phytoplankton communities from Atlantic Ocean - South Atlantic ANT15 Metagenome | ecosystem: Environmental > Aquatic > Marine > Oceanic | place: South Atlantic Ocean...
TATTGATGCTGATAAAAATATAACACTAGATGCTGGAAGTGATATTAAATTAAAAGCTGGTAATAGGATTGATCTTGAGAGTAATATTGCAAATTGTGATGCTTTAGTAGGAAATCTAGCACCGAGAGATATTTCTTTTGGTGGATTAGTTTTTAGTGGTACTAAGATAGGACTTGATGCTGCTCAAGGACTAAAAACTAGAGGTATAGTGTAGTGGCAGAATCTGATAATTATTTTAGTTTAAGTAACAATACTGTAGGTAATGTAACAGAGTTTAACAACGATGTCTACATTTATGGAACTCTTTATGCTGATTTATTTGGTAATACATCAGTTGAGCAAGGATTAAATTTAGATGTTAATAACTTATATGTAACTGGTATTGCTACTTTTACTAAAGATGTATTCATCTTAGGTGCAGAAGCATACTCTGATTATCTAACAGTAAAGCATAGATTTAACGTTGGTCTTGGTGGAACAGTTCTTACTGCAATATCACAACAAAAAGGTGCTGATGATGGACAAGTAGATGGTCGTGTAGGTATTGGAACCACACAACCTGATGCAAGATTTCAGGTAGGTGAAAGAGGTGATGGTAAAAATACTTCCTTCGTGGTTACTGAAGAGGGTTCGGTTGGTATAGGAACTACAGTTCCTACTGAGAAATTCCAAGTTGGGGATAAATGCTTAACTGTTAGTGTAGATCCATGTAGGGTTGGTATCGGAACAACCATGCCTGAAGGTAGATTGCAGGTAGGTGTAAGAGAGAAATCGGTAATTTTTACAGACCCTGTTTCTGGTATAACCTCAGTTGGTATTGGAAGTACAAATCCGTGGCAGATATTCCAAGTCAATGCTGCAGAAGAGACATTTGTAGTTACGCAAACAGGTAGAGTTGGAATAGGTAGTACATTTCCTGGTACTATACCTGGATATAATGAGGGTGTTGATGGTGAAATAAAACTAGATGTAGAGGGATCTGTAAAAATTGACAGGAATATTGTCGATTCTGCTGATTCATCTGGTGCGAATGGATATTATTTAAATCAAGATACAAATGGTATACGGTGGGTTCAAGCATCTCCTGTATCATTGGATGGAATGTATGTTCAGGATGAAGGAGTTGATTTACCTTTAAGTGGTACTGCACAATTATTCCAATGGTTAAACTTTACTCAAATAAACAGTTTAGGTCTTGGAGTAGATACTTTATTACCAATACCCGATCCAGCAAATCCAACTGCGATTGCAAGGATTCAAACTCAGGACTTATGGGGTCATACTAGTAGTGCTAATGATTCTCCAATCTATAGGATGACGAATATTGGTATTAAGAATAATAATCCAGCAGTAGAGTTAGATGTTGATGGACAACTTCATGTAACTGGAGATGTTGATTTTGACTCTAAGTTAAATGTAGATGGTGATACTGATTTACAAGCAAAGTTAGATGTTGATGGAGATACAACACTTAATTCTATACTAGATGTAGATGGTGATACTGATCTTCATTCTAAACTTACAGTAGATGGTGATACTAGGTTAAAGCAAAGGCTTGATGTAAATGGAGATACCTTTTTAGATGGACAATTAGATGTTGATGGACTAACAACTTTTAATGATACTTCAGATGCTAGTAGTACTACTGCTGCTTCTGTGCAAATGGATGGTGGTCTAGGTATTGTTAAGAAATTATTCGTTGGTGGAGATACTAAGGTTGAATCTACAACACAATCAGCTAATAGTTCAAGTGGTTCTCTTGTTACTCTAGGTGGTGCTGGAATTGGAAAGAACTTAAATGTTGAAGGAAATACAAAACTAATTGGTACATTAGAGTTAGAAAACCAGTTAATTGATAAATTAAATACGACAGGATATGATGGTTCTCGTAGTAAAAATGATTATAGATTATCTGCTACATCAAGTGGTGTAAAGTGGAGACCATCTGGTGTAGAAACTACCAATACTTATTGGGTAACAAAAGATGGAAATGATAGTAATACTGGTTTATTGGAAGGTGATGCTAAAGCATCTGTAGGTGCTGCAGCAGCAATAGCACAACCAGGTGATACAATTAAAGTTCGTTCTGGTGTTTACACTGAGAATAATCCTATTGGATTGCAGAGAGATGTTACTGTAACTGGTGAAGATCTTAGATTAGTTACTATTACACCTTCTAATGTCAATAAGGATGTTTTCCATGTTAGACGAGGATGTTTGATTGAGAATATAAGTTTTCATGGAACATCAGCAGCACAAGAATTTATTAATTGTGCTGTTGTGGCATTCCCACCAACACAAACTTATATTGATGCTGGAGTATCATATGGTGCTATAACTGGATATACTTCTGCTGGACCTGCTAATGAAGGTCCAACAGGAAGATGGAAATCTCCATACGTTAGAAACTGTACTAACTTCTTGAATAGTAGTATCGGTATGAAATTAAATGGACATCATGTTGATGCTGCATATACTGGAACTAATGATTTGGGACAAGATTTGAAGAGTATGGTCTGTGATTCATTCACACAATATAATGAAGCAGGTATTGGTGTTTCTATTTCAAATAATGCTTATGCTCAGTTAGTTTCTATATTCACTATTGGATGTGAGATTGCTATTGGATGTACATCTGGTGGACAGTGTGATCTTACAAACTCTAACTCATCATTTGGTACTTTTGGATTAGTTGCTGATGGTACTAGTGTTGTTGAGTTTGATGGAACATTACATGAAGCAATAAATGGAGAATCTGATAAGTTAACTCTTTCTGATTGTAGAGATTTTGATAGTGGTGGAAGAAGATATAGAACTCCTTTTGATGGACAAGGTGCGTACTTCCATTTAGATATGAATGATTATGCAGATACTCCTTCAACTGCATCAATAACTGAACCAATGCAGTTAATTAGATCTATTACTGTTGTTAATGGTGGTAATGCTGGTGATTATACTGCATCTGCTCCACCAATAATAACTGCAACTTTCCCTGAAGGACCAGAAGCAATATTTGCTGAGTTTTCTCCTAATATAAGTGATGATGGTATAATAACTTCGGTTGATGTTATCGCTAGTGGTAGAAACTACTTACCTACACAAAATATTGTAGTGAGTGTATCTGGTACTGGTAGTGCTCAATTAACTGCAGATATGGATCCTATTTTATATACTGTTGATGAGGCAACTGAAACACCTACGTCTGGAGCACTTCAAGGTAGAACTACAATAACCTTTAATGAGTTTATTCCATTTGCTGTTAAAGCAGGTGTAAAAATGGAACTTGTTAGGTTGAGTAGAATTATAACCAGTTCACATTCATTTGAATATGTGGGTGCAGGTACAAATATAAATACAGCTAACCCATTCCAGGCTGGAAAACCTATACCTGAATATGAAGTTGTTGCTAAAAATGGTGGTCAAGTACCATTTACCAGCACGGATCAAAAAGGTAACTTTAAAATTGGTGATGGTTTGACAATTGATCAAACTACGTCTACAATACGTGGAAGGGATTTCAATAGAGCTATACAAGCACAACTAACACCACTGATATTAGCGTTAAGATAATATGGCAATAGCACCCGTTAATAAGTTTTTAAATGTTTCTGTTCCTGTAGCACCAGGATTACAGAAACTATATGAGGTTCCTACAGGAACTTCATCTTTATTGCTATATGCACAAGTATCTAATGTTGCGGTAGGAACTACATATCCAACAGTCACATTTATTCAAAGACGAGAGCAAAGAAGTACAGGAAATTCGAGAGATATAAGAGTCATAAAAGATGCTGAAATTCCACCAAATGATGCATTGATAATGGTGGATGGTAGAATAGTATTGGAGAAAACACCATTAGTAATTGATAAAGTTTATATTTCAGGAACACAGAGTGGAGTTAATACAGTTACCAATGCTGCATATGATGAACCAACTGGAATTGTTACTGTAACTACAATGTCTGATCATGGATATAATGCATCAGAACAGATTACAATGGGTGGATTATATTTTACATGTTCTGGTAGTACAGGGATTACAACAAATATTTTCCCTGATCCACAACAAGCATATGTCATAGATACTGTCCCTAGTACAACATCATTTTCTGCTGATATTGGTAGATCTAAGGGATATACTCACATATATGAACCAGCAGTTCATACATTTGTTCGTGGTACTCCACAATGTGTTGAAGTAGTTGATGGATCTGGTAGTGGACATACTACTGGTACTAAATTTAGTGTATGGAAATGTACTTATAATCCAACTAGTGGTGAATTGACTTTAACCATTGGTGCTAATAGTCTTGTTAATGGAAATACTATTAAAATAGCAGATAATTCTCTGGTATTTACTTGTACTATGGATAACGACTATACAGAACATTCTTATCCAAGATCAACTGATCCTGCTTCAGGATCAAATTTAACTCTTGCGGTTGCTTCTGCTAATGAATCTATTCGAGTCAATGTAGGAACAACAAATGCAGGTGGTATGGTTGCTCCATTACAAATGGAATTCATTGCAAGTATTCTAGAGAATAGTAATGTCTAAGAAATATTTGAGTGGAAGGGTTAAGAGAACCCCACAAGATCAATTAAAGGAAGATAGATATCAATATCTTGGATTAGAGCAAGCAGAACCTAATCTTGGAGATCCTGTTGCTGGTGGAACACCAGGTATTCCTGCAGGTGGTCAATATCAAATAGTATCAATACCTGGATTTCCTGGTCAAAGATTTTGGACTCCAATTGCTGGTGGTAGTACTCCTGGTGCTTTAAGCATATATGATGAAGGATCTCTTGTAGGAACTGCAAATAGTATTACACAAATTGATTTTGTTGGTGCTGCTGTAGAAGCTACTGGTGCTGTTGGTAATGTAAGAGCAACTGTTACTGTTACCCCTGCAACTATAAGTGCTACTCCACCTACAAATGCTAGAGAAGGTGAATTGTGGTGGGAAAGTGATACTGGTGATTTATTAATATATTATAGTGGAGTTTGGGTTATTGCCAACTCTGGTGGTGGTAACATAAATCCAGGTCCTAAAGGTGAAGTTGGTCCTAAAGGTCAAAAAGGCGAATTGGGTCTTACAGGACCTGATGGACTTAAAGGTGCTAAAGGTGCAGATTCAACTGTAGCAGGTCCTGAAGGTCCTCCTGGAAATGCTGGACAAAAAGGTGTTGATGGTTCTCCTGGTAATGATGGACTCAAGGGAGAACCTGGTATTAAAGGTGATGGTGGTGATAAAGGACAGAAAGGAGAGAATAAAGGAGAACCTGGTGACAAAGGTGATAAAGGAGAATTGAATGATAAGGGGGAGAAGGGTGATAAAGGTATAGATGGTGCTGCTGCTAACAAAGGAGATCCTGGTGATAAAGGTGATACGGGTCAAAAAGGTACAGCAGGTGATGGTAATAAAGGAGATAAAGGAGATAAAGGACAGGATGGTGCTGCTGCAAGTAAGGGGGAGAAAGGTGAAGTAGGTGATAAGGGAGATAAAGGTGAAGGAGATAAAGGAGATAAGGGTGAAACAGGTGCAGGTACTAAGGGAGAACCAGGTGGTGAAGGTGATAAAGGTCAAGTAGGAGATAAAGGACCAAAGGGTGATGGTGCTAAAGGTAATGATGGAGATAAAGGAGACGTAGGTGATAAAGGTATTGTAGGAGATAAAGGTGTTGAAGGAGATAAAGGTCAACCAGGTGATGGTGAGAAAGGTAATGATGGAGATAAAGGTGCAGACGGAGATAAGGGTATAGATGGGGATAAAGGTATTGAGGGAGATAAAGGTCAACCAGGTGATGGGGATAAGGGACAGGATGGTGATAAAGGTGTAGACGGAGATAAGGGTATAGATGGAGATAAGGGTTTACCTGGTGAAGAGGCTGATAAGGGTCAAAAGGGTGAAGTAGGAGTTACTACTAAAGGAGATAAGGGTGAAGTAGGACCAGATAATTCCACTAAAGGACAGAAAGGTGAGGAAGGTGATAAAGGTGAACCAGCTGCTGGTGGTGGTGTAGGTGGTAGTGACCACGATATTCAATATAATAATAATGGATCTATTGCTGGTGCTGCTAGGTTACAATATAATGATAGTGATCATAAACTTGAATTCCTTAATTCTGGTGGGACTGTAAAAACAAAGATACATGTAAATGGCAGTAATGAAACTGAATTCTATAATGGTGTTACTTCATCTAATAATGGTGCTAGTGGAGTAATACAGAAATTTAAATCTGATGGTATATGGACTCCAACTAAGATGTATGCCTATACTAGTCCAGCATCTCCAGAAGATATGGGAGCTTTAGGTGATATTGCTATATCTGGTGGAACTGGTTCTCAAGGTTGGGGATGGGCTGATCCAAGTAATGTTGTTGCTCATTCTAAAGTAACAGTTTTTGGTGCTGGAAGTCATACTCATACTTGCGATATTAGTAATTTCAATTACTTTTATATAATTCTTACTGGTGGAGGTGGATCAGGTGGAGAAGGTGGATCAAACGCAGGTGGCGGTGGTGGTGGATCAGGCGGAACAGTTCATCAATATGGTGGTCATATGATGGTTGGTGTTACTCCAACAGTTACTATGTCAATAGCATCTGGTGGTAGTGCTAGTAGTAGTGGCAATGGAAATAATGGTGGTAATAGTGTTGTTACTACTAATGGTGGTAGTTCATATGCAATGTATGCTTATGGTGGAGGAGGTGGAATTGGTAATCAATCTTCTGTAAATGGTGGTGGTCACGCTGGTAATGCCTCTGGTTCTGGTGGATCACATTCTTATACAGTTGTATCTAATGGTGCTTTTGGTGGAGTAGGACACTCTGTTAACTATCTTCGTGGTTTTGGTGGACCATCTCATTGGGGAGGTCCTAATGGCACTAACTTTAATGTTAAAGGTGCTCCTGGTTCTGGTGGTACTGGTTCTCAGAATGGCAGTGCTTCTCAACCTGGTGGTGATGGTGTTTGTGTTATATTTGAGTTCTAAATATCTAAAATAGAAAGATTATGGGAATTGGCTACACAGATATAGCAGAATATTCAAAGACAAAAAGAAGTTCTGATTGGACTGACTTTCTTGCGTCTTTAAGTAATGAGCAAAAGAATAATCAAACTTCTTTAGGTGCTGCAGGTCTTCTTATGCAGTTTAAGGATTGGCAAAATTACAAATTAAGCCAAGATGTTACTGCTGTTAAAAGTGTTGCTGGTATTACTTCAAGATGTGCCATAGTTAATGATAGTGATGGAATACTTTTTGGTGTATATCCTCAGAATGTTCCAATATCTGATTTTCATCATCCAACTGGAACTACTGTTGTTGGTATAGGAAGTACATATTTTACTGGATCAGAATGTGATGTAAATGCTGGATGGAAATATACAACATCTGCTGGATTCTTTAATCCTAATCTACCTACTAATGATGATTATCTTAAAACACTTAGAGAAACTAGAGATCTACTTCTTACTCAATCCGATTGGACTCAGAGTAGAGATGTAACTCTATCAAATGATAATGACTGGAAAACTTATAGACAAACTTTAAGAGATCTTCCTGCAAATACTGCTGATCCTAGCAACCCAACTTGGCCTACTAAACCATCATGAGCGTTATATCCTTTCCCATAAATCCTAATGTAGGTGATACATATTCTTTCGGTAGTTCTACTTGGAAGTGGAATGGTTATGCTTGGACTAGAATACCTGATCCTGGTGCAAAAGGTGAATCGGGTGGACCTGGTGGTGATGGAGATAAGGGTGAAATTGGTACTAAAGGTGATAAAGGTGCTCAAGGACCTACTGGTGAAAAAGGTGATGCATCTGTTGTTCCTGGACCTATAGGACCTAAAGGTGAGGTAGGTGATAAAGGACAGAAAGGAGATGTAGAAGCAAAAGGTAATAAGGGTGAAGTAGGTGATAAGGGACAAAAAGGTGAAATAGGACCAAAAGGTGATAAAGGTTCTGATGGTGCTGATGGTCAAAAAGGTGAGGTTGGTTCTCAAGGTTTAGTAGGTGATAAAGGTGACGTAGGACAAAAAGGTGAACTGGGTGTAGGTCAAAAAGGTCAAAAGGGTGAATTGGGTGCTGATGGAAATAAAGGTGATCTAGGACAAAAGGGTGAAGTTGGTGTAGGTGAGAAAGGGCAGAAAGGTGAACTTGGTCTTACTGGAGATAAAGGACAGAAAGGTGAAATAGGAGGACAGGGTATTACTGGAGACAAAGGTAATACTGGAGATAAAGGAGATATTGGGGATAAAGGAGATAAAGGTGAAGATTCTACTGTAGCAGGACCACAAGGTGAAAAAGGTGCTACTGGAGATAAAGGTGATGATGGATCTGCTGGACCTCCAGGACCTTCAGGTGGACCTCCAGGACCAGGAGGAAGTAAGGGTGATAAAGGTGATAAGGGAGATTTAGGATCTCAGGGTGGTACAGGTAATGAAGGTCCGAAGGGTGATACTGGAGATAAAGGTGATGAAGGTCCTATTGGTCCTGGTGGTGGTAATAAGGGTCAGAAAGGTGAAGTAGGATCTCAAGGTATTCAAGGTCCTATAGGAAATACTGGTGATAAGGGTCAGAAAGGTGAAGTAGGATCTCAAGGTACTGTAGGGGATAAGGGAGATAAAGGAGATACAGGTTCTCAAGGAACCCAAGGAGATAAAGGTGATACTGGTTCTCAGGGATCTCAGGGTGTTCAAGGTGATAAAGGTGATAAAGGTGCTACTGGATCACAAGGTACTGTGGGTGATAAAGGAGACAAAGGAGATACTGGATCACAAGGTAGTGCTGGTGATAAAGGTGCTACTGGATCACAAGGTGTTCAAGGAGATAAGGGAGATAAAGGTGCTACTGGATCACAAGGTGATGTAGGAAACACTGGAGATAAGGGAGATAAAGGAGATACGGGTTCTCAAGGTATTACTGGAGATAAGGGAGACACAGGTTCTCAAGGTCCTGGTGGGGATAAGGGTGATGCATCTGTTGTTCCTGGACCTCAAGGAACTAAAGGTGAAGTTGGTCTTACTGGAGACAAAGGACAGAAGGGAGAAGTTGGTTCTCAAGGAATTCAAGGTCAGAAAGGTGAAGTAGGATCTCAAGGTATTCAAGGAGATAAAGGAGATAAAGGTGAAGTAGGAACTAAAGGAGAAGTTGGTGATAAGGGTGATAAAGGTGATCTAGGAACTAAAGGAGAAACTGGAGCAAGGGGATTTACTGTAACAAATAGTGGTGCAAGTGATTATATTATCGATGGTGCTAATGATCCAGATCTTACTTTATTGAGAGGATTTACTTATATCTTTAATGTAAATGCAAGTGGACATCCTTTCTGGATTAAAACTTCTGCAACTACTGGAACTGGTAATGCATATAGTTCAGGAGTAACTAACAATGGTACTGCGTCAGGATCTATAACATTTGCAGTTCCGTATAATGCACCTAATACTTTGTATTATATTTGCCAATATCATAGTGGTATGGTAGGTACTATTAATATTAGTGATGCTGGTCCGAAAGGTGAGGTTGGTGATAAAGGTGCTAAAGGTGAAGTAGGATCTCAAGGTATTCAAGGTGAAAAAGGTGTTAAAGGTGATGTAGAAGCAGCAGGTAATAAGGGTGAACCAGGTGATAAAGGTAATAAAGGTGATCTGAATGATAAGGGTCAAAAAGGTGAGATAGGTTCTGGTTCAGTTCCTTCAGGAGCTGTGATGTTATTCTATCAAGCATCTGCTCCTACTGGATGGACTCAAGTAACAAGTGGTGTAAGTAATAAGGCACTTAGAGTGGTAGATGGAACTGGTGGTGGATCTGGCGGTAGTAATTCATTTACTAGTACTTTTGAGAATAAGAGTATAAGTGTAAGTGGATCTGGAAGTGCTAGTGGAAGTACAGGAAGTAGTGTTTCTGGATCTACAAGTAGTGAAAATGCTGGATCTGTTAGTGTTAGTGGATCTGTTAGTGGTAATTGTAGTGGTAGTCAATACATTTACGCTAGTACCAGTCAAGTAACATTAGCAACTAGTCAGATACCATCTCACGCTCACCAATATCATGCAAAAATTGGTACTTCTGGTGGTAATTATGGTTTTCTTGATCATTTAAATGCTGGTTCTTCAGGACAACCTAATACTAATAGTACTGGTGGAAGTGGAGCTCACAATCACTCATTAGTTAATTACCAAATATCTGGTTCCAACTTTAGTTTTAGTGATAGTTTTAGTGCTTCTGGTTCCCCTAGTAATCATAGTCACGACATAGGCAATCACTCTCACAGTTTCAGTGATAGTGTTAGTGTTAGTAGTTCTGGTAGTGTTGACTTGCGTGTTCAGTATGTTGATGTTATAATATGTTCAAAGGATTAATATAATGAAACTTGAGCAGGGTAAGTTCTGCCCTTTAATTGGTAAAGATTGTATTCAAATGCAGTGTGCTTGGTTTACTCATGTTCGTGGTATGAATCCTAATACAGGAGAGGAAACTGATGAATATGGATGTGCAGTTACTTGGTTGCCTATGATGATGATTGAAAATTCTGGACAACAGAGAGCAACTTGTGCTTCTATTGAATCCTTTAGAAATGAAACTGTGAGATCAACTATGAAAGCACAAGAAATATATCAAAGAGAATTGGAATTAAAAGCTCAAGAGAGATTACAACAATCTAAGCAAATAAAAAATGTAACGGAGATAGAAGAATGAAATTAACAGTCGTTCCATCTGATAAAACAATAATTATTGATACTGAAGGAGTGGTATGTAGTAATGTTGATCTTTCTTGGATTCCTACAGATGTTCATGCGATGCATTGGGATAGTTCAACAAACAAAGGTCACGTTGAATATACTACTGAAGGTAAATGGAATGAGGATATTACTGCAATAGGTATTTGGCAACAAGCAGTAACAGATCATGCTAATGAAAAAACTGCTCAAGCAAATATAATAGAGGCAGCAAGAGATCATTTAGCAGAAGTAAAACAATATAGAAATGCTTTATTATCTTGGTCTGATTGGACTCAAGGTAATGATTCTCCATTAGGTTCTAGTAAGAAAACTGAGTGGCAAACATATAGACAAGCATTAAGAGATATTCCAGCAACTATAGCAGCAGATAGTGGTTTAACTGCGAAGGCGATGGCAGATGACTTTACACATTCCAGTTGGCCGACAAAACCTACATAAGTTAAAATTTTATTATGGAAGAATTGATTCAAACTATTAAATTTTTAGAAATTGATCAGTTAAAGGAAATAAATGATTATATTGATACATTAGAATTATTTCAAAGTAAAGTTTTTGATCACTCTGGAGAAGGAGATGGTAATAAGCAAGATATTTCAGTTAGATCTAGTATAAGTACACCATTAAAAGAACTTAGTGATGTAACTAAAACCATTCATGAGAGTATGAATGCTGCTTTATTGGTTTATAAGGATAGAATAAGTGAATTGTGTCCAACCTTTAAGCAGTATCCTGTTCCTGGTGGATATTCAACTACTTCTTTTAGAGAAAGTATTCAAGTTCTTCAATATACTGAAGATCAAGAATATCTATTTCATACTGATCAAAGTCCTGACAAAAGAGCATTTGAATTTGATAGAAAAATATCTATAGTTCTTTATTTGACTGGTGGATTTGAAGGTGGTGGAACTGAATTTCCTCATGCAACCTTCAAACCTAAACCAGGATATGGTTTAATATTTCCTTCAAATTGGTGTTATCCTCATTCTGGACAAAAAGTAACTAAAGGTTGTAAAAGAGTTGCAGTTACTTGGTATTATGTTGATAGAGAACTTATAGTAACAAAAGATGAGAGTGTAAAAGGTTGACAAAACAATCAATACATAGTATCATATTACAAATCGGAGTATTTAAATGGATATTGAGGAAACGGTACAGGATATTATAGTTGATGTCTGTAAAAAAAGAATTACTTTAATTAGTAGTGAAGGTGAAACTAGATTTGTTAAATGTGAAAGTGGTGATCAGTTCCTAGCAGTAATGGAAGTTATTAAGAGAAGTGCTGAACCTGAAATGATTACTTACGTTGATCCTGTCTCACAAAAAGATGACTAAATAGAAACATAGAAATATTTTGGCCAATATTCTCCAATGCCTTTAAATAAGTTAGAAAATTTTATAAAGAATAGTGAAGGGCGTATTCTTTATGTAAATCCAAA
>Ga0115013_10001805_pt1 | contig 12180 bp, 9 predicted proteins | sample SouAtlMetagenome_2_FD_88686 | JGI IMG/M metagenome (GOLD analysis project Ga0115013, IMG submission 88686) | Marine eukaryotic phytoplankton communities from Atlantic Ocean - South Atlantic ANT15 Metagenome | ecosystem: Environmental > Aquatic > Marine > Oceanic | place: South Atlantic Ocean...
TAAAATCCGTGAAATTGAAAGCATTCAGCAACGTGTAGTTGAGTTCCAAAAAAATGCACAGCAATCCTTGAGTGAAAAAGAAGCTGAACTGTTTACCCCTATAAGAGACAAAGCTATGATGGCTATTGACAATGTAGCAAAAGAAGGTAATTACACCTTTATATTTGACTCAGGCTCAGGAAGTTTTTTATACGCTGCTGAAAGTGAAAATGTACTTTCACTTGTTAAGTCAAAATTAGGACTGTAATAAAACAACATAATCTCTAAAAACAGTTTGGATTCTTTCAAACTGTTTTTTTTGTGCTATCTTAGAATGGTGAATAAAAATAATCCAATAGGTATTTTTGACTCTGGCATTGGTGGGCTAACAGTAGCTAAAGCTATTCGCAAACTCTTAACCAATGAAAGTTTACTCTATTTTGGTGATACCAAACACCTGCCCTATGGCGATAAATCGGAAGAATCTGTAAAAGAATTTTCTCAGAATATTTCTAACTTTCTAAAAGATAAAAGCTGTAAATTGATTGTAATCGCATGCAATACAGCTTCTTCTATAGCTCTTGAAACAGTTATTAAAGCATGTCCTAACATTGAAGTAGTCAACGTCATTGACCCTGTTGTGAATAGATTAACATCTTCAAACACTACTTCTAACATTGGTATTATTGGAACAAAAGGCACTATAAATTCAGGAATTTATCCTAAAAAGATTAGAGATAAAAATAAAAATGCTAATGTAAAGTCCTTAGCCACTCCTCTACTTGCTGCCATGATAGAGGAAGGATTTATTGAAGGTAAAATTAGTGAAGCCATTATTCATAATTATCTAAATCACAAAGAGCTAAATAACATCAATCAATTAATTTTAGCATGTACACACTACCCATTGATACAAAACCTTATAGAAAACTTTTACGATGATAAGGTCGATATTATTGACTCTGCAAGTGAAGTCGCTAAGCAAATAAAATTAAAATTAGAACAGAAAAAGCTATTAAGTGATAAAAAGGCAGAACACCACTTTTTTGTTTCAGATTACACCGATTCTTTCGAGAAATCGGCAAAATTCTTTTTCGGTGAAGATATTCGACTAGAGGAAGTAAAACTTAAGTCGTAAACCAAGACGAATACATCACATAATTATCAGCAATACCTTCAATGAGTATAGCCGTTTGCTCTTGACTCAACTGTTTTACTTTTTTTGCAGGTACTCCAGCATAAATACAACCGCTTTCTAATGTAGTTCCTTCTAAAACAACAGCTCCTGCAGCTATAATAGAATTGCTATGAACTGTTACACCATCCATAACGATAGCGCCCATTCCAATTAGTACATTATTCATCACTTTACAACCATGCACCAAAGCATTATGTCCAATGGACACATTATCACCTATTTCGGTAGGATGCTTTTGATATGTACAGTGAATAACTGCCCCATCTTGAATGTTTACTTTATTACCTATTCGAATATAATGAACGTCTCCACGAATAACGGCATTAAACCAAACGCTACATTGATCTCCCATTACTACATCACCAACAACGGTAGCATTATCAGCTAAATATACATTCCTACCCATATGTGGGCTTTTACCATTTAAACTCTTTATTAATGCCATGGATTTTATTTTCAAAGATAAAAGAATGGCTTAACTTTGCATAAAAACAATAAATGACCAAAATACCAACATCACTATACGCTGAGTCAACGCCAAATCCATTAGTTGTGAAATTTGTAGCAAATAGAATTCTAGTTGATCAAAACATCTATGAATTTAATAATAGAGCAGAAGCAAGTACTTCACCACTTGCACTTGAGCTCTTCGGATTTCCATTTGTTGACAAAGTATTTTTGAGTAATAATTTTATATCTATTACCAAAAAAGATAATGGTATTGAATGGAATGATATTATTGTAGAGATGCGAGAATTCATACGTGACTATCTAGTAGATGGTGGCGCCGTAATTAACGAGAATGCCTCTCCTAAAAAGAGTAAGACTATTACTCATAAAGAAGAATTGATCAGAGAATTTTCTGATATAGAGAAAAAAATTGCTGACTTATTAGATGAATATGTAAGACCAGCAGTGGAGCAAGACGGTGGTTTTATTTCACTGAAAAAGTTCGAAAAAGGTATTGTAACCGTTTCATTACAAGGGGCATGTAGTGGCTGCCCATCTTCTACAATTACCCTAAAATCTGGAATAGAAAGTATGTTGAAAAGAGAAATGCCGGATGAAATTATTGAAGTTATAGCCGATGATGATTAAAAAACTTCTCATAAGTTTTTGTGTTCTGCCATTATTAATAAAGGCACAAAATACTATCGATGAGTTTACCTTCGGCTTACAATTTAAACCCATTATCCCCGCCGCCTATTTTAATGCAGGCGATGAATCGACCGACTGGCAAGACGGTTACACCTCAGAGTTTTCATCTCGATTTGGACAATCTTTAGGTATGGTTATAAGGTATAACTTCAGCAACACCTTCTGCTTAGAAAGCGGATTAAACCTTGTCAATCGACGCTACAATTTCACCCTAAATAATAGCACTATTAATCTCGACGATAATTCTACATTCACTTTGCGATCCTACGAAGTACCCCTTCAGTTATTGTCCTATGTTAGAATTGCCGAACAATACTATTTAAATGCCTCTTTCGGAAACTCATTAAATGTTTTCCCTTCAGATATTATAAGTTTTGGTGACATTAATCCATTCTACTTTGTTAGTACCTCACGGCGTAAAAAAATGCAAACAGCATTTGTAGCAAACTTAGGCGTAGAATACCGCACAGCAAAACAAGGCATGTTCTATTTTGGAGCGAGCTTCCACAGGCCATGGAAGAATACTGCACGTTCATTTCCAGAATATTACGATGGAACAAACGCCTTTAATACCGAAGCTCCTTCGGCTAATAACTCCAAATATCTTGATATTTCAGGCAACTACTTTACCTTAGATATTCGCTATTTCTTCTCTAGAAAATAAGCTTAGTTTATTACTTGAAGTTGTAAGCGTTTGGCTTTTTATAACTGGATAATTTCCAAACTTATCCGATTTTTTGTACTTTTAAAACAAGTTCATTAACCAACCTTTAGTATGTTTAACCTTAAAACTTTCAGTGTTTTTGCGGTGATAATTATATGTTCATTTTCAAGTATAGCGCAACCGCTGACTAACGGAATGGGAATTATTACCCATTGGAGTGGTGCTGCTGGCATTTATGATTCTTTTACCATTTTTGATACTGAGGATAATGCTTCTGCTCCTTTAGGTCAGAATTGGGCCACAACTTTTCATACACCAGCTGACCCCTCTGCTGCTGACTCATGGAAAGGCACTAATATGGGCGATGTATTTGGCATTACTATAGACGCTGAGAAAAATGTATACTTCACTACCACAAAAACAATTTCATCTGGTGGTTCTGCCTCAACTTCTGCAGGCTCTGCAGGCGATGGAGGGGTCTATAAAATGGACGCAAACACCTGGCTGGTTACTCCCTTTATATTTACTGGAAATGGCGCAAATGAAATTCCCAACCAAGGGAACGGATTAGGAAATATTACTTATGATAAATGGAATAATCAATTGTTTATTACCAATTTTGAAGATGGTAACATTTATCGTTTTGATATGGATGGTAATCTACTCTCTACTTTCGATCCATTCAATGCAGATAACACCCCTCTCGGCACCTTTAGTGGACATGGAGAGGCTATTTGGGGAATTGCTGTACATGAAGAAAATGGTACTGCTAAAGTATTTTTTTCTAGATGGACTGAAGACAATTCTCTAAGTGATGCAAGCGCCCCTAATAATTCAGTTTGGTCTGTAAGTTTAGACAATACAGGTGATTTTAGTGGTAGCGAATCTTTATGTTTCGAATTAGAAGATAATATGGGATCTTTTGTGTCTACGATATCTGGTGCATCCTACCCTATTTCAGATATTACGATGAGTTCTGATGGCAAAATGTACGTCTGTGAAAAAGTACAAGGAGGATGGGGAGCTTTTGGCGGATGGAACGATTTATTTACGCCAGGAGCACACAGCTCTCGACTTTTTGAATACGTTAACAACTCTGGCACATGGAATATATCAAAACAATACTATGTTGGCAACTACAATTCACCTGCAGATGCCGACAATACAGCAGGTGGTGTCGCCTTAGGAAATAGACAAACTTCTAGCGGTTTTGATTGTGAAAAAATTATTTGGGCCTCAGGTGATGCTCTCCGTTTTTCAGGATATAACAATATTGCTGGACAAGATTATATCTATGGGCTTACAGGCATACCAGTAGAAGGAAACTCCATGGATCCATCAAGTACGGACTACGTTCAACAGAGTAGTATATACATAGATATTGATTACACAGGAACAGGAAGCAATGGAAGTCAAAAAATGTCTTATGGTGATATTGAGATATATACCGATGCTGTAAATGAACCTACTTTTACTATTACTAATCCAACCACCATTTGCCCTGGCGAATCTATCGTCTTAAATGTAAGTGGTGGACTAAACTACGAATGGTCACCGTCAAGTACTTTGGATAACCCTTCATCGGATAGTCCTATAGCTACACCTACAGACAACACCACCTATACCGTTATGGGTGATGGGAATTGTGGCAGTAGAGATACCGTAAGCGTTACCATTAGTATAGATGACTTTAATTTTTCCTTGGGTCCAGATGTCGATTTTTGTGAAGGAATTGAAGGTATTATTCTCGATGCTGGCGGATTAGCTACTACCTATTTATTGAATAAGAATGAAACCACACAAAGTATTTCTGTAGATAACGAAGGTGTATACAGTGTAAATGTAACAAGCCCTAATGGCTGTAATTACTCAGATGAAATAAATGTAGAAAGTAAATTTTTACCAATAGTTGGTTTTAGTACACCTAACGATTCCTCTTGCCCTCCTGCAAGTTTTCAACTAAACGATACCAGTACACCGCAAAGCGATGACCCAATAGTTTCTTGGGAGTGGACAGTAAACGGACAAGAGTCCAATGGTATATCCTCAAATGTTAGTATTCCAAATACTGGGCGCTATAGCGTAACGCTAGAGGTAACTACTGAACTAGGTTGTAGTACTAGCCTTACTTTATCCAATTACCTCAACGTTTTGGATGTGCCAAGTCCCAATTTTATTACAGAGCCTGATGAGATTGGACATTGCGATAAGAGTATACAAATCATTAACTTTTCTACAGATTACGATTCCTTAATGTGGGACTTTGGTAATGGTTCTGTTAGCTCGGAAGATACGGTAACGAGCTACACTTATGATGAAGTAGGTCAGTATCAAATAAATCTAAAACTCATTAATGAGTTCGGTTGTGAAAACTCATTTAATAGAGAAATAAAACCAGTGAATAGTATTCCATTTTATACTCCTAATGCCTTTACTCCAGATGGTGACAAACTAAATGAAGAATTTATCCCATATGTAGGTTGTACCGATTCATTTGAATTTTGGATTATGGATAGATGGGGTGAGGTTATTTTTTACTCCAATGACGTAAATGTAGGTTGGAACGGCACCTTTAAAGGAAAAATTTGCCAAGTAGGTGTATATTCATGGAAGGCAAAATACAATGGTGCAAAGCACAACCAAGTAAAGCTAGGTGACGTACATCTTATGCATTAAAAAATATTTTTAATACTAAAAAAGCCAGCTAAACACTAGTTTTAAAAATTTATAGACCTAAAGTCTTCTTAACGTCTCCGCCAAGTAAATGAGTCGTTGGATCTTCTAAGCATTCTTTTACTCTTACCAAGAAGCCAACCGATTCTCTACCATCAATAATACGGTGGTCATATGAAAGTGCCACATACATTATGGGTCTAATCTCTACTTTACCGTTCACAGCCATAGGGCGTTCAATAATGTTGTGCATACCTAAAATCGCCGATTGTGGTGGGTTTATAATAGGTGTTGAAAGCATAGAGCCAAATACTCCACCATTGGTAATGGTAAAGGTGCCGCCAAGCATTTCGTCTGGTGTAATTTTTCCATCTCTAGCCCTAATAGCTAATCGCTTTACTTCGCTTTCAACCTCTTTAAAGTTCATAAGCTCTGCATTACGAATAACAGGCACCATCAAACCTTTTGGAGCACTTACTGCAATACTGATGTCAGCATAGTTGTGGTAAATTACTTCCTTACCATCAATCTGTGCATTTACGTCAGGAAATTCTTTAAGGGCAGTAGTAATCGCCTTAGTGAAGAAAGACATAAAGCCTAAACCTACACCGTATTTTTCTTTAAAAATCTCTTTGTATTCTTTACGGATAGCAAAAATAGCTGACATATCTACCTCATTGAAAGTAGTTAGCATAGCAGTATCGTTCTTTACGGATACCAATCGTTGAGCAACCTTTCTTCTGAGCATAGACATCTTCTTACGATCTGTACCTCGAGGGCCATCAGTCTTTACAGATGCCATAGCTTCTATAACGTCTTCTTTTAAAATCTTTCCACCTTCTCCAGAGCCTTTAACGTCTTTAGCCAATAAATCATTCTGAGAAATTATGGCTTTTGCTAGTGGTGTAGCCTTAGCATCCACTGGCTTAGTTGCCTGTTTAGGAGGCGAAACTTGTGGGTTGTCTTCTTGTGGTGTTGAGCTTGGCTTAGCTTCGCCAACGCCATCAGTATCAATGATACACACGACTTGACCAACAGCAACAGTATCGCCTTCTTCAGCTACTAATTTTATGGTACCGCTTTCTTCAGCTGGTAAAGCCAAAGTGGCCTTGTCTGAATCTACCTCAGCAATTTCTTGATCTTTTTCTACATAGTCACCATCCTCTACCAACCATTGAGCGATTTCAACTTCGGAGATGGATTCTCCTGGACTAGGAACTTTCATTTCTAATAGCATAATATTCTATTTAAAAACTTCTTCAATTATTAATCGTTGTCTTGTAGCTGCAAAATTAGGTGAACCACTAGCTGTTGCAGCACTTGCCCTTCTAGAAACCAATTCAAAGGGAATGTGTCTTAATCGATTTAAAATATGAGTCCAAGCACCCATATTTCGTGGCTCTTCCTGAGCCCATATCAATTGTTTGGCATTGTACTTCTTTAGTAGGTCGTTTATCTGTTGTTCTGGTAAGGGGTACAGTTGCTCCAATCGGATTAAAGCTACATCCTTTCGCCCTAACTTTTCGCGTTCTTGGAAAAGTTCATAGTATAGTTTTCCACTACAGAATACGACCTTTTTAACTTCAGATGGCTTCACGACCTCATCGTCAAATAATTCTTGGAAGCGTCCAAAAGACAAGTCTTCAAGCGTAGAAACACACAATGGATGACGTAACAAACTTTTTGGCGTAAATACCACTAAAGGCTTTCTAAATTCTCGCTTGAGCTGTCGCCTTAAAACATGGAAAAAGTTAGCCGGTGTAGTGCAATTCACAATTTGCATATTGTGTAAAGCACACATCTGTAAGTATCGCTCCATACGTGCACTAGAGTGTTCTGCCCCTTGCCCTTCATAGCCGTGCGGCAAGAGCATTACTAGTCCGTTATAGGTCTTCCATTTGTCTTCGGCTGCTGAAATAAATTGGTCAATCATAATTTGAGCTCCATTGCTGAAATCACCAAACTGTGCTTCCCAAATAGTTAATGTGTTGGGACTCGCCATAGCAAAGCCATAATCAAAACCTAACACACCATATTCTGACAGGAGTGAATTATAAGCTTCGAATTTCACAGTTGAGTTAACAGCATTAAGTGGGATTATCTCCCTTTCGGATTCTTCCACTTTTAAAATAGCATGTCGGTGTGAAAAGGTTCCTCTCTCAACGTCTTGCCCGCTAATTCGCACAGGATATCCTTCATGCAATAGTGTGCCATAAGCTAAAAGCTCTGCCATTCCCCAATCCAATCGGTTGCTTTCCTCTACCATATTCTTTTGGTCGTTTAGCAAACGTTGGGTCTTTTTGAATAATGTATTCTTTTCAGCGATATTATATAGTTTGGAAGCGACTTCCTTTAGTACCTCTAACTTTACAGCAGTGTCTTGTGACTGAACAAAATCGGCGTCTTTAGATTTTCTAAAGCCTTGCCATTCGGCTTTCATGAAAGGTGTAATTTCTGCCTTTTCTATTTCTTTTGATTCGTCAAATCTATCTTGAAGCAATTGCTTAAACTCATGCTCCATCTCCTTAACGATATTCGCTCCTACTACACCTTCACTAATAAGTTTTTGGTTGTATATTTCTCTTGGATTAGGATGTTTACTGATAGCCTTGTATAGTTTAGGCTGAGTAAAACGTGGCTCATCCCCTTCATTATGTCCGTACTTTCTGTAACACAGCAAATCAATGAATACGTCTTTATTAAATTTTTGACGGTACTCCGTAGCAATTTGCATAGCATGAACAACCGCTTCTACATCGTCACCATTAACATGAAAAACAGGTGATAAAGTAACTTTACCTATGTCAGTACAGTAGGTGCTTGAACGGGCATCCAAATAGTTAGTGGTAAAACCTACCTGATTGTTTACAACAATATGTATGGTTCCTCCGGTTTTGTATCCGTCCAATTGAGCCATTTGAATTACCTCATAGACAACACCCTGACCGGCTAGTGCGGCATCTCCGTGAATAAGGATTGGTACTACCTTCGAGTTGTCACCTTTGTATTGTTGGTCTATTTTCGCTCGTGCTATTCCCTGCACTACTGGGTCAACAGCTTCCAAATGTGAGGGGTTTGGCGAAAGCGACATTTTTACTTTTTTGGAATTATTGCAAACTTGTTCTGACGTAAAACCGAGGTGGTATTTTACATCTCCAGAGAATAAGTTATCTTCATATTCTTTGCCTTCAAACTCTGAGAAAATATCTCTATATGTCTTATTAAAAATATTAGCAAGGACGTTTAGCCTTCCTCTGTGTGCCATACCCATAACAAACTCTTTAACACCTAATTCCGCTCCTTTTTCTATCAGGATGTCCAAAGCAGGTATCAAGGATTCAGCTCCTTCCAATGAAAAACGTTTTTGACCAACGAACTTCTTATGTAAGAAATTTTCAAAGGCTACTGCTTGATTTAGTTTTCGAAGGATTTGCTTTTTTTCTTCTAGCTTAAAGTTAGGAGTATTGCTGTTTTTATGTAGGCGATTTTTAATCCATTCTACCTGGTCAGGTTTACGAATGTACATGTACTCAACTCCTATTGATTGACAGTAAACCACCTTGAGGTGCTCTACAATATCTCTCAAAGTAGATGGCCCTATGCCTATTTGAGTGCCTGCCTGAAAGATCGTGTCTAAATCGGATTGATTTAAGCCAAAGTTTTCAATATCTAATGTCGGCGTATACTTTCTTCTTTCACGAACAGGATTAGTACGCGTGAATAAGTGTCCGCTTTTTCTGTAAGCGTCAATAAGATTTATTACTTGAAATTCCTTCTTAAAAGTTTCTGGAACCTCATCTTCTTCCAAATACACTTCTTTAGCGAAATCAAATCCAGTAAAAAAGTTTCTCCATTCATCATTAACAGATTCAGGGTTTTCAACATACTTGTCATACATGATTTCAATCATGTTCGTATGAATAGCTCCTAGAAAAGAAAATTTATCTGCCATCAAATTTTATGGTTATGACAAAACTATTGAATTTTATTTATTTTTTAGCCTTAATCTTAAGCAATTTTGAATCTGAAATTTTGAGATTTAGCTTTCTCTAATCTTTAGAAGTGTAGCAAATTTTTCAAGTTCAGTGGTGTCTTTGCTAATAGCATTCAACGACTTCATTGCATTTTCGTAATACTCATTTATGAGTTCGTTAATATGGGTCTCTATTTCTAAAGATGTATATATTTGCTTTACCTTCTCTACTTTTTCAGTCGAATTGATGGTTTCTGAGCTGTATAAATTTACGAGTTCCATTTTTTCATTACTATCAGAAAGTGATAATGCTTTGAGGTATAAACATGTTTTTTTATTTGCTATGATGTCTCCTCCCAATTGTTTGCCAAAAGCATTAGTATCGCCAAAGACATCTAGTAAATCGTCTTTTAACTGAAACGCAATACCAATTTTACACCCAAATTCATATAGATTGTCTGCTTCCTTTTTAGCTCCTCCTCCAATTATAGCTCCCATTTTTAATGATGTACCTAGTAATACGGCAGTTTTGTATTCAATCATTTTCAAATACGACTTCAAATCTACTTCTGCTTGTATTTCAAAGTCCATATCGTACTGTTGTCCCTCGCATACTTTGAGTGCCATAGTATTGAATTCTGAAAGGCATTCTATTAAGCTTTCTTTTGGAAGCTCTGACAAATACTGATAGGATTGTATAAGCATGGCGTCACCTGAAAGAATAGCAACATTCTCATTCCACTTTGTATGAACGGTACTTTTCCCACGTCGAACGGGTGCTTCATCCATGATATCGTCATGAAGTAATGTGAAATTATGGAAGACTTCAATGGCGATGGCTGGTCGTAATGCTTTCTTAACGTCTTTATTATACAATTGATGAGACAATAATAGAAGAATGGGACGCATTCGCTTACCTCCTAATGATAATATGTAATCTATTGGAGCATATAAATCAGCTGGTGTACTTGGATATTTCAGGCTCAGCAAATCCTGCTCGACTAAAGTTCTTAATTCATCAATTGATTTCATAATTATTTTATTAATGACAAGAGGTAATCGCCATAACCACTTTTGAGTAATGGTTCTGATAATTTCTTAAGTTGTTCCTCATCGATAAAGCCCATTTTATAAGCAGCCTCTTCTATACAACCTATTTTTCGTCCTTGTCTGTCTTCTATAACCTGTACGAACTGACTGGCTTGCATTAAAGACCTAAATGTTCCCGTATCTAACCAGGCTGAGCCCCTTCCTAATAATTGCACTTTTAGTCTACCACTCTTTAGATATTCTGAGTTTACATCCGTAATTTCATACTCACCTCTTGCTGATGGCTTTATGTTTTTTGCAATTTCTACTACATCATTATCATAATAATATAATCCTGGAACAGCATAATTGGATTTTGGTTCTTTTGGTTTTTCTTCAATACTAATTACATTATTTTCTTCATCGTATTCCACAACTCCATAGCGTTCAGGGTCATTTACGTGATAACCAAATATTTTTGCTCCTTCTACATCAATACATGCTTCAACGATTTTACGTTTCATGTAGAAAATATTATCACCTAATACTAAACATACTTTGTCGTTTCCAATAAATTCTTCTCCTAAAACAAAGGCTTGAGCTAATCCGTTTGGAACTTCTTGTACCTTGTATTCAAAACGACATCCTAATGAAGAGCCATCGCCTAATAATCTTTGAAAAATTGGCAAATCAAGTGGTGTAGAAATTATAAGTATTTCACGAATACCAGAAAACATTAATGTCGAGAGTGGGTAATAAATCATCGGTTTATCATAAACCGGTAATGCTTGTTTACTAACAGCTAGCGTTAAAGGGTGCAATCGTGTCCCTGAACCCCCAGCTAAAATTATTCCTTTCATTATTTATTATTTAAGGTCAATTCCTTCAACTCAATATCCTCCTCCTCGTCGAATACGTCTAATAAAGGATCATTTAATGCTTCTACAATTAATGATTTTTCTAGACTCAACAGTAAGGCTGGCAACAATATCAAATTAGAAAGTAACGCTATAAGCAATGTTATCGAAACTAACAGGCCTAAAGCTATAGTACCTCCAAATTGAGATGCTATAAAGATAAAAAATCCAAAGAATAATACAATTGATGTATAAAACATACTTACGCCTGTTTCTTTGATAGCAGCAACAACAGAGTCTTTAATGTTAAAATTCCTATGTCTTAACTCTTGCCTGTATTTTGCTAAAAAATGGATAGTGTCATCAACAGAAATACCAAAAGCTATGCTAAAGACTAGTATAGTAGAAGGTTTTATAGAAATACCAAAGTATCCCATTATCGAAGCCGTAATTATCAGTGGTATTAAGTTTGGAATAAGAGACACCACAACCATTCTAAAAGAGTTAAACATCCATGCCATAAAGATAGATATTAGTAAAACCGCCAACATTAAACTAGTAAATAGATTTTTCACTAAATAGGATGTGCCCTCTAAAAATACTACGCTGGTACCTGTAAGTACTACATTATATTTTTCTGAATCAAAGA
>Ga0115013_10001806_pt1 | contig 12178 bp, 6 predicted proteins | sample SouAtlMetagenome_2_FD_88686 | JGI IMG/M metagenome (GOLD analysis project Ga0115013, IMG submission 88686) | Marine eukaryotic phytoplankton communities from Atlantic Ocean - South Atlantic ANT15 Metagenome | ecosystem: Environmental > Aquatic > Marine > Oceanic | place: South Atlantic Ocean...
CGACCAGGTCGCGAAGGAAAGTCCTTCGATGACCGCTCCATTCGGGTTTTCAAAAATCACATAATGCGGCGGCTTCGCCACTGAGGGAGAGAAGCGTGTGTGCCAGAAGGTCAGATTCGAACCATCCTGCATCTTTTTCTTTTCCATCCCCTCCTGAAAACTACTCACCGTAAGCGCCCCGCCAATCTTCTTGAGCTTTGTTTGAAAGCCGGAAGCTTTCCGGACGCTCCGCTGCTCGGCCAGGATTTCCATTCCATCGAAGACTTGTTGATAAAACGCCGGAGGCCATGAATCCACCACCGGTCCCCGGACCTTCAATTGCTTGATGTAGATTCCCTCTTTTGGATTCTTGTGACGAAAATTTTGCCACGAAAAACAGTGCACCGAAACGCTTTCACCGGGATGGAGGTAGGCGCGGATGGTATGCGATTCCAATTCCTTGTTCCCCAATGAGACCACCCCCAGCAAACGCTGCGGCTGCGGCCGGTCATCGGCATAGTAATACTTTCCCGCATAAACTTGCAGGCTCATATCGTCTTCGAAGTCGGCCACTTTCGCGGCATCAAATGTCAACTCATACCAGCCTGCCACCGGGGGCTCAAAGTTGTCGTAGAAGAAAGAATAGCTGTTGCCATTATTAGCCCGCGTCCAGGAGAAGAGAGTGCCTTCCTGATAGGGCCGATGGTAGATGCGATATGTCTCATGGCTGTCCCGGACTTTGCTTGTCACCCAGCTCCTCTCCGCGGGAAACCCATCATCTGGAAAGGCATGATCAAGCATTTCGTCTGCCACTGAAAAATACGACCCGAGCATCTCACGGCTCAACTGAATCTTCCGGTTGGAATCAAAATCGTTCGTCCCCCGATCTTCGGGAATCTTGCTAGAAAGATCGAGATCCGTCCCCAGCAAATCATTCACCGAATGGACAAATTCATGCCGACTAAGACGACGGAAGGATTTTTGATGATGATCCCTCTGCTGCTTCGCCAGCCAATCCAGCAACGCCCGTTTCTCCTCCGCCTCCGGCTGCTCTTTTTTGGCCGGAGGCATTTTTCCGGTGAGCATATTTTCGAACATCAAGGCCCCATCGAAGCTGTCCTCTTTGAGGAGATTCTCCATGTTGAGATTTCCCTTCTGCGAAGCATCATCGTGGCAATCGAAACAATAATGCTCCAAAACCTCCACCGCCTTCTCATCAAGGGAAGCTGCAAAAACTGCCGGATCCATCAGGTAGGTGATACTGACTATGATCAAACCAATTTGCTTCATGACAATTCCTAGAACCACGGAAATTCAACACGCGAAACCTCTCCCGTAAATAGAATACCGTAGAATACCCTCCCCCCCGCCGCCTCACCGATTTAACGGCTTGTGATCGATCCTGATTCAAAGAACAATCAACGCAATGAGACACGTCCTGATCGAATCTATCACCGAAACGGAAGCCGATGGTTATTATTTTGGCCGTTTCAAATCGATGGACCCGATCACCCTCATGGGACCACTGGATGCCCCCGTCTGCTTGATTCACCGAATGGAGCTGGAACGGGCCAGGAACGAAGGAGGATTCACTGAGGTTTATGAGTTGGTCGACTACCAGGACAAGGCCGAGGCCAAGTTTGGCAGTCGGAGCAAACCGGCCGCCATGGCGGTCTTGATCGAGGAATTGGGATACCCAACTCTGACCGTTCCCCATCACTACCCGGTGGCTTACTACCAGGAGTTGACGAAACTGGGAGTATCATTGGAGATCGAACAAGATGATCTTTTCCCGGAAAGATGGATCAAGTCAGCGGACGAGATCGAAGGATGCCGAGAGGGCGCCCGGATTTCAGAAGCCGGTTTTGCGCGAGCGCGAGAGATTTTATCTGCGAGCGAAATTGGAGCGGACGATACGCTTTCCTTCGAAGGAGAAGTGCTCACTTGCGAAACTCTCCGTCGAGAAATTCGCGTGGCCACATCGGTAGTCGGAGGTGGCGTCAATAGCCCTATCGCAGCCTCGGGCCTACAGGCGGCTGATTGCCACTGTATCGGGTTCGGACCAGTCAAGGCGCACGAGATGATCGTGGTCGATATCTTCCCACGCGACGATGAGAGTTTCTACTTTGGCGACCTCTCTCGGACCTTCATCAAAGGTCAGCCGAGTGAAAAACAGCAGCACATTTATGACACCGTCTACGCCTCCCACCTCGCGGCCCTCGCGGAACTAGGACCGGGCAAAAAATTCGGTGCCGTCGACACGGCTGCCCGCGATATTCTCGACGCCGCCGGCTATCCCACCCGCCAACGTGAAGACGGAAAATGGGAAGGATGCTACTGCGGCATCGGACACGGACTGGGCCTCGACATTCACGAACCTCCTTCTCTGAGAGATCACGACAGACCGATGGAACCCGGCCACGTCATCACCATCGAACCCGGGCTCTATCTCCCCGAACACGGCGGCTGCCGAATCGAAGACACCGTGGTCATCACCGAAGACGGCTGGGAATTCATCAACACGCCCACCTATGACTGGGTGATCGAGTAAGCAAACCGCTTTCATCCCTCAAAAAAATCTCTCATGGAATTCAGAATTTTTGCTCTTCTTGCCATTCCGATTTTTGCTCTTCCGGCCGCGGGCCAGGCCAAGGCCCCGAGTTATGATGCGTCCGTTCCCAACCCAACTTTATCGGAGGTCGCCTATGGTTCACACGCGCGACAGACCCTCGACTTCTGGAAGGCCCAATCCTCCAAACCAACTCCCCTTGTCTTTGTCATTCATGGTGGCGGGTGGCAGGGCGGCACCAAGGAACGCCTGAATCGTTTTGCCGACCCCAATGCGCTTCTCAAGGCCGGTATTTCCGTCGTCGCCATCAACTATCGTCTCATTTCCCACGCTTTGGAGGAAGAAGTAAAACCTCCGGTTCACGCCCCTCTCCACGATGCCGCCCGTGCGCTGCAATTCGTGCGAAGCAAGGCCGCCGAATGGAACATTGATAAGCAGCGCATCGGAGCAGCAGGGGGATCCGCAGGAGCATGTTCCTCGCTTTGGCTTGCCTTTCACGACGACCTCGCCGATCCAAAAAGCAAAGATCCTATCGCCCGGGAATCCACGCGACTCTGGTGCGCCGCCGTCATGGGAGCCCAAACTACCCTCGACCCCAAACAGATGAAGGAATGGACTCCCAACAGCCGCTACGGCGGGCACGCCTTTGATCTAAAACCCTTCGACAAGTTTCTTGCGAACCGTGAATCCATTCTCAAGTGGATCACCGAATATTCCCCCTACGCTCTCGTCTCGAAAGGAGATCCTCCGGTCTACCTGATCTACAATTCTCCACCCGCGCTCGGCAAGGCCCAGAAAGACCCCACCCACACTTCCAACTTCGGCGTGAAGCTTCAGGAACATTGCCGCGCCACCGGAGTCGACTGCGAGCTCGTTTACCCCAAGGCACCCAAACCAGTTCACGCCAATCCGACCGCCTACTTAATCGAAAAACTCAAGAAGCCCTCGCAGAAAGACTAGACCAGATCAGCGGTAAAGCAGAACCCCCGCCCTTCTTGGAGCAAACTTCTCAAGTCCCGTTTCCCAGGAATTCACGATCTCCTTTCTTGGCTTCAAGCTCTTAATCGCATCCTCTGTTTTCGGATGCCGCAAAAGAGTGTTCAGCTTTTCAATCTCCCACTTTTTGGGATAGAGCTCCCGTAAGGTCTGTGCCAACAAAATGCCCAATTCCACTGAAGGACAATTCGAGGGATCTTTTAAAATAATACGCACCCCACCGCATTCCTCATTGGAGAATTTGCTCGCGGTGGGCGTGAAGCGAACAGGCACGAAAGCCAACCCGGGCAGCTTGGCCGCAGAGAGCTTTCGAGCGAACGCCTCTTCGTCAATGTAGCTCGCACCAAAAACTTCAAAAGGAAACTTCGTCCCCCGCCCAACTGAGACATTGGTGAATTCCAGTAAACCAAGCCCCGGATAAAGCGTCGCCGCCGCGAGATTGGGCATGTTGGGTGAGGGCTTGATCCACGGCAGTCCGGTTTCATCAAACCGCATCCCACGCTTCCAATTCTCAACCGGAATGACGGTGAGTTTTAGCTTGGGGCAATGTTCTTTTTGATACAGCCGCGCAATTTCTCCAATTGTCATTCCGTGTCGCACCGGCACCTGGTGAAAGGAGGTGAAGGTCGGATCACCATCGCGCATGGGACCGGCCACCTTGTTGGCTCCGATGGGATTCACCCGGTCGAGAACGACAAAGTTCAAACCCGCGTCCTCCGCCGCCTCCATCGCCAGGCCCATCGTTGAAATGAAGGTATAAAATCGCGTCCCGATATCCTGCATATCAAAAACGAGGGCATCGATCTTCGCGAGGTGTTCGGCTTTAGGTTTGCGACGATCTTCCCCGGCATAAAGACTCACCACCGGAAGTTTCGTTTTATCATCCACTCCATCCTCAACCTTCTCATCCAAAGTCCCCCGAATCCCGTGCTCGGGTCCGAAAAGCAACTTGAGGTCTACCTTGTCAGAACGATGCAAGAGATCGATCGTCGTGACGCGCCTCTTGTTGATCCCGGTCTGATTCGTAATCAAGCCCACGCGCATTCCTTTCAGCACTGCGAATTGATCTCGCTCCAAAACATCGACCCCATTCAGCACATTGGGAGACTTCGGCGGCTTCGGCACCACTTGCGGAAGAGTTTCTGTCACGGTCAAAAAATCAAAGCCCGTGGCTTTTGCGGCGAGAGTTCCCAGCTTACTTCGCAAGGCGAGCACGTTGCCGCCAGAAGGATGATTTCGGTTGCTCAGAAAAATCACAAAGCTCTCGCTCGCCCGGTCGATCCACATCGAAGTCCCCGTCCATCCGGTGTGCCCAAACGATCCTTTGGGATACAACTCACCTCGCAACGAGGAATAGGGCGAATCGATATCGAAGCCCAGACCCCGGCGAAACTCGATATTCGCAGGCGACTGCACCGAAGTCATGAGACGAATCGTCTCAGGCTTCAGAACTCCACCGCCGCCATTCAGAAGCACCCGGGCAAAGAGGGCCAGATCATCAGCAGAGCTAAAAAGCCCCGCATGCCCTGCCACTCCTCCCATTCGTCGCGCCGTCGGGTCATGCACGATTCCTCTCAAAAGACTCCCATCCGCAAGAAGCGTGGTGGGAGCAATCCGGCCCTTCAATTTGGGATCGGGCAGATAGGAAGTTTTCCTCATTCCCAAAGGAAGAAAGATTTCCTGCCGACAATAGTCCTGAAGAGGCATCCCGGAAACCCGCGCTACGATTTCGCCCAGCAGGATGAAATTGAGATCACTGTATCGATAGTCGAACCCTGCTTTCCCTTGTGACGGTTCGCCAGCAGCCATGACAATACCATACTGATATCCACTCCACTCATAACCTCTGCGTATTCCCGCGGCCAATCCCGAGGTATGTGTGAGAAGATGCCGAATGGTAATCTTCGGTTTGTTAGAATCTCCGATCAACTCCGGGAGGTAACGCTGCACGGGCGCATCGAGATCGATCTTCCCTTGCTCGATCAATTTCATGACCGAAGGAGTCGTCGCCACCACTTTGGTCAAAGACGCGAGATCATAGATGGTCTCCTTCGTCGCCCCTTCCATCACGGGCTCCAATTGTCGCTGACCATAGCTCTTCTGATAAATCCCCTCACCGTGTTCCAAATGGAGAACCCCGCCCGGCATCCGTTTGTCAGAGATCCCCTTCTCAATCAGAACATCGATCTCCCGCAATACTTTGAGATCAAGCCCTTGCGCATAAGTGACGGAATAGGTGGCAAGAAAAACAAGGAATCGAATCATCATCGGGATGAATTTACTACGGACCCAGCCACCCGCTCTTCCAAACTCTTCTTTATTCGCAAGCGCTATTGATTCTGTGTTACGATCACCCTGGCATACTTTTGACCTTCCAACTCTGGAGCGAGAGACCATTGCGTGATGATGGAGTTTCCGTTTCGAGCCGATTGGTTAAGAAGAATGGCCTCGCTATCTTGCCAGGTCTCGAGATCACTGGAAACTTCGACCCTGACGCTGACATCGTCCGCCCCCAGAATTCGTGGAAGTTCCAAAACCGGAAGGCCGTCGATCATGCGAATGATAACGCCATTCGGGTCGCCAAAGGCATAGGAGAAAAGATCAGTATCAGGATTTCCGGTGAAGGGAACGGAATCGCTTCCTCCTGGAGCGCCACCCGAATCGAGGCTCGCTCGCCAGTTTTGTGGAAGGGCATGATCGGGTGCTGAATTCGGAGAAACCAAAACGAGGCTGTAGCCAAGGCCGTCGGCCTCGCCCGGCCAGGGAACTTGGTCATCGAAACGGACCGCATGTAAGATTGATCCATCGGCGGCTCTCAAGGTCAATTGCTCACCACCATTATCAAGCCGGGAGGGATAGGTTCCAAGGATGGTGGCACTATCTCCGAAGGCAGATGTGAACGCGGCAGCATCAGCAACCAGAACGACTCGCTGACCGGGGGTAAGTGTGGTGTCGTCTCCAAAACTGAAAGCAATGCCCTGCGTAAAGGCCACTCCGGCGAGATCGACGTCTTGATCGGAAATATTCAGCAATTCAATGTATTCCGAGAGCTCTCCCTGAGGGTCGCTCGGATGGTAATGGATTTTTGAAATCACCAAGTTCTCCGGAGTCGCAGCTACGCCCGCGAGGAAGGTCGCTTCATTAAGAGCACTCCAGGTCGTTCCTTCCAAACTGCGGGCGCGGACGGTCGTTGTATTGTCGATCGAAAGCGGGCGGGACCCCGCAAGCGAAAGATCAAATACCATGTCCCCACTGCCGGGTCGTTGGTTATGCACTTCAACAGCAATGAAGTTGACTCCCTCAACAAGAAGCCCCGGATCAAGGGGGTAGGTGTCGAAAACTCCTTCGACACCATCGTTGATAGAGCCCGTGTCGAACCCAATGGCGCCCTCCGGCATATTATCGCGGACGGCTTCAACTCCGTTGATGAAAACGACTGCTCCACCATCGGCGTGAATTTGAAAAGAGGCCTCGCTAATCGTGGAAACATTAGTGATATCGAAGGTCTTTCGACAATAGAAGGTCATGTGGCGCTCCCTGTTAATGATCGAGTTTAACGTCGTTGCGGTGATGCCGCCGAACCCGATAGGTGCCGCCCCGGAATCCCAGGCCGAGTCATCGAACCCCGGTGCCCGCCAAGCTGTCCCGAGATCACCACCGTCATAAAATTTCCAATCTGACCCCGCCTCGATACTCGTGAAGCTTTTCGATGATCCCGGAAATTGCAAAGCGGTTGGATTGATCCCCCCTCCCACAAGGCGCGGGTCGCTCCCATCGACTGTGTAGTATATGTCTCCGGTATTGTTGGTGATCGCGAGCCCGAATCCCGGCGTAACTCGCCCTCCGTGCTGATTGAAAACCGGTGCATCGACATTCGGGAACATTCCCGCGGAACGCATCTGCCCGATGACCACATCCGATCTGGTCGGCGCATTGACATCAACAATCCAATCGACGTAATTCTGAAACAAATCAGGCGTGTAGAGTCCATTTGCCGCTTCGAAATCACGAGCCACCTCGGTCCATCTCGCAATCTCCGGAATGACCGTCCGGGAGACGCTTTCCGAGAGATCAGTGAAGTCCTCCTGAACTCGCTCCGGTGACAACATGCCGCCATTGAAGAAGTGCTTCTGTGCCCTATCAGCCATGCGGATATTGAATTCATCGTGCAGCTTTAAGGCTCCAATCATATTTCCCGGGCCACCATTTTCCGTGGTATTGGCCGTCGATCCGGCACCCGCATTTCCGCCACGACGATTGAGGAAGTCGTTATCCCACATGAAAAACTTGAACTTACCACCCGGTTCGCGTTTGCGCCCCGCGACCCAGTTGTGTTGCGGATACCAATCGTGTCTATTCCCGCCGTAGAAATTCAAGAGCATGTAATCGATGTAGCTGTCGATATCCATGTAGTCTTTCACCACCTCGTAGTTGCCCTTGTTGGCTACCATGTGATCCCAGGCTGTTTTTTCCCCTTGGGAAACAAAGATCCCACTGCGCCCCTTCATAATGTCGTAGTCTTCTTCTTCACCTCCAAGGTGGGTCGCCATGAAGTCAGCGTTGGGACGTTCCATGAGATGGAATTGCCCGTAATACTCTCCGTTCAGATAAACATGCACGAACCGCCCGCGCATCGAAAGATGTCCTTCTTCAAGTTGCCTATCAAAGAAGTAACGGTTGCGGACATAGATACCTCGCGAGTGGGAATAGTGGCGGGAGAAAATCGAATCGTGGCTTCCGTTTCGGAGAAGGATTTGGTCGAAGCTATCGACCGCAGTCTCACCACCGTATTCAGTTTCGCTAAAGAGATCAAACTTCAGACGCTTGGGACCATACTTTGATTTGAAGCTGACCCGCAGGGCATTTTTCGGGTAGAGAGTGTATTGGCCGCCAAATCTTTCGATCCCTGCGTCGACCTGGAATCCATCGCGCCCGTCAGGGAAAAACATTTCAATCGATACCGGAATTTCCGGCGGGCTCATGATGGGTGTGGTCGGCACATCCTCTTGCGTCACCAATGAGATACTGGGAATCTCGAGGAGAGCGTCGCGCATTTGAGAACCCCAAGCTCCATTCCCGGTGATAATCGGAGACATGTTGGAATGGCTGACAACTTCATCAGCGAAGAGGTAAGTCTGGGTATCGGTATTGGTGCTCTCGAATCCAGACTTTTCAGCCACCGCTCTCACGATGGTATTGCTATCAATCGTCAATGTAAGCACAGGTGGTTCATCAGCCGATGGTGGAGTAACTTCTGCGCTCGCTGGCCCTGGCGGAGTTCCATCAGTGGTGTAGCGAATACTCGCGCCGGGAGTTGCAGTGGTGACTTCGAGTTGAAACGGGGCATCATAAAATCCCCGCTTGTGACTGAAGGTGGTATCTTTCACGAATCCAAGAACGGAGTCATTGTTCACCTCCCCCGGAGTGGGAGTTTGAAAATACCCATAGCTTTCTTCTCCGGGAGTCAGACCGTAGGACACATCGGAATATTGCTGGGGGAATGTCGGAGAAAACTCCTGATGAATCGTTCCATCCGGTTTGATCAGGGCGAGGTATTCGCCACCTTCGGAAAGCTTGAAGTTCGCATGCAGCTCAGATCCCGCCGGAGTGCCATTGGATGCGTAGACGAGGAGACGTGTTCCCGGCGTCAAGGTAGTGTTCAGAGGAAAGGTCCACTTGGTGAGATCCTCCAGATCATCGGTCAGGTGCCAACCGGTCAACACCAGATCCGTAGCGCTTGAATTGTAGATCTCGATCCAATCGGGCGCACTTCCATCGCCCAAGCTCAGCGTGTCGCTGTTGTTGGCCATGAACTCCGAAATCACGGGCGCGTTGATTTGCGCCGAGGCCGAAAGGGTAAAGGTGGCTAACAAGAAGCCGGTCAAAAATTTAGTCATCATCAATAGGCTGGGAAAGAGTCAGTCTGATGTCCCCTTTTTGCGTGTCTTCATCATGATAAGAAAAAACAGTGGTCATGTTGGAAGCGCACCACGATCGACTCAGCGACCGCATTGTTAAAAACAAATAGCTCCACCCCGTCAATCCCAGCATCAAAAAAACCATTTGTGACAAGCTCATCTCGCGAGGCTCTGTCAGCATCACGCTCATGGCTTCTGTCCATCCCGTCAGCGGGTTGGTATCATCGCCAAAAATAGCATAGTAATTCTCTCACACCATGATCCGTATCCTTGCCGTCCTCTTTATCCTCGCCTCCTCTCTCGCCTTTGGCAAAGAGGCCCCTCTCATCGCCATCTCCTACAACATCCGAAACGACAACGGAGGAGATAAAGGACCTAAAAACTGGGACGACCGAAAAGGTACTCTCGCGGCCTACCTCTCGGAACACAAAGCGAGCATCATTGGATTGCAGGAAGTCAAACACAAGCAGCTCCTCGACATGGACAAGGCTCTCCCGAACCACACTTATGTGGGAGTCGGCCGGGACGATGGCAAGACCGCCGGAGAATTCTCACCCATCTTTTACGATCGCCGGATTTGGAAACTCGATCCAAAAGAACACGGCACCTTTTGGCTTTCCGACACTCCCGATGTCATCGCCAGCCGGACCTGGGGACATTACCATAACCGGATCTGCACTTGGGTTCGCTTAATCAAGATCGACGACCCGGAAAACGAATCAGCCCTTTACGTTTTCAACACGCACTGGGATCACAAAAGCCAAGGAGCTCGCGTGAAGTCAGGCGCCCTGATCCTGAAAAAAGTCAAAAACCGCGCCCAACAAAACGATCCCTACCTCGTCATGGGCGATTTTAATGCCACCATTGAAAATCCCGCAATCATCCAGTTTCTCAAATCCGGCCTCCTCCTCGATCACGCCAAAGACAAAGTGAAATCCTCCAGCCACTGGAAAGCAGCGCTCGTCCCGGGCTTGCGCATCGACCACATCTTCACTTCGTCTTCCATCAAGAAAGCGAGCGTTCAGGTCGACTCCAATGGCGACAAAGACGGGAACGCCGTGTCGGACCACCATCCCGTCCGGCTCATGGTTCCGCAATTCATCGAAGCTGAAAAATAAGCTCCTCGTTCCTACAACTCCCGGACACAAAAGAAGAGAATTGGAGCTGGGAGCATCCTGCATACTGACTTAAGTCAACTCAACCCCACTGAGACGCCTCATCAAAATTGGACAGGTTTCACCGGGAAATTTGGGACGCCATGAAGCATGGCAGTCGTTAATTTCTTAAGATCGTCCGATCAATCACGCCGCTGACGTCGGCCCAGTCATCCAGCTCCACCGCGCTACTCTTGCCTTTGATCCCTTTGGGACGGGTGATTTTTGGGGCTAGCGTCTTGCTAGGCACAGTGTAGATGAGAGGGATATCCTCATCATCCTGCCAGAGCGCAAAACGGCTTTTGAAGCTATCGGCCAACACCGCCATCTCGGGACCGAAGTTCACACCTTGGTCCTCAGCCACCATTGACTTGCCAGTGAGAAACACAATGCCGCTCATCGCTGTCGGCGTGAAGCAATGCATGTAGACATTGTATTCGAAGGTGGCGGTCGAGTCGCCAAGCTCGGGCTTCGGCGAAGGAAGCTGCCCCCAAGAGCCGCCATCCGGCACTGCTTTGGATTTCATCATAGCAGGAATGTTTTCACCCCAGTAGTTCTTCCAGTCCGCAATGTATCGTCGCACGTTGGCAAGGTAATAGGGATTATCGAAATACTTGCTCCCGATGGTCTTGTAATCGGGGACAAGAGTCGGGGTGTCCCTGAGAAAGCCCGGCGCGATCCAATTCTTCAGCGGGATATCCTTCTTGGCCTTGAGGAAAATAATACCAACCGGCCGACCGGTTTTAGCGGAAATGCTATTGCCAAATGCAGCCGCAAGGCCCTCGGCATCTTTCCAGTAAGCCGCAAGACGATTGCCCCACTTGCCATCGGCCCCCATGACCCGGGGAGTCCGTGAAGTGCAGATGCTAAAGCGACTGGGATCAGCCCGGCCGTCGCGTTTCGACTGATTCTGAATCATGCGTACGATCTGTCCGGAAGACTCGACCTTGGGCACCTTAATCTTATCAACGGGAGTAACGACACACCAAACATCGCCGAAGACGATACCAGGGATGACCCGCTCATGAATTTTTTCGCCGTCTTTGGTAAAATGCACCCTCAGTGTGTATGCCTTCGGGCCCGCTTTCATCGGTGGCAGTATCACTTTCCATTCGACCATCTCAGGCGTCACCTCGATGGTTTTCTTGATGTCACCAAACTCAAAATGAACCTGACACTCACCTTCTTCCGGAGTGCTTTGCCATTCACCGTGTTGCCGTGTTGACCCCCAAATCGTGACCGGCTTGTCAGCCTGGAAAATCGCATTATCGCGGAACTGCACACTCAACAGCGGCATCTTACGGTATTCGTATACATTCCCAACTGTGCTGGGATCAATAAGCTCACCCGCAACCTTGAGCTTCTCATCCGGCCAGTCCTTGCTGGTGACCATTTTTTGATCGAAGTAGATAAAGGGCGTCATTGGCAGCAAGGCCTTGTTATAGAGATTAGGCTGGTAACCGATCTCACCAGTTCCGTAGGAAACGCCGAGTGGCTTCTTCACGCCGGGCGAAGTGACGATCACTTTGTCACCGGCGACCTTCATTGTAGCCGGATGCCAA
>Ga0115013_10001808_pt1 | contig 12170 bp, 13 predicted proteins | sample SouAtlMetagenome_2_FD_88686 | JGI IMG/M metagenome (GOLD analysis project Ga0115013, IMG submission 88686) | Marine eukaryotic phytoplankton communities from Atlantic Ocean - South Atlantic ANT15 Metagenome | ecosystem: Environmental > Aquatic > Marine > Oceanic | place: South Atlantic Ocean...
ATTGCCGTTAGTTGAGAAGAAACTTCAGTTAATCCTATGCCAGCATTTGCAGTTGATTTTGCTAGCATTGGTCTATCTGTTAAATTTTTAAATGGTTGCGCAAAGTTTTGCACAGCTTTAAAACCGCCACTTTCACCAAAATCTTTAACAACAGAACCTTCAAGATTCATCTTATCAAACTGAAGGCCTTCAACACTAGCAGCCATTTGTCCTCTAAAAGCTGTAATGTTGTCCATTGCATCTTTTCCAAATAATTTTTCACCTTCCTCATCTGTTAGTTGTGGTTCATAAAATACTTGTATTCTAGAAAAACTTTTTAAAAATTGTATGGCACCATTTACTATTTTCCAGTTTCCAGCTTGACGTAATTGAGAAGCAAAACTTGAACTTTCACTTTGTTTTCTAGTAATACTAGTTATTTTTGGATTAGATCCAGCATCCGCTGGAAGAGCTATAACTTCGCCAGCACTCACATTAAATGATTTTTGTCTTAATTGCCTTGCCACTATTATGCTCCTCTACCTAATTTTCTAAAAATTTCATCACCAAATTTAATTCTTCCTTCATTGTTATGTTCTGGCTTATTTGTTACTGGATTAATTTTTGATGAAGGTCTTTCATATTTTTTACTAAAAATTAAAGCAGCTTCTTTAACAGTATCTGCTTTTCTTAACTGAGATAATCCATAAAATTCAGGTTTTAAATTAAGCTCAAATTTAACAAAGTTAACTTGAGCATACAATGACCTGTAATCTAATCCTCTTCTTTGAGAAAACTCTATTAACTTTCCTAATCTATTTCCTGCTTTTTCTGAAGGATTCCACTGAGCTATTCCAAATCCTCTTACTGTTTTACCTTCTCTTATTGCTACATCTGTTGCTGATTCTGCTATTATTTTAATGTCTCCACTTGGAGTTCTTCCAGCTTCTTGTATAAAATTACCAATCATTCCACATGTTTGCTCTGGTGTAAATCCTCCACCAGCTGTAGACACAAAAAAATTAAATATTTTTTCGCAATTAGTTACGCCTTTCATTTGTTCATCTAAGTTGTTAGTGTTTGCTATTTCCCGAGCTGCTGGAGTTTGGATTCCTATTTGATCAGGAACCCGGGTTTCAGGATCTAATTTTCTACTAGGTGAATCACTAGTATCATTTTTTTGAGTTTCTATCTTTGGTATAGAACCAACTATTAATGGTAATTGAGAATTTTTTCCATCTAAAAATATTCCAATAACTTGTGCTCTTATTTTTAATTGGGAATTTGATCCAAGTCCTGAACTTCCTCCTTCAGTTACTGGTATAGAAACTTGAGCCCATGGTAAGTCTTCATTAGGAATTAAAGTTGTATCTTTAGTATGTAATCCATGAATACGTACTTTTACTCTATCAAGTCTTAACGGATCAATATTGTCAACAACCGTTCCTATAAAATATCTAATATTATCACCATAGAATTCCATTAAATTTGTACCTCCTCGCCAAAAGATGCAAGTTTACCGCACACTAATACAACATCGTATCTTTCATACTTAATAACATGTTTAGCCTCACATATTATATAGTCTCCAGATTTTTTAGTATCTATTATTGGTCTTTGTTCTTCAGCTTGTGGATCATTATCTAAAAAAACTATTCTTATAGTTTGTCCTACAGTATAGTTAGCGTCTGCAGTTAAAAATTCTCTTCCTTTAACACTTATTGATATAGGAGCCTTTGCTAAAAATTGTTGTAAAGCTGCCCCAACTATTTTTTTCTTATGATCTGATGGATTAATATCATCATTATAACTTTTATAAGATACCGTATCTTGTAAGTACGCACCTGTAGACGCTATTTGAGATATAACTTTTGAATTATAATTTGATATTTTTTTGCCGTTAACTTCATAATCTGGAGCATAAACAAATCGAGTATTAGAACCGCCTAACATATTGTCTTTAGCTAATGGAATAAAAGCATCATCATCTACTTTAAACTCTACTTTTTTTGTGGTTGCTGTTAGAGTATCAATAAATTGATATTCAGCTCCTACTAAGCCATTTCTTATTAACTCTAGTAAGTTATCACTTTTTTCATATGCAAATTGTTCTATATTATAAAATCTTTGCATAGCTTCAGGAGTCATTTGTGCACTAGGAGCGTAAATGTATGGTCTTTCTAAATTAATTGGAGTTTGACTTAGCATTGTTCCTAAATCTTTTAATATTAAATTATCTAGTGCTAAAGAAGAATAAAAATAATATGGTAAACCTATTGAACTATTAGCTCTGTTTTTTAACCACATACAAGCTTCTAAAGGATGCAAATTTGGAATTACTACTTTCATATCTTTGATATTATCATCAGCAGATACTTCAACTAATTTAGCTAAATATTCACTAGTTATTTTCCCAATAATATCAGTTGGTGATCCAGTGTAAGATCTACTAATATTTTGCACAGAAGACTCATAAGCTATATATTCTATGCAATGCGCAATAACAGCTTCATTTCTCTCATCTGTCTTTGTTACTTTCTTAATATAGTCTATTAAAAATTCTTTTTCTATTTCATATCCATCAGTTCTATTTTCACTATGAACCATAGTAATAGAAAGTTTTTCTCCTCCTTGGAAATCTATATCTTGAAGAATATTAAGTTGATCTAAGAACATAATATCAGCAGTAACGTATGGTTTTGCAATATGTTCATATATGCTAATATCTGTTATAATTTTCGCTATGTCAATTTCGCCAGCTTCGCCTATTCTATCACTAGATAAAATAGCGGATTTAATTATAACTTCAGTTTGATTACCCGCAATCTCTAATTCCATATTATGCTCTTATAGATTTTTTATAGCTAGTTATTAATGTTGGCATGAGTGATGGCTTTATTACTTTAATAGTTCTTAAACTTCTATTCACATTAATTTCTGTTTCTTCATTTGTTCTTTCTGTAAGTAAAGCCCCTGGTGGTAAAAGATGACCAAATGTTGGTGAAGCTGAACTATCATCTATACTTAAGTCTACTATTGATCCACTTGAATCTATGTAGTGTCTGGCAGCAAGATATTCTTTTGAGCTTGAAACTGAAGTTACTGTTTCAATGATTCCTGAAGAATTTGTAGACTGTAACAGCTCTCCAGAGCTTGTGAAACTCTTATCGCCTTCAATGACAATATGCCCTAAATTTAAATTTCTTCTTAAAATAACTCCACTAGCTCCAGACGTACCGCCAGTTACAGTTTGACCAACTTTAAACTTTGTAGCAAAAGGCTCTCTAACTGTTATGGTAGTATTAGGATAATTTTTCTTTATATATTCTAAAAGCTCTCCGTTTGGTAGTGGCCACCCTTGCAATCTTATATCATCGTTAAGAAGATAAAAAGTCCAATAATAAATAGGTGAATTGTATAGTTGAAGTGAAAGCTGATCTGGTCTAAATCCTTCTTGAATAGTGTGATAATTTAAGAATGAAATATCGTCTTTTACTTGATCTATAATATCTGCATATCGCGATATATCTTGAAATACTACAGTGTCTTCTTCATTTCCAAACTGATACAGTAATGTACCAAAGTCTTGAAAGTATAACATTAGAAACCTCTTTCTTGTATGTCTTGTCTATTAAGAGTTTTATATTCAACAAAACTTAATGTTAAGTCTATTTCATTTGGTTGACCATCTCTTCTAAATCCGCCGCCTGTAGGATTAATAGTATGACTTACATTTCGTAAATAACAAAGTTGTAATCTTGGTAATTTTAAATTTTCTGAATTTTTATAATTAAAACTAATTTGAAAAACGTTTGGAAACTTAAATCCCAAATCTGCTGATGTTCCAGTGCTACCAATTGGTAAATTATAAACGTCAGGATACATTTCAGTTCTAAAATGTTTTATTATTTTTTGAACCATATTAGCTTCTTGAGCTGATTCTGCAATCATTTTAAATTGAAAAGTAAATTCTCTTAAATTTACACCTCTAAATAATGCTCTTATATTTGGATTTACTACTGTTCTATTTTGTAGAGTCAAAGCATTTCTAAATCCTTGATTAAACAATGCTCCACTAACGTCTATTGCTCTAGCTGCGGCAACTCTTGCTACACCTTCAGAAAGTTGCTTATTTCCTAAAAATGCATCAAAAGTAGAAGTAGCTCCTTGTGTTACAGACGCAAGTACACTTCCTAATATACCTGCTCCAGCTTCAGCTGCTGCAGCACCTACTGTACCAGTAATACCTAATGACGCGTTTTCATATTGTGCTGCATCATTATATGCAAAACTCAGAGGAAAATACATATCAACTACTGGCAAGTTTTTTACTGGTAAAAATTTAAAACCACCAGCAGCTAATTCACTAGCTTGTTTAACTATTTTATTTTGAAGGATCTCATCTTTTATTTGTTTGCCTTTTTCACTAACACTACCTCCAATTGAACTTATATAATCATCTAACGATGGATTTTTTTTCTTTCCACTTGCTTCTTGAATTTTTCCTGAACCAATGAATTCTGTATCTTCGCTAAAATTTGAACCAGAACCAGTAGTTGTAGGTCCTACACTACTTTGCCAAGTTTCATCTAATCCTGCCGAAGAATTAACATTCTTTTTAGTATTATCTACTGGAGTTGCGGCAAGATGAGATTTTTTAGCAGTCCCTGGAGTTTTAGGTTGTAATGAAAACATTCTAAAAGATACTCGAGCTTGATATGCTGGATTTCCAGTTTCCATTGGATACGCATATTTTTCACCTTCATTTCTTATAGTTTGCGAGTCTGCTTGTCTTTCTTTTGCCGTTTGACTTAAGTTACTACTATTTTTATTTTTTACAAATTGCCTTCCAAACCCTATTGATTGCGAGTCATCAATATGAGCTGGGTTAACTTCACCAGTAGTAGGGTCTCTTTTAAGAGCAGATGTAGGTATTCCTGCTAATCCAATATCTGACATTTTAATTCCTTATACATATATTAAAGATTTACTTTTCTATTTATATCAAAAATCATGGCTTATTCAGGTAGATATACAATCAAAAATCATAGCAAATACAAAGGAGATGTCTCTAATATAGTATATAGGTCTCTTTGGGAAAAAGCTGTATTTATGTGGTGCGATACTAATCCAAAAGTAAAGTTTTGGAGTTCAGAAGAAGTTGTTGTTCCATACTATTATGAAGTTGATAAAAAATATCATAGGTACTACGTTGATATGAAAATAGTACTTGAAGATAAAACTTTATTGGTAGAGATTAAACCTGAAAAAGAAACAAAACCTCCGGAAGGACCAAGAAGAACTAAAAGGTACATTGCTGAAGGTTTAACTTATATAAAAAATATGAATAAATGGGAAGCTGCAAATGGGTATGCAAAAGATAGAGGATGGGAGTTTCAAGTGTGGACAGAAAAAACATTACAAGAAATGAAATTAATGCATAAATCAGTCCCTGGAAAACTTAAATCACTTCCAAAGTTACAGCCATTTAAACGTAAAAAACGTCGAAAAAAGTTATAAATAGAATCATGAGCAATCTATTTCAAAAACTCGAACTTGAAGCTTTTAGAAAAGGTATTAATCCGCGTACGCGCGAGTCGCGCGAGTGGTTTAGAGCAAGAGTTCAAAGACTTACAAGAGTTAACCGTGAATCATTAATGAGAGAAGCTGAAATAAACAAAAGAGCAACTCATAGTTATGGTGGAATGTTTATGTATTTTTATGACCCAAAGCATAAAGACAAGTTACCGTATTATGATTCATTTCCATTAACTATACCTGTTGAGCCAGCTCCTGGCGGATTTAGAGGAATTAACTTACATTACTTGCCTCCAATATTAAGAGCTAAGTTTCTTGATGCAATATTAAATATTACTAACAATAAAAAATATGATGAGTCTACAAAATTTAATTTAACTTATAGATTATTAAATGGTTCTAGAAATACAAGATACTTTAAACCATGTTTTAAACACTACTTGTTAGAACATGTTAAATCTAGATTTGCTGAAGTTTCTGCACCTGAGTGGGAAATTGCAACTTTTTTACCAATGGCAAGTTGGAAAAAATCTTCAGCTGGAAAGATATATTCAGATTCGAGGAAAATAGCAAATGGCTAATAGCGTAGATGAATTAAAAGCACTAGCAAATACAAAACTAGGTTTTGCAAGACCAAATAGATTTTTAGTTACATTACCATCTTTTGGCGGCGGTGGATTATTTGGAATATTTACTGACGGTGCAAGCCCAAGAGAATTAAACATTTTATGTTCACAAGCTTCTTTGCCAGCAAAAAGTATTCTTACTAGTGAAAGAAGAATTGGTATGGAATATCAAAAAATGGCTTATGGTTATCAAATAGATGATGTGAATTTAACTTTTTATATGATGAACGATTACGGTGTTAAAGAATACTTTGATACATGGAGAAATATAGTAATTAATGAAAATTCTATGGAAAGTAATTATAAAAATGATTATGCAAGAACAATCACTATCCATCAACTACGTCAGCCATTAGCTGGATTTACTAAACAACTCGGTCCAATAAGATTTAGAGGTGGACTTGGTGGAGGAACTGTATATTCAATAGACTTGTTAGAAGCATTTCCTATAAACACTAGTGAAATACAGCTAAATAACGAATTAGATGGATTAGTTCAAATGAATGTAACTATAGGTTATACTAATTGGAGAAGATCGACAAATAAGGAAGGATTTATTAATATGGACATTGATACACCTTTTGGTGGAATTGATATTATATAAGGAGTGAAAAATGGCATTGCCAAAATTATCAAATGATAGACCAATTTATGAAATGGTCGTACCTTCTACTAAAGAGACTGTAAAGTTTAGGCCTTTTTTAGTAAAAGAACAAAAAAATTTATTAGTTGCTTTTGAATCGCAAGATCAAAAACAAATATTAAACTCAATGCTGGTTTGCATAGAATCGTGTGTCCCAGGTATAGACATTAAAAAGTTAGCAACTTTTGATGTTGATTACATGTTTACTCAAGTTAGATCTAAGTCTGTAGGTGAAACTACTACTGTGCTTTCAGCTTGTACTAAATGTAATGAAGAAAATGAAGTTAAAATTAATTTAGGAGAAATTGGTGTAGATGGTAGTGAAATTAAAACTGAAATAATACCAATAAACGATGATATAAGTGTTGAAATGAAATACCCAACTTATGAAGATACTTTAAAGTATACTCAAAGTGAAGCAAGTAATAATGCAGCTGAAAATTTATTTAATTCTATAGCAATATGCATATACGCTGTTCAAACTAAAGATGAAAATATACTATTAAAGCATGAATCAAAAGAAGAAGTTGAAACTTTTATAAACTCGTTAACTAATCAGCAACTTGAAAAAATAACTCAATTTGTTGATAGTATACCAACATTAATTCACGAACAAAAGTATAATTGTAAAAAATGTAATCATGAAAATACTTTAACAATGAAAGGATTACAGGATTTTTTTTAGTAAACCTCTCTCATGAAACGTTGGAGAGCTATTTCAAAACGAATTTTTTAATGATGCAACATTTCAAATATTCACTTACAGAGTTAGAAGGAATGATGCCGTGGGAGAGAGAGGTATATTTAATGTTATTAAACGATCATTTAGAAGAAAGATCTAGAGAAGAACAGAGGCAAAATATATGACAAGTTTAGCAGATGTCAACGCCACATTAGGTGTTCAAAATATTGCTTTATCAGAAGTAGTAAAAGCACAAAAAGAAACTAACACTGGAATTAGTAGTTTTCTTGAACACATAAAAACGACAGATGTTAGAGATAGAAGAGAAAATCAAGAAGATGAACGTGAAGCAAAAAAAGCTTCAGTTATTAGCGATAAATTAGCAGCTACTGGCGGAGCATTAAAATCTGCTGGTGGCGGTTTATTAGGAGTTGGCAAAAAAGGATTAGGTTTTGGAAAATCCGCACTTGGAAAGATAGGCACTTTAGGTACTGGTTTTCTAGGTGGTTTACTTAGTTCAAAACTATTAAGGTTTGGTATTCCTGCTATAGGTTTTTTAATGGGAGATCGAATTGCTGAAATGCTAGCTGGACCTGACGCTAAAAAAGAAGTAAAAGATATGCTAGGAGGAGCAATTAAAGGTGGTGCACTTGGATTTTTACTTGGACCAAGATTTGCTGCTATTGGTTTTATATTAGGTGGATTACTTCAAGATAAAAAAATAAATCAAGAAGTTGGCAACTTAATAACAAACTTAAAAGAATTAAAAATTAAATTTCCAGCATTAGGAGATTTATTCAAAAAAATAACTAATGGTATTGGAATAGGTTTAGAATCTATTAATAAACTATTAGATGGCCAAGTTAATATGGACAATATATTAAAAGGTGGAGCTGTAATTGGCGGAATAGCAACTCTTTTAATGCCAGGAAAACTGTTAGGAATGGCATTTAAAGCTGGAAGATTATTATTAATGACTCCTGTAGGCCGAGCAATATTATTTGCTGCTGGTGGATTTAAATTAATACAAAGTTTAGTAAACTCTGGAGGACAAACAGGAAACAATGCTAGATTTATGACTGGACCAGAAGGTGATTTTGATTATGGAAAACAATCAAAGAATATTGAAGAAAATACAAAAAATGAAGGAATGAAAATCCCGGGATCAATAGGAGAAATGAGCACTCTTGACCAAACAATTGCTGGAATGATGGCCGGCCAATTACTTTTTAAAGGTGGAAGATTTGTTGTAAATAAAATGAGAACTCCAAATGTTAAACCTCAAACATCATTGAGTAACTTATTTAATAACGTCAAAACAAAACAGCCTACTAATATATTTACACGAATGATGAACCTTGTTAAGACTGGTGGTAAACATGCCATGTCAATGGTTAGAGGTTTACCAGTATTATTACCTTTAGCAGCCGTTGCTGGCCTTACATATGTTCTTAATAACAAAGAAAGTTCAGAAGATTTACAGCGTAAAACAAAGGCAAATAAAATAAAAGGGATCATGACTCCAGAAGGCATTAAAGCTGGAATAAACATAACTGGCGGCGGCGGCCCAGAGATGATGGACGGCATGTTAGGCCTTGGTAAAATTTATTCTGATAGTCCTGCTATGAAAAAAAGTGGAGGTGGAACCGGTGCTAGCTTATCAGATTATTTTGCACGCAACACAAATTCATCAACTGGTTATAAAGATAGAATCATGTCTGTGGTAGATAATAGTAATTCAAATAATAAAACTGAAACCCATAATAGCGCGGCAATGTTTCCAAACGCGCTATCTGGGTATGATTTAGGTGATCAAATAGCTAGAGTTAATCCTAGCTTTCAAGGTTTCTAAGCATCTTCTTTTGCTAACTTAGAAAAGTAAGATAGAGTATCTTCATCTTCAGAACTCATTTCTTCTGCAGTTACTGGTTCTACTGCAGGAACCGGATCGTTCAACTTAACTTCTTCCTTAACAGTGTAAGCTCCAGCTGTAGCAGTTTCTCCAAGAACCTTAGTTAACTTAGCTTTAAGTTCATCATAAGTCTTATAGTTTTTAGGATTAGTAAACTCAGTAAGATCGTGTAGTTGATTATATACACCTTCTAATTTAGCTTCTTCTGCAGCTAAGAACTGATCAGGACTTGCAAACTCTGACTTATCGTAGTTTCTATAACCTTCGACATTTCTTATTTTAAGTTTGAAGTTTGCACCTTCCCAAAAGTCAAATGGATCTACTGGACTTTCATCTGCAAACTCAGGATTCATTTGATCGTAAATCTTATCAAAGATTTTCTTGCCAAACTTATATAAGAATACTTTTCCTTCGTTTTGAGGAGCAGATGGATCACTAACTACATATATATTAGTTACATAGTGTAATCTTCTTTTTTGAGATCTTGCTTTATCTTTATCAGACTCAATACCGGAATTCCAAAGCCTTGAGTTAAGTTCTCCAACTGGATCAACTTGGCCAATTGAAGTTAATGAGTTTTCGATATACCACTGACCGGTTGGACCTTTAAATCCATGATCCCAATATCTTACAAATGGAATTTCGCCATCTTTACCAGGGAGAAATCTGAGAACTGCATAACCGTTACCAGCTTTATCGACTGTAGGTTTCCATATTCTATCGTCAACGTATGACTTAGTCTCACTAGTATTGGTAGACTGAGCTGCTTCTATTATTTTGTTGATGTTTGAGCCGCGATTGCGTTTTAATGTTTCAAATGACATAGTATTGTCTCCTTATTTGCTGAAATATTAACTGAAATATATTTTGTATAGTACTATATATATGACTATTCAAAAAGTGATGAGTCAATAGCTGTTTTCTTTGGTAAGAAATTTAAGTCCATTGCCTCGGCTTCAAGCTTATCTCTGATAACAGGTGATATGAACTTTCGGATATCTTCTATTTCAATATCATTAGTTTCACATACTTTAATGATAGCATCCATATACGGTATCTTAAGTTCAGCTACTGTACCTTCGATAAGCTTTGTAAATTTAGACTTTGTTAAAAATTGATCTTCTAACTTCATTTGTCTAAAACTCTTAATAAAATTGTATCATTATTGATTCTACCATTTGGTATCTGAACTTTGGTCTTAAGAGCTGATAGCTCTTTTTGGAGTTGAATAGGAGTTTTGTTCAGCACCAAAGGTAGAATATCGTTAGGCTTTCTCAACCTAATTTTTGTAGATTGCTCTTTGTCAAACCTTTTTAAGGTTGAACCTGATATTTGAAATCCTTTTGGATCGTCGGTGTAATACATATTGAGCTCTCTATGTTTAACATTAAACGTATATAACCTTCTCTTACCAATGATTCCTATTGGATGCATTGATACTATCTTGTATTCGTCGTCAAGATTCTTATATTGTAACTTAGATACTTGTTTATCTGCAGCTTTTGGTTTACTAATTCTAATAGTTCTATTAGCTTTTGAAGCTGACTTGATTCTTTCCATATCTTCTAACATAGACTTACATACGTTAATTCGATGTTTGAGGGATGACTTTTTCACATGGGAGTAACCTTCAACGGCTTGTTCACATCTTTTAAAATAGGCATCTTCATAATCTAGAAGCCATCCCTCAACTTGCGGCTTAACATGACTTATTGCAGTATTTGTTAAGCCGTGAGACTTGAACCTATCGTATAAATTAATCGTGGTATCTTCACCCTCGATCCACTGGTCTTCTAGTTCAAGTAATTCTTGCATTATTGTATTTTTAATTTTTCTTTCTAATCTCATTTGAGGTGAGATAGTTATAACAGTAGCTTTAGCTTTTTGTTCTGCTCTTTTTTGTTGATATAAAACTTTACCAGTTTCAATTAATGGTATCATCTTATCAAATAAATTATTTAAAAAATCTTTAGCAAGGTCTTCACCAGCATCATTACTTTTGTGTAAGTCGTTATTATACCAAAAAGCTGTAGCAGCATGGTGTGTCATAGTAAAATGATATTCTGGATTAGCTAAAATATATTTAGATGGTTGTGGAAAGTTTTTCTTAACCCATTTTTTAACTTGATTGACACAATCTTTTTTATCTACTTCAAGATGAAAATAATTTTTGATTGCGTTAAAACCTTTATCTACTGGTACACCAGCTAGACCAGTACGTGCTCTGGACCTTATTGTTTTCTTTTTTAATCTTTTACCTTTAAGCGCTTGTAATCCCATATTCAACTCCCATTTTATATGTTATGTGTTTTAATATAATCGTGTGTAGCACCGACAACCATATTAGGATATTCACCTAAGTATGTACCAGCATCTAACATTTCTTTAGTAACTAAGTGTTTATGCATGTGTTGTATATTATCATAGTTAGCAAGAATGTCTTTACCTAACTGATCAAACTCGTGATCAGTTATTAAATTTTTATCAAGCTTATAATATGCGTAAGAACACATTAAATATTTAGCTATTGGATTCTTCATTAATTATAACCTCTAGTAGCAAGAGAGTCATCCATTGCTTCAGTATCAGTGTAATACTTATCCTGATGAGCAATATTAATTTTAGTAGATATAGCAACGGCCAATCCACCATTTCTTTCTAGTAATCTTTGAGCGAACTCATCTTGGTGAGCTGGCAACATTGCTTCTAACTGATCGATGATTTTATTATAATTATACATGTTAACTCCTAAATTTTTATTATACTTATATTCTATCATACTTTTTTGTA
>Ga0115013_10001810_pt1 | contig 12150 bp, 14 predicted proteins | sample SouAtlMetagenome_2_FD_88686 | JGI IMG/M metagenome (GOLD analysis project Ga0115013, IMG submission 88686) | Marine eukaryotic phytoplankton communities from Atlantic Ocean - South Atlantic ANT15 Metagenome | ecosystem: Environmental > Aquatic > Marine > Oceanic | place: South Atlantic Ocean...
GTTTACAATCAATTAGGAATTAAAGTAAATTGAAAATAAACTGGAAGGTGATCTGAAAATCCGCCATACCAGTTGTTGCCACCAAATGTTCTACTTGGCCTACTTTCCCCTTTTTTATTTATATACAGCATGTATTCTTTTTGAAATGATCCAACAGATTTTAATTTCATATTGGGTTTAAAAAAGTTTTTTGAAATTAAAATCTGATCTAACCAATTCCATAAACCTTTGTAATTGTAGGAACCATTTCCTAAAACAAAATCTGTACTCATTAAATTTACTAAATCATCTTCAATTAATATATCTGATAGACTTTCATTGTTAGGATAATCATTAAAATCTCCCATAATTAAAGTATAGTCATCTTTTGAAACATTAATATTGATATAATTTCTAAGAATTTTTGCAGCAAAAACTCTTTTGTAATTTGATTCTTCTTGCCCTCCCCACCTAGATGGCCAGTGATTTACAAAAACATTAAATATCTTATCACTTATTTTTAATTTAGCATATAAGATGTCTCTAGTTGCTCTTTTTACATTTGGATTATTTACAAAAATAAAATCATAATTTAAAAGCTGAATTTTATCATTATATAACAAAGCACAATCAATGCCTCGACTATCTGGACTATCTTGATGAATAATCTTATAATTATGATTGCTAAAAGTTGGTGTTTTTAAAAGATCATTAATTACTTGCTTATTTTCTACTTCACATAGACCAATAATATCAGGCATATTATTTGAATTTTTATCTTTAGCTACACTAGAAAGTACTCTTGCTAATTGATTTATTTTATGAAAATATTTTGATGAATTCCATTTTTTTTCACTGTTAGGAAGAAATTCATCATCACTTGTATTGGGATTGTTGATTGTATCAAATAGGTTTTCTACATTATAAAATACAGTGAAAATATTTTGATTAGAAATACTTTCTTCATTATTTTGAGAAATAACTAATAACGGAAACGATAATAACAATAATAAAAATTTCATTAAATGAAATTACAAAATAAAATTTAATTCAAAAAGTTCGAAATAAGGACGCTTAGGTCCACAAAAAGTAAACCCGCTCAATTGAGTGGGTTTACTATATTTGTAAAAAATATTTTATGAAAGATGATCAAAAAAATCCACTTGGACTAAAGAATAAACAATATACTATAGAAGAATTTGGTGATGCTATAAGAAATAAATTTGGTGCCGATAAAACTATTTCTAATATTATGTTGGGTGAAATGTTTTTGGCTACATACCCTGTATATTCATGTAAGATTAAAAAATCTAAAAATCATATTTCTCAAAAAAGTTGTGGTTGTTGTTAACAATCCAATTTAGGGCTAATAGTATAAAGGTTATTAATAAAGTTCGAAATAAGGACGCTTAGGTCCACCAAAAAGAAACCCAGTCAATTGAGTGGGTTTTTATTTATTCAATAATTATCTTTTTCTTAACTGTTCCGTCGCGATAAATATAAAAAAGAGGTTGATTTACTCCCTAAGATAAACTACAGCGTCTTGTAAAATATAATTGCACTGATAAATATCATCAGCATTAAGCTTTAGTGTGCCTTTTATAGTAGCTACTTCGTCCATTATAAATACCTCTTTTGAGGATTTCATCTCGAGCTCTACAATGGTTTCAGGCCCTCCAACACCACAGAAAAAACAAGAGGAAAACGGACCTTTAGATAGGATGTAGTAGTTTTGAGTAGGGTCTATCGCTAGAACAAAGCCCCTTATCATCACTTCCTTACCCGCTAACTCTCTTACACTTGGGCCAAAATGAGGGTATAAAAAATATTCATCAACTTCTTCTATATACAAATCGGCAAACTCTACATCAGCTAAGACGCTCCAGTCAATTTCTTTTTGTGCAAAACTAAGTTTGGCAAGAAAAATAAAAAGAATAATAATTAGCCTATTCATTGGAAAGGGTTTTGGGAATATTAATGTTGTATGATAAAATCGTTGGGATTATAGAAGCAGCTATGCCTATAAGTAAAGCAATGGGAAGTAGCCAAAGTTCTTCGATAAGCAAATTAAATTGAAAGGAGTTAATGGTGTATTTATGTTCAGCAAATAAGGTTATTATAAGTAACGTTATGCGGCTGATTAATAATCCAAGAACGGTTCCGATTACAGATAAAATTACTCCTTCTTGAAGAACCAGTTGAGCCAACTGCCATTTTGAAGCTCCATGCACCCGCATCAAAGCAAGTTCGTAACGCCTTTTTTTCAAAGAATTGTATAAGCTAATAAATATACTTAGGCCTGAAACTATTATTATTATAAAAGCTATGATGTTAATCGTTTGAACACCAAAACCTAGCAAATTAGTTAATCGACTTATTTCAAGGGCGGGTACGGCTGCTTGTAAATTAGTTGTCTCATTAATTTTTCGAGGCAACTGTATTAGTCCAATAGGGCTTTTAAATTTAACTAACAAGGAGGTTATCATAGCGTCTTCTGGAATACTGGCGTTTAGCTCTAATCCTGATGCTGTTGATTCTTCTATATGATGCTCATGGTCGCAATTGTGATGTTCGTGACTGTGCTCATCGTCGTGATGCTCGTGGTCACACTCTTGGTGCTCATTACCTTGTTCTACAACTTCATGATTATGAACTTGCCAAACGCTTTGAGCATTAGTCAATATAAGCTGATCAAGAATAGTGTATGAGGGGTTAAAAATTCCCACAACCTCATAGGCGTATTCATCATGAACATGCCCCCCTTCAATCAATCCATGTGTGCCATAAAAAGTGTCCCCTATTTTTAATCGGTGAGTTTGAGCTACTGTGCTACCAAGAACAACCTCTAAGCTTCGACTCCATAAACGGCCTTTTTTCAAACTCATTTCATACAACTCGGGGTATTGGTGTGTCGTTCCAACGATTCGAAATCCATTGTAGGAGTCGCCATAGGAAAGCGGAACCGTTAAATCAACTAATGAATTGTTGTCAATTTTAACAGCCTCGCTATATGGAATGTTGCCTGTTGGATTGTCGATGTGATAAATTGAAGAAAGTATGAGCTGTAAAGGACTGCCCTTTGAACCGACAACCATATCTACACCTCTAAGGTTGGCTTGTAGTTGTTGCTCAATTTGATTGTTTAACAAAAACAAAAGGGAAATAATCCCAACACCAAACGTCATTAACAACAAGCTAAGCGTGGTGTTTAATGGGTTGCTAATTAGGTTTTGCCAACTTAATCTACTGATGTTCATAGTGTAATGGATTTATCAAATTGGCTTTTTAATCTTTGGTCGTGCGTGATGATTATTAATTGGGCGTTTGTTGATGTCGCTTGTTCTTTGAGTAAGCTTGTTATTCTTTTACAATTTACATCATCTAAGCTCGATGTAGGCTCGTCTGCTAAAATCACACTTGGGTTTTTAACTACCGCCAAAGCAATAGCCGCTCTTTGTTGCTCTCCCTGGCTTAAATCATTCGGCTTACTATTAATTTTATCCCCTAAACCTACTTGTTCCAAGAGCTCAATAGCTCTTTTCTTATCTTCTTTGTTTTTTGATAAATAAAGAGAAAGGTGAAGGTTATCTAAAATACTAATGTTTTTCAAAAAGTAAGGGCTTTGAAAAACCATACCGATATGTTTACCTCTAAACTGATCTAACTCTTTTGAGGGTAAGTTGTGAAATTGGACTCCATTAAATTCTAATAGTCCTGAAGACGGCTTTAATAAGCCTGCTAAAATTTGAATGAAGGTGGTTTTACCAACCCCCGATTCACCTAAAATTAACAACTCCTCTCTCCCTGAAAGTTGAATATCTGGGAAATAAAACTGATGTATTCCATCGTATGAAAAATTTATGGATTGGGATTGTAGCATCTTCTGTTTAAATAGGTTGTGTGTTTTTGTCCGATTTATAATTGCAAATTTTATTTAATTGAACAATATATCAAAGTATATTAACTGAAAAATTGTTTTAATAGTATTTAACGGAAACTGATTGCGTTCTAAACTTTAAGTTTTATAATATTTTCTGACTTTGTTCGTAAATAGTATAAGTTGTATCTTTGTACTTAACCTTATTAATCTTTAACATTTAATTTTTTATTACAATGATTTTTAATTTTTCTACTACCAAATATTTAAAACAAGCTGTTTTATTAATTCTTACAACAGGATGTTTTTTTACTCTACAAAGCTTTACTGTTGAAAAAGAAGATGTTAAAATTAAAGATAGTGCTTTGACTTGGGTGGGGAGTAAAATTACCGGCTCTCATGAAGGAACTATTGAGCTTAAGTCTGGGTACTTAACTCTTGATAATAACGACTTAGTAGGTGGAGAGTTTGTTATTGATATGACAACTATTGTTTGTACTGATTTAAGTGGTAAAGGAAAGGCTGGTATTGAAAGTCACCTCAAGTCAGATGATTTCTTTAGTGTTGATGAATTCCCTACTGCCAGCTTAACAATTTTAGATGTTAAGAAAAAGGGTTTGGAGCAATATCAAGTTAATGCAAATATTACTATTAAAGGCATGACTCAAGAAATAATGTTTGATGCTGAAATAAAAGAAAAAACAGCTATAGCAAAACTTGTTATTGATAGAACAGAGTTTGGAATAATCTACAACTCTGGAAGTTTTTTCGAAGAGCTCGCTGATAAAGCAATCTACGATGAATTCAAATTGTCAATAGAGTTGAAGTTTTAAATAAAAAAAGCCCTCTAAATAAGGGCTTTTTTTATTTAAAACTCCAATCGTATTTGTCCAAGTCTTTTACTGAATGGTGCAATAAGTCTATGGCGTTACGAATATCTGTTTTATCAGCCATTTCAATCACTTGATGGATATGTCTAGTTGGAATTGATACTGCACCAGCTATTGAGCCCCCCGGAGTAAAACGCTGAATCCCGGCTGTATCTGTTCCTCCTCCTGTTAAAATCTCTAATTGATGGGTTATCTTATGCTTATTGGCCACTTCTTTCATGTAGCTGACCATGCGATAATCACATATTGTTGAAGAGTCCATTACTTTGATGGCTGCGCCTTTTCCAAGTTCCGTTATTTTTTCGTGTGGAGCAGCACCGGGTACATCATAAGCAATAGTGGTGTCAAGACCAAAGCCAAAATCGGGTTGTACTTCTTGTGTAGCTACATTAGCACCACGAATACCCACTTCTTCTTGAACAGTGAATACACCATAAACATCATATGGAGAGTCTTTTAATTCTCTTAACATTTCAATTAATATAAAAACGGAAACCCTATTGTCAATGGACTTACAGTTGACACAATTACCCATCTCTATAAGCTTTCTTTCTCTTGTAATAGGGTTGCCAACTTCTATGTATTTTTCTACCTCTGACTTAGACATTCCCATATCAATAAAGAAGTCTGTTGTCTTGGGAGATTTATTACGTTCTTCTGGAGTCATAACGTGTATAGGCTTGCTACCCATCACCCCAACTAGGTCTTTTTTACCATGAACAATAACACGTTGAGCTGTTAGTGTTTTGGGGTCAAAACCACCCAAAGTATGGAAACGTAAAAAGCCGTTGTCGTCAATATGAGTTACGATAAAACCAATCTCATCCATATGGGCGCCAATCATTACTTTTTTATTATGCTTACCTTTTTTTATAGCGGTTACATTTCCCATATTATCAGTGCGTAACTCATCAACCAAAGAGTTAACCTCTCTAATTACAATTTCTCTAATTCTTTGCTCGTGTCCTGGTGCACCAGCAGCCTCACATATTTCAGCAAGGAGTTTTACATTTATAGACATTTTTAAAATAGTTTATTTGAGGTAGCTTAACCTCACCATATTAGTCATTCCTTTTTCCTTAATTGGCATACTAGCAACATTAAGTACTAAATCTTTAGATTTTAAAAAACCTTCCTCTCTCAATGTTCGCTTAGTGTCAGCAACGGTTTCATCAGTACCTGTTTCGTTATCGTAATAAAAGCCTGTTACCCCCCAAACCAAGCTTAAGGTGTTTAAAATAGCGTGATTGTTGGTAAAGGCGTAAATTTTACACGGAGGTCTGTGGCTTGAAATTTCGATAGCATTATAGCCCGAGTGTGTCATGGTTATAATAGCCTTTGCGCCAACTTGCTCTGCTAATGTGCAAGAATGATAACAGATAGCGTCTGATATAAAGCGCTCACCGTGTTTCTCTTTCAGCTCGTAAGAGCGTATGGCAGAAAATTCTTGCTCTACATTAGTTATAATCTTGCTCATTGTTTCAACAGCTTGTACTGGGAAAGCTCCTACAGATGTTTCTCCGCTAAGCATAACAGCGTCTGCGCCATCCATTACTGAATTGGCAACATCATTAACCTCTGCTCGTGTAGGTGTTACGTTTTCTGTCATACTCTCTAACATCTGAGTGGCTACAATTACAGGTTTTGCTTTTTCTAAGCAAGCTCTAGCAATTTTCTTTTGTATAACAGGAACCTTCTGCATTGGTATTTCTACTCCCAAATCTCCCCTAGCAATCATAACAGCATCTGTTACATCAATAATGCTATCAAGATTATCCAAGGCTTCGGGTTTTTCAATTTTTGCCACGATTCTAGCGTCGTGGTCAGCTTTAGAAATATGGTTCTTAAGCTCCAAAATATCTTGAGCTGAACGCACAAAAGACAAGCCTATCCATTCTATTGGTTGGGTGAGTATAAGCTCTAAATCTTTTAGGTCCTTTTCTGTTAAACAAGGTTGAGAAATTGCCGTATTAGGTAAGTTTACTCCTTTGTTTGAGCTTAATGGCCCACCATGAATTACCTTAGTTGTTACTTTGTCTTTTTTATTTGTCTTTACAACTTGAATTTGTAGTTTTCCATCGTTTATTAAAACCATTTCCCCTTCTTTAACATCTTGAGGAAAGTTTTCGTAGTTGATATAAGCTATTTTAGAGTTTCCTACACACTTATTTGATGTTAAGATCAACTCAGAGCCGTTGATCAATTCAGTGCCTTCTTCAATTTCTCCAACTCTAATTTTTGGTCCTTGTAAATCCGCTAATATAGCTGTATGAACATAAAGCTCTTGGTTAATCTCTTTAATTAATTTTATGGTCTCTAAATGTGTTTTGTGATCGGCATGCGAAAAATTTAAACGACAAACATTTACCCCCGCTTTAATCATGCTTGTTAAAACTTCTTTGTTTGTACAAGCAGGACCCATTGTCGCTACTATTTTGGTGTTATTTTTATTCATAATTAAAATGCAAAATGTTCTTTAATCTGTTTGTTGTCTTCTTCAAATACAGCAAGAACGGACTGTGTTTTACGAATTGTACTTACAAAATGGCTCACCGTTTTTTCATCGACGGTATTGAGAAATAATATCCAATAGTCTACCTGCTTCTTTTTTGTTATAAGAAAGCCGTCTTGGCTTTTGTTGGCAAATAGATAAATGGTGTCTAAATCTAACTGGTGCTCATATTGTGAAAACTCCAAATCACCCCCTTTAATGTAAGGTTTAGATTTTTTAAAGTTGACGCTTAAGGTTTTGTTAATATTCCAAGCAAACCGAAAGTCTTTCAAATGACAGCTTATACCGAAAAGGGAAAAGCTAGTGTCTAATTCTATGCGCAATAACTGTTTTGCCATTTACAAACGCTAAAATAGTCTTTCTGTTTGATATAGATTTTATGATTGTGTTAATTCTTTGAGGGCTAGTTTTGCCGCTAATTCTTCTGCTCTTTTGATAGAGGTTCCCACAGCGTGAGCGTATTTCTTTTGGCCTATCATAACCATAATTTCATAGGACTTTTCGTGATCTTTTCCATAGGAAGACAACAGCTTGAATACAACTTGTTTTTTTTGAGCCTGACCCCACTCTAAAAGTTTGCCTTTATGACTAGAAACCTCTTTCGCCAGCTGATGAATGTCCAGGTGAGGGCGTATGAGTTTGTCTTCAATATAATTTGAAGTAAATTGATATCCTTTATCTAAATAAATCGCCCCGATCAAAGCTTCCAAAGCGTTGCCAAATATAGAACGATTAGAGCTTACTTGATGTTTTAATACGGTATTGAGGTTAATTTTAATTGCAATGTTATTTAGTGTCTTTCGGCTAACTATTTTAGAACGAGTTTGGGTAAGAAAGCCCTCGTTTTCATCAGGAAATTCTCGAAAAACAAAATCGGCAACGACTGAACCAAGAATAGCATCGCCTAAAAACTCTAATCTTTCGTTATGAACTGTGCGCCCTCTTACAGATTTGTGGGTAAGGGCTTCTTGGAATAGGCTAATGTCTTTAGGGCAAAAACCTAAAATCTTGAATAACTGCTTTTCTTGTGGGGTTTTGGAAATAAATGTTTGTTTGAAAAAACGAAACAAATCTATCAAACTTTTTTAACCATAACACAGGCGTTATGACCACCAAATCCAAAGGTGTTGGAAATGGCTGTTCTTACTTCTCTTTTTTGAGCCTTATTGAAGGTATAATTCAAGGATGAATCAATTTCAGGGTCGTCCGTAAAGTGGTTTATCGTTGGTGGCACAATATTATTTTTAACCGATAGAATTGCCGCTATTGTTTCAACAGCTCCAGCGGCTCCCAAGAGATGGCCAGTCATTGATTTAGTTGAACTAATGTTTAGATTTTTAGCGTGATCTCCAAAAACGCTTTGTATAGCTTTTATTTCTGCTATATCACCAAGAGGGGTTGATGTTCCGTGAACATTAACGTAATCGACATCTTGAGGTGTCATATTAGCGTCTTCAATAGCTAATCGCATAACGTTAGTTGCTCCTATGCCATCGGGATGAGGGGCTGTTATGTGATGGGCATCTGCTGTCATAGCGCCCCCTACAATTTCTGCATAGATATTAGCGCCACGAGCAACGGCGTGTTCGTATTCTTCTAAAATAAGAGCTCCTGCACCTTCTCCAAGCACAAAACCTTCTCTGTCTTTATCAAAAGGGCGAGATGCTGTTTGTGGAGAATCATTTCTGGTTGATAGAGCATGCATAGCATTAAACCCTCCAACTCCAGCTTCATTAATTGAAGCCTCTGAGCCACCAGAAATAAATATGTCGGCTTTTCCCCATTTAATATAGTTAAATGCGTCAATTAAAGCGTGAGTTGATGATGCACAAGCGGAGACTGTTGCAAAATTAGGGCCTCTAAAACCGTATTTAATGGAAATGTGTCCAGCCGCTATATCGGCAATCATTTTGGGAATAAAGAAAGGATTGAATCTAGGAACACCTGAGCCAGTAGCAAAATCACCGCACTCTTTTAAAAATGTATCTAACCCCCCAATTCCTGAGCCCCAAATGACCCCTGCTCGGTCTAAATCTACTTGTTCTAAGTCGAGATTTGAATCAGCCATAGCTTCAGATACTGCAACCATAGCATATATGGCATACATATCTAATTTTCGCGCTTCTTTTCTATCTAAAAAGTCTGTTGGCACAAAGTCTTTAACTTCACACGCAAACTGAGTTTTAAATTGTGTAGAATCAAAACGAGTAATGGGTCCGGCCCCACTTACACCATCTAGCAAATTTTTCCAAAAATCGGAAATGTTATTGCCTACAGGTGTGAGTGCGCCTAATCCAGTAACTACGACTCGCCTAGACATATAAATTGTGGTTTATTAAGCTTTTTCTATAAACGATATGGCATCGCCAACAGTAGCAATTGCTTCTGCTTGATCGTCTGGAATTTGAATGTCAAATTCTTTTTCAAACTCCATTATAAGTTCAACAGTATCTAATGAATCAGCACCTAAATCATTAGTGAAACTTGCTTCTGAAGTAACTTCAGCTTCGTCAACACCTAATTTATCTACTATGATTGCTTTTACTTTTGTTGCAGTATCAGACATGAATTGTTGTTTTTTTATTAAGATGCAAATAAATACACTTTTTGAATATAAAACAAGTCATCGGACTTAGTATTATTAAATAATTGTCTCCTTTCTTTAAAATAGTTGTTATATTTTTGGGCGTCAAGAATGGATAGACATAAGATTGCAATATTGGTTTCTGGAACAGGCACAAACGCTATTAATATTATCGAGTACTTCGAAAAAAATAGTGTCGCTGATGTTACTCTTGTTGTTAGCAACAAAACAGATGCTCTGGCGGTCGAAAAAGCGCAAAACAAAGGTGTTAAAACGATTGTTTTTAACAATGAATCGTTTAAAAAGAATGGTGAGGTTTTAGACTATTTGAGGTCTGAGTCTATTGATTTTATTGTTCTGGCAGGGTTTTTAATGAAGGTCCCAAATGATATAATACATGCTTATCCCAAGAAGATTGTAAACTTACACCCTTCCCTTTTGCCTAAATTTGGCGGTAAAGGTATGTATGGAACCCGTGTTCATAGGGCTGTAGTTGAGGCTCAAGAGTCTGAAAGTGGAATAAGCATCCACTATGTTAACGAGGGGTATGATGAAGGTGCAATCATTTTTCAAGCTAAAGTAAGTATTGAAAAAAAGGATAGTGTTGAGGTGTTAGCTCAAAAAATACAGCAATTGGAGCACCGTTTTTTTCCAAAGGTAATTGAACAAGTTATTAGTAATTCATTATGAGTATTAGAATTTATACAGACGGTTCCGCTAAAGGAAACCCTGGGCCTGGTGGATATGGAATTGTTTTGTTGTCAAATGAGGGACACCGCAAAGAAGTAGCTAAGGGATATCGCAAAACTACAAATAATAGGATGGAGCTACTGAGTGTAATTGTTGCACTAGAGATGCTTAAGGCTAGGCCAATGGACGTAGTAGTTTATTCTGACTCAAAATACGTTGTTGATGCTGTCGAAAAAAAGTGGGTGTTTAATTGGGAGAAAAAGTATTTTGATAAAAAGAAAAACGTCGATTTATGGAAGCGATTTTTGATTGTTTATCGACAGCATAAGGTCAAATTTATTTGGGTTAGGGGGCATGCCAATAATGTAGAAAACGAACGTTGCGACAAACTAGCTGTAGCCGCCGCCGAAGCCAAACAACACCATGATATTGATAAGGGCTATGAAAACCAAACTCAAAACCCAAGCTTACTATAATAAGGACTGTATACGCGCTAGGGTTTCTTTAGCTCTTAACTTTAGCTCATTATTTTTTTTGTTTTTAAGCATGCTTTGAATCGTTTCTTCTAAATCAGCAAAACGATACTTACTTACCTCGGCCATCCAAGATTTAGAGTCTTTAAGCGCTTTTTCTAACACTTCTGTGCCGTCTAAAACTAAACTCAATTCTTGGTTTTTTAAATACTGAACATAATAAGCCGACATATAATATAAATCAAGAGTGTTACTTGTGTTTAGTTTGTCTGTATAAAATGTATTCTTATCAACACCTCCGTGTTCGATATATAGCCTTGCAACATCATAGGGTATTTCTTTTTCTAAGCTTGGCGCTATAAATAAGGCCTGTTGATAATCCACTTTAGAAAGTCCGTACAATCCTGAGGCTGCCATAAGTAGTGATTTTTCTTGTATAGCCGACTCAAAAAGAGGGGTAAGCTCAGATTTGTTTTCTTGTTGAGCTAAAAGAATTAAGGCTGAAGAACGAACCTTTGTTGGGTTGTTTTCTTGAGTGGCTTGTTGCTTTATTGCTTCTGATATCTCCTCAATATTCTCCAAAGCACTTGCTTTTTGAAGCGCTAGTAAACGTATTCCCCAAAAGTCATGAGTTAAGGCTTCTTGGATAGCTAGAATAGTGCTTTTTTCACTGATATTATCTAAAGCTATTTTACTGTCCATGTATAGTGGTGCTTTGAGTTGTTCTAACCACCATTCGTCTGGTTTTTCGTCAAAAATTTCTGCTAATAAAACGTGTTCAGCATCTACAATAACATTGGTGGGTTTTTCTTCAACATCAAAATAATAATCTTGTTGATAAGATTTCATTTCCACTAAATGGCGTTTAGGCACACCGTTTTCATATACATCTATATAAAATGACAGTCTATGAGTTGGTGTTGTGGACTTATCTTGTATTTGTTCTAGCTTAACTATTTGTTGTTTGCTGTCTGCGTCGTATTCATAGTCTATAACTAGAAGGGGGTGGCCAGACGCTAAAAACCATTGGTTAAAAAACCAATTTAAATCTTCTCCGCAGACCTCTTCCATAGCGATACGCAACTGGTGTATTTCTACTGTGCTAAACGCATTGTCATTAAGGTATTTTTTTAATCCTTTATAAA
>Ga0115013_10001811_pt1 | contig 12147 bp, 9 predicted proteins | sample SouAtlMetagenome_2_FD_88686 | JGI IMG/M metagenome (GOLD analysis project Ga0115013, IMG submission 88686) | Marine eukaryotic phytoplankton communities from Atlantic Ocean - South Atlantic ANT15 Metagenome | ecosystem: Environmental > Aquatic > Marine > Oceanic | place: South Atlantic Ocean...
AGCAGATTGAGCTACCATTGATCCAATAGCCCCCAGCCCAACAACGCCCAATGTTTTTCCATTCAGCTCGCTTCCTTTGAAACTCTTTTTTTTCTTCTCAATTTCAGAATTAAATTCACTTGGTTCCTCAATTGCTAGACTCTTAGCAAAAGAGTTTCCTTGTATTATCCCTCTTGATGAAAGGAGCAAGCCGCACAACACAAGCTCTTTTACAGCATTAGCATTAGCTCCGGGTGTATTGAACACAACAACTCCTTTTTTTGAGGCAATATCAACAGGAATGTTGTTCACTCCCGCTCCAGCTCTACCAATACAGAGTAACTCGTCATTGAAATTATCTTCGTTCAATACTTTACTTCTAAGTAAAAGAGCCTCAGGCTTTTCTTCATTCAATATAAGATTCTCTTTAACTAAATAATTAGTCCCTTCAGAGGCTATATTGTTAAATATCTTATATTTATACATAAAAACTTTTTGTGGAATGTAAGCTAGTTTAATATATACATTTATCAAGGCATATAAAAAAATGAATCTAATCATCAAATCACTAAATTTTTCTTATCAAAATGAGGAAGTTTTTAAAGATTTAAATTTTAATTTTAACTCTGGAGTCTTGAATCTAATTTCGGGTCCAAGCGGCTCAGGAAAAACTTCATTATTAAACCTGATCGCCGGATTAGAGAAACCCTCCTCTGGTTCAATAATTCTCAATGATGTTATTCAATCTGATAATGATAAATTTGTTGAGCCTGAAAACAGGAATGTTGGCTTTGTTTTTCAAGATTTTGCTTTATTCCCGCACTTAAATGTAAAACAAAATATTGAATTCTCAGGCAAAGGAAATGAAGATTTATTCAATAAATTAATAAATCGACTATCTATTGTGAGCAAACTCACTAAATATCCACATGAGCTCTCAGGGGGTCAAAAACAAAGGGTTTCAATAGCAAGGGCACTATTTTCAGAACCAAAAATCCTTTTAATTGATGAGCCTATTTCAAATCAAGATAAAAATAATAAAATTGAAATACTAGAAATGATTTCAGAATTTGTAAAAGAAAAAGAGATCATATGTATTTTAGTTTCTCATGAGGAAATAAATATTGATGGTCAGCTAGAGACCAGTTCTTTTAACCTTTCTTGAGCTAAAGGTTTTTTGTTAAGTATTCCTTCCAGACTTGGTAATCGTCATTTAATTTCAATGATTGCTGTGACTTAACTTCGTCATATGAACCAATTTGTTGGATTTCATTTATATCTTTAATGCCTGATCCAAGCAGGGCTATTTTAAAAGCACCTACCGCAGTTGACTCAATTTGATCTGGTTTTTTTATATTCGTTGATAAAGTATTACTCAATAATTGAAGAAACTTTTTGTTTTTTACCATCCCGCCATCTACTTTCAAAGCGCTGACTGAAACACCATCAAGTTCCAAAGCTTCAACAATCTCAAGAGTTTGGAAACAAATAGCTTTAAAAACTGCTGTAATCAAATCTACTTTACTAGTATCTCTTTGGATGCCATGAATGCTTCCTCTTATTTCAGAGTTCCAGTGTGGAGCTCCAAGACCAGTAAATGCAGGAATGAAGTTAACACCCTTTGAATCAAATTTATCGTCAATAAGATCTTCACTTTCAGAAGAATCATCAAAAAACTTCATTTCATCTCTCAACCATTGAATGGAGGTACCTGCTGAAAAGATACTACCCTCAAGAGCATATGAGACTTTATTGCCAAGCATACATGCAACTGTTGATAGCAATCTTGCTTTAGATTTGTAAATCTTTTCTTTTGTGTTGACCATTAAAAAACACCCTGTTCCATAAGTGCTCTTCATTTCTCCAAATTCAACGCAATTTTGTCCAAAAAGTGCTGACTGTTGATCGCCTATTACTCCGGTTATTGGGAATTTTTGATTAGAGACATCAATTGAGCCAAAATTATCATCACAGGAACATATTTCAGGAAGAATGCTTTTTGGGATATTAAATATCTCAAGAAGTGAGTCATCCCAATCTAGGGTTTCAAGATTCATTAACATTGTTCTAGAAGCATTTGTTGCGTCAGTTTTGTGATTTTTTTCCTCTGTAAGATTCCAAATTAGATAAGTTTCTATTGTTCCAAAACAAAGTTCTCCATTTTCTGCCTTTTTCCTTGCATTCTCGACATTATCAAGAATCCATTTAATTTTTGAAGCAGAAAAATATGGATCTAATAGAAGACCCGTTTTTTTTCTAATTTCGTTTTCTAAATTCTCCTTCTTTTTTAGCTCATTGCATAAATCTGAAGTCCTTCTATCCTGCCATATAATTGCCGGATAAACGGGCTTGCCTGAAGACCTATCCCAAACAACCACTGTTTCCCTTTGGTTTGTAATGCCGCATGCAGCAATATCAACCGCAGAGGCTTCTAGTGCTTTTTCTATAGTTTCTTTTACACTTTCTAGTATTTCTTCAGGTTTTGCCTCAACCCAACCGTCTTTTGGATATTGAAGCTGGTATTCTTTTTGGCTTTCTGAAATTATTTTTTGATTTTCATCAAAAATTATTGCACGCGAACTTGTTGTTCCTTGATCTATTGATAGTATGTATTTCATACTAGTATTTTCACATTTATCCACATCTTATCAACTACTTTTTTACATAACTTTTACACCATATACACACTATATAGTGAATAAAAGTAAAAAATTCACAATATATTGTGTTTTTGGGGTTGATTTATTATCCACAATTTGATTATATGGACGAAGGCTAAGAAAAAACTAAAAAAGCGCATACAAAAACATAATTATTCTTGCCTCACCCGAATAAATATAAGCTGAATTTATAGGGTTTTTTTTGGGAAAAAGAAATGCAAAAGAATGAAATAACAGAAAAAGAGATAAAGGCAACGCCGCCAAAAGTCCAAGAAGATATAAATCTTGCAGCACCAGGCAAGCTAAGAGTCATTAAAAGAAATGGAAAAGTTGTTGCTTTTGAAAACGAAAAAATACAGGTAGCCGTCACCAAAGCTTTTCTTGCTAATGAGGGAGGTAATGCTGCCGCAAGTGAAAGAATTCATGAAAAAGTTGAAGTAATAACAGCTGAGATTATGGATATCTTCACAAGAAGAATGCCTTCTGGTGGAACGCTACACATAGAAGAGATACAAGACCAAGTCGAACTCCAATTGATGCGCAAGGAAGAGTATCAAGTTGCAAGAAGCTATATTTTATACAGGGAAGAAAGAGCAAAGAAAAGAGGAAAACCAGAGAAAAAGACAATACAACTAGACAAAGAAGTAAACATAAGCGTAACAAAGAAAAATGGTGAAACGGTGCCACTTGATGTTGCAAGGCTTTCATCCATCATTACCGATGCATGTGAAGGACTAGATGATGTAGATCCAAAGGTGGTACTAGAAGAATCAATTGGCAATCTCTACGATGGCGTTTCTGTTGCAGATATGAGAGCGAGTCTAATCATGACAGCGAGAACAAAAGTTGAAAAAGAGCCAAACTATTCCTTTGTGACTGCCAGGATTTTAATGGATCAAATAAGAAACGAGGCATTAGACTTTTTAGGCGTTGCAGAAGATGCAACGTATGGAGATATGCAAGAATATTATCCAAAAGCCCTTCTGAGTTATATCGATAAGGGTATAGAGTTAGATATTCTTAACCCAGAACTTAAAACATATGATTTAGAAAAGATAGGTAAGGCAATAGATCATACAAGAGATAATCAATTTACATATCTTGGACTACAAACCCTCTATGACAGGTATTTTATTCATTCAGACGATACAAGATATGAGTTACCACAAGTTTTCTTTATGAGAGTTGCTATGGGTCTTGCAATGGAAGAAGAAAATAGAGAAGAAAGAGCAATAGAGTTCTACAATCTTATATCAAGCTTTGATTACATGAGCTCAACACCCACCCTTTTTAACTCTGGAACCGTGAGACCTCAGCTTTCATCATGTTATCTGTCAACTGTTCCAGATGACTTAAAAGGCATTTTCACTGCATATCAGGATATGGCTCTACTCTCAAAATGGGCAGGAGGGCTTGGTTACGATTGGACACCAGTAAGATCGCTTGGATCATACATAAAAGGCACTAATGGAAAAAGCCAAGGGGTTGTTCCTTTTCTGAAAGTTGCGAATGATACAGCTGTCGCAGTTAATCAAGGAGGTAAGAGAAAAGGTGCAATGTGTTCTTACCTAGAAACATGGCACATGGATATCGAAGAATTCTTAGAGCTAAGAAAAAACACAGGAGATGATAGACGAAGAACGCACGATATGAATACAGCTAACTGGGTGCCAGATCTTTTCATGAAAAGAGTTCAAAATGATGAAGAATGGTCGCTTTTCTCGCCAGGTGAAACACCAGATTTACACGACTTAATTGGTAAAGAGTTTGAACAAAGATATGCTGAGTATGAGGAAATGGGTGAAAAAGGTGAACTCAGACAATTTAAAAAAATAAAAGCAAAAGAGTTATGGAGAAAAATGCTTACAATGCTTTTTGAAACAGGTCATCCGTGGATAACTTTCAAAGATTCATGTAATTTAAGGTCACCTCAACAACACGAGGGAGTTGTTCATTCATCTAACCTCTGTACAGAAATAACACTCAATACAAAAGCGAGCGAAGAAATTGCCGTATGTAATTTAGGATCTGTTAATTTAAAGCAACACATGAAAGACGGAAAGCTCGATGAAGAGAAAGTTAAACAGACGGTTACAACAGCTATCAGGATGCTCGATAACGTTATCAATATTAATTATTATTCAGTAGAGACCTCAGAGAACTCAAATATGAAGCATAGACCAATAGGCCTAGGTCTGATGGGATTCCAAGACACCTTGTATATGCAAAATATTTCATATAACTCACAGGAAGCAGTCGATTTTGCTGATAGAAGCATGGAGCTTATAAGCTACTATGCAATAAACGCATCATCAGATCTTGCAAAAGAAAGAGGCACCTACAAGACATATGAAGGTTCGCTGTGGAGTCAAGGTATTTTCCCAAAAGACTCAATCAAGATCCTGAAAGAAAACAGAGGGGAAGAATATATTAATGTTGATGAAACAGAGACTTTAGACTGGGAAGAGCTTAGAAAGAAAGTAAAAAAACAAGGTATGAGAAATTCTAACGTTATGGCCATTGCCCCTACGGCAACAATTTCAAACATAACAGGTGTAACCCAGTCGATCGAACCCACATATCAAAACCTATACGTTAAATCTAATCTCTCAGGAGAATTTACAATAATCAATCCCCACCTTGTGGAAAAACTCAAAGAGCTTGAACTTTGGGATGACGTGATGATAAATGACCTCAAGTATTATGAGGGAAGCCTTGCTCAAATAGGAAGAATTCCAGATGAGGTAAAGAATTTATTCATGACAGCCTTCGAAGTCGAGCCCCGTTATATAGTTGAATCAGCAAGTAGAAGACAGAAGTGGATTGATCAAGCCCAATCCTTAAATCTTTATATCGCAAATGCAAGTGGTAAAAAACTTGATGTGACATATAGAATGGCTTGGTTGTTGGGTCTAAAGACTACCTATTATCTGAGATCTTTAGCTGCTACAACAACAGAGAAATCAACAGTTAAACAAGGGGCGCTAAATGCTGTTAGCGCTTCAACAGAAATAACAAATTCGCAAGAATTAGGTGAACCGGCACCTGTACCGGATGCATGCTCTATAGACGATCCTGACTGTGAAGCTTGCCAATAAATTAGGAGAATAAAATGTTAAATTGGGATGAATTCAACGAAGTAGAAAATACAGAAAAAACAAAACAAGTTCCTCAGGAAGTTGTTAAAGAAGCAGTAAAGCAAACTGCTCAGGAAAAAGAAGAGCCAGTTTCAAAAGAAACAACAAGCTCAGTTAAAGCTGGAGATAGAGCTCAACTTGCCAAGGAAGCAATTGAGAATCTTGACACTGCCGAAGGTGAAGAAGAGCTTGAAGGTCAATCTGGTAGAGTCCAGGTTGATGATAAAGCAATGATCAACTGTAGAGCTGATCTTAATCAGCTTGTGCCTTTTAAATATGATTGGGCATGGCAGAAATATCTTGATGGAAGCGCAAATCATTGGATGCCACAAGAAATCAATATGACTGCTGACATAGCTCTATGGAAATCAGAAGATGGATTAACCGAAGATGAGAGGAAGATTGTAAAAAGAAACCTAGGTTTTTTCTCAACTGCTGACTCGCTAGTAGCAAATAATCTAGTTTTAGCTATTTATAGACTTATTACAAACCCAGAGTGCAGACAATACATATTAAGGCAGAGTTTAGAGGAAGCCATCCATACTCATGCATATCAATACTGTATTGAATCCCTTGCGATGGATGAAGGTGAAATTTTTAATATGTACAGAGAAATACCAAGTGTTGCAAAGAAAGCATCATGGGGCTTGAAATATACAAAAGAAATGTCAGATCCTTCCTTTCAAACAGGAACAGATGAAGCTGATAAAGCTCTCCTTAAGAACCTAATTGCATTTTATTGTGTTCTTGAAGGTATTTTCTTCTACTGTGGTTTCACCCAGATACTTTCAATGGGTAGAAGAAATAAGATGCAGGGAACAGCTGAACAATTTCAGTATATTCTCAGAGACGAATCCATGCATGTGAACTTCGGAATCGATATGATAAATCAGATTAAGATCGAGAATCCACATCTATGGGATGACCAAATGAGACATGAAGCAGCCCAAATGATACTGGAAGGAACAGAACTAGAGGTTCAGTATGCCCGCGCTACTATGCCGCGCGGTATACTCGGAATGAATGCAAACATGATGGAAGAATATCTGCAATTTATTGCAAATAGACGTCTTGTTCAAATAGGCTTAGAAGAGGAATTTGTTGGCGCAACAAATCCTTTTCCTTGGATGTCTGAAATCATGGACTTGAGAAAAGAAAAGAATTTCTTTGAGACCAGAGTAATCGAATATCAAACTGGTGGTGCGCTTAATTTTGACGAATAAACTAATCTTTTTGGTTTAATTTTTCAAAAATCTTTATCGATTGCTCTGGTCCACTTTGAAGGGCCTTTGCGCCCTTCATTTCAGATATTGAATCCCAGCTTGCAGCGATGTTTTCAGGGGTCATTTCTTCGCCCATTCCAAGCGATACTCCGTCAGTTTCATGAATGAATATTCGCGAAAAAACTCCAGCACCAGCTGAAACAATAGCTCCATTGGGAGCTTCGTCACCTGAAAGGTAAATAACAGCTGGGGTTACATATTCTGGTTGAAGACTCTCCCCAACCTCCTCTGGCAGTAATCCATCTGTCATTCTTGTATAAGCAACAGGAGTTATTGAATTTGTGTGAATATTATATTTTTGTCCTTCTATCTTAAGTGTATTCATTAAACCAACCATAGCCATTTTTGCTGATCCATAGTTAGATTGACCAAAGTTTCCAAATACGCCACTTGAGGAACTGGTAAAAATTATTCTCCCATAATTTTGCTCTCTCATTATTGGAAAAACTGTATGTGTGCAATTTAAAGTTCCCTGAAAATGAACAGACATAACTAAATTAAAATCTTCAATAGATATTTTATGAAAGCTTTTATCTCTTAAGATTCCTGCATTATTTACTAGGACGTCTATTCTTCCCCATTTCTTCATGGTCTCGTCAATCATTCCATTTACTGCGTCTAGATCAGTAACACTCGCTCCGTTTGCTAAAGCATCACCGCCCTCAGATTTGATCTGCTCTACCACCTCGTTCGCTGAATCACTGGCACCATTCCCATCAACAGAGCCACCAAGATCATTTACAACAACTTTTGCTCCTCTTCTAGCAAACTCTAAAGCGTGCTCTCTCCCAAGACCACCGCCTGCTCCAGTTACAATTACAACTTTTTCATCAAACCTTATAGACATAATGTTCCTTATTTTTTAATTGAGCTTTTAGTCTCATCTCTATGCTTTCTTAAATATCGCATAAATGGTGTTCCGCCTGTTCCTCTGATCGTTGAACCGCCAGAAGTAAACTCAGATGGATTCCTTGATTGGCTATGAATGTAATCATTTGCATATCTAATGTGTTGGGATCTAAATTGTGTCATTTGATCTAGGCACTTATTAACCAACCTTCTTATCTTAATAGAATCGTTAGCATACATTTTTACTTTAGAATTCTTCTTTGTTTGAAAAATTAACTCCCTATGAGCAGGAGGCATATACAAAAGCATTTCCTCTAGGTAATCCCTTAAAGAGTCTTTTTTATGCTTAACATCAAACAGAGCATCCAAGAGAGGAATTATTGAGCTCTGAGCTCCTGTCTCTCCTCTGAACTGCTGAGGTTTGTTCTTAAAGAATCCATCGTATATCAAGCCCTTTGGAAGATCAGGATTATTTTTCCATCCAAAAATATAAGGCCTCACTCTATGATAATAAATATATGGATCACATTTTTCAGGCATCCTTTTAAAAATGCTATTTACTTTTTCAAGCGAATTTAGAATATTCTTAAGGTGCATTTCTATTTTTGATTCTAGAGTTTCGTCAACCAAAGCAATTGTTGAGCGAACTGCCTCAGAAGCAGCATCTTCAATACAAACATGAATTGTCACAAACCAATCCTCGTCAACACCTCCGAGAAAGTTGTTAATTAGCGCGACATTATCCAGAGAAATCTTCTTATTTTTATCGATTAAATACCAATTATCCAAGCAGTAACTTGCATAGCTGAGCACAGGAGGTCTTCCTAAATATTTTGATACTTTAATCCAGGGAGAAGCTATAGATTTTGGTAGCTTTTTTTTGGGCTTATTATCAGAATAAACATATGCATGCGCTAAAAAAGATAACTGCGAATTGATGCATCTCAACCTCTTTTCTTCTCCGCCTCTAATCATTTCACTAAAATTAAAGAAATTACCAGGAAGTGATTCAAGAACTTGGGGCAACGAGCTGGTTAAAAGTAATTTAGGAACTTCTGCTGAGAGATCTGATAAATATCTTGATTGAGAGTCTGATCTTACGCTCTTTAAAGGAGCGTGATCAGGTAAAAATCCTCTTTTTGGCTTTTTATCTAAAATAAGATCGCTTTTCATAATAAGAATTATAAATTAATTAATGCTTCTTCTATCCTTTTTGATGCTTTTTTTATATTTTGATGAGTGGTAGCAAAATTTATTCTAATACTATTTTTTTTACCAAACTCTATTCCATCATTTATTCCTATTCCGTATTTCTCAAAATGAGATTGAAGATTTTTATCTTTCGGATTTTTTATATTTACCCATAAAAGATATGTTGCTTGGGGAACAATAGGAGCTGCATTTTTATGCTTTTCTAAGCAATCTAATAAGGTCTGCAAATTTGTGTTGAGATATCTTATAAGATTGTCTCGCCACCTCCACCCTTTATTAAAAGCAGCAGAAAGTGCAATTAATCCAGTTATGTTTGCATCATCAGTTATTCCTTGAGCGTTTTGTTTAAAAGCTTTTCTCAGATCGTCGCAGGGAATTACAGCAAAGGCACAATTTAAACCGGGAACATTAAATGTTTTAGATGCTGAATAAAAAGAAATAACATTTCTTTCAATTGCCTTCATGGATCCTAATGGAATATGCTCGAGGTGTTTCTGTAAAATCAGATCACAATGAAGCTCGTCTGAAAAAACTGTTATTTTTTTCTCTTTGACTATTTTTGAAAGCTCTTTAATTTCTTTTTTTGAATAAACCGTGCCGCCAGGATTTTGAGGATTAACAAACATCAACCACGAATTCTTTTTTGCTATTGATGAAAACTTATCAAAATCGATTACAAGTCTTCCCTTATCGTTTTTCATAGGAAGCTTTTGAATCTTTCTTCTGAGATGCTTAGGCGCTTTTAGAAAATTCAAATATATTGGAGTAGGAATAATTACCTGTGTATTTTTAGGAATGAGATTGTAAATACTGTAAATGGGTGCTCCGACTGATGGTGTTAAAACAATCCATTCTTTTTTAATATTCCACCCTTTGTTCTTAAGATATAGTTTCAATATATCTCTTAATTCTTTTGGTTCTGAGTGATAACCAAAAATGCCATTGTCTACATATTTTCTTAGCGCGTTTTTTATGCATGCAGGAGATTCAAAATCCATATCTGCAACCCACATTGGTAAAATATCCCTAGATTGATATCTGTCCCACTTCTTGCTGTTAGAATTCTTTCTATTTTTTTTCTTATCGAATTGCTTCAATATGAACCTCCAATAGCATTATTTTATCAATAATGAACAGTTTTTGTTGGTATTAAATTTTAAAGATTTATAATAAGTTAACTTAAATATCTCTTAGAAAAAAAATGAAAAATGAAATTAAAGTGGTGGTTACGGGGGCGGCTGGTCAGATTGGGTATTCATTGATTCCTAGATTAATTGATGGAAATACTTTTGGAGATAAGACTGTTAATCTTTCATTGGTAGAAATACCTCAAGTTGTATCAAAACTTGAAGGGCTAGCTATGGAGCTTGATGATTCATACTTTCCAAATCTTGGGTCTATTGAATACACGGACAACTTCTCACAAGCTTCTGAAGGTGCTGATTGGTTTTTGCTTGTAGGAAGTATTCCAAGAGGCATTGTTTATAACGGGAAAAAGATTGAAGAGCGTTCAGACTTACTCCAAATTAATGGTGGAATCTTTGTTGATCAAGGAAAAGCAATCGGAGAATTTGGTAATGAAAATGCAAAAATCCTTGTCGTTGGAAATCCAGCAAATACAAATGCTTTGATAGGAAGAAAGGCTGCAAATAATTCGTCTCAAACTTGGATGGCTATGACTATGCTTGATTCAAATAGAGCTAAGTCGATGCTAGCAAAAAAACTTTCTTGTAATGTTTCAGAAATTAAAAAGATGATCATTTGGGGAAATCATAGCCCAACCATGTATCCAGATTTTGAAAACGCATTGAAAGACAACCGATCTGTAGCGGAATTAATTGAAGATACGAATTGGATTAATTCTCAATTTATACCGAATGTTCAGCAAAGAGGAAAAGCGGTGATTGATGCAAGGGGGGCTTCTTCAGCAACCTCAGCTGCAAAGGCTGCACTTGATACAGTTATTGCTTGCGAAAATGAAACTTCATCAGATGATTGCTTTAGTGCAGCAGTTTATAGTGATGGTGCATATGATGTTCCTGAGGGAATCATGTGCGGTTTTCCTTTAATGACAACGCCTAGCGGTGAGATTGAAATTGTTAGAGACTTAACACTCACCGATAATGCAAGATCCAGATTAAATTTGTCTGTTGATGAGCTTCTTTCTGAAAGAGAAGCTGTTAAAGATCTTTTGTAAGAAGCTGATTAAAGATAAAACTCATTAATTAAATCCAAAATGCATCAATAAATAGATAGTAATTTATATTCAAAAACTATTGACCTAGATATATCTCTAACTTATATAATAAATTCTTGGATTGGGCATTGGGGAACTTTTTATATTTTCCTCTGTCTAAAAATGTATGAAAAAGTTAATTCTCAGTTTTTTATTCTTCCCTTCACTGGTTATGAGTGACCACTGTGATAATGGTGCATGTCCCGCTCTAGAACACTTTAAAGATACTGGTGATGAAATAGCTAAAGATCTTCTACCCTATCTTGGGGTTGGTCTAATTCTTGCTGTAACCATGAATTCAGGTTCAGATCAGAGCTCTCTATCATATATAAATTTTGATACTCATAATCGTCCCAATGGGATTAAAATCTATGATAATAAAAAATATATATCAGTAAATGCCTTCACAAGAAATTATGAGAAGTTTGAGTACCCGTCAATTTATAATGATGATCTATTCAAAGCAAATCATGGCTTCAATATTTTAGAGTTTAAGATTAATCTAAATTAATTTTTTAATTGCGGGAAGAGCAAAACATCTCTTATAGATGACTGGTTAGTTAACAGCATTACCAATCTATCAATTCCAAGCCCTACTCCAACCGCTGGAGGCATTCCATGCTCCAAGGCTGTAATATAGTCATTGTCAAAATCCATCGCTTCCTTGTCTCCAGAATCTTTAGCAGCGACCTGTGCTTCAAATCTTGAAGCTTGATCATCGGGGTCATTAAGCTCGCAAAAACCATTTGCAAACTCTTTTCCACCAATAAATAACTCAAATCTATCTGCAA
>Ga0115013_10001815_pt1 | contig 12131 bp, 8 predicted proteins | sample SouAtlMetagenome_2_FD_88686 | JGI IMG/M metagenome (GOLD analysis project Ga0115013, IMG submission 88686) | Marine eukaryotic phytoplankton communities from Atlantic Ocean - South Atlantic ANT15 Metagenome | ecosystem: Environmental > Aquatic > Marine > Oceanic | place: South Atlantic Ocean...
AATGAAAAGCGTAAGCGCCCAAAGAACTTGTCCTTGTTGCGGAAAAAACAAAAGAGCAGTCGCTGTAACACAGACCAAAGTACTCACCAACATGATTCGTTTTCTTGACCCCCAGTTATCAGCAATAGCCCCTAAGATTGGCGAGAACAAAGCCACCACAATAGCTGTAAAAGAAATGGCCCAAGACCAATATTGCGTTCCTAAAATTTCATTATCGGCTATAGATTTGGTAAAGAAAGTGCCGTATATAAAAGTCACTACCAAAGTAGTGAAAGCAGAGTTAGCAAAATCGTACATGGCCCAAGACCAAATTTGTCGTTTATCGTCTTTTTGTATCATATTCCGAAAGTACAATTATTTATTATGATAATTTTATTTAATAAAACGCTACTATTTCTTTGAATAACTTACTTTTGCCGACTTAATTTATACAAATGATTTCACTTAAAAATTTCAAATTCATTGACAGAACTAACGGCAGTATTAAAGACGATATTCTATCTGGTCTTACTGTAGCTTTAGCACTCGTCCCTGAAGCCGTCGCCTTTGCTTTTGTGGCAGGTATTTCTCCAATAGTTGGATTATATGGTGCCTTTATGATGGGCTTAGTCACTTCTATTTTTGGTGGCAGACCAGGAATGATATCAGGCGCAACAGGTGCTTTAGCGGTAGTTATGGTTCACTTAGTGAGTGAGGGTAATACCTTAGGTGGTGACAGTTCTATGGGCTTACAGTATTTATTTGCCACACTTGTATTAGCTGGTATTATTCAAACTGCCGCCGGACTATTCAGGTTAGGAAAATTTGTACGTATGATACCTCACTCCGTGATGTTAGGATTTGTTAACGGATTAGCTATAGTAATTTTCTTATCCCAATTAGGCATGTTCAAAAGCAATGGGCAATGGCTAGAAGATCAAGATTTGATTTACATGATAGCTTTGGTTGCTCTAACTATGGCTATTATGGTTTTTCTTCCTATACTAACTAAAAAAGTACCAGCTGCTTTGACTGCCATTATTGTAGTTTCTTTGATTGTTATATTTGGAGGTATAGAAACTGAAACCGTCAAATCATTCATTGTTGCTAGTGGTGGAGAAGGTATCAAAGCTGGTTTACCAACATTTAATATTCCTTTGATTGATTTGAATTGGGAAACTCTAAAATTCATTAGTCCTTACGCTTTAATTCTAGCGGCTATTGGTTTAATAGAATCATTAATGACACTAAACCTAATAGACGAATTAACAGAAACAAGAGGTAGCGGCAATAGAGAGTGCGTGGCTCAAGGTGGTGCTAATATCATCAACGGATTTTTTGGTGGTATGGGTGGATGTGCCATGATTGGTCAAAGTATTATCAACATCAAGTCAGGAGGTAGAGGTAGACTTTCAGGTATTGTAGCTGCTTTAGCCTTATTGTGCTTTATTCTTTTTGCATCGACTTTTATAGAAATGGTGCCAATTGCTACACTAGTAGGTGTTATGTTTATGGTCGTTATTGGAACTTTTGCATGGAGCAGTTTAAAGGTTTGGAACAAAGTACCTTTAGCTGATGTTATTGTGATTGTTTTAGTAACAGGACTAACGGTTATGTTTGACTTGGCTATTGCAGTATTGGCGGGTGTTATTGTATCTTCTTTAGTCTTTTCTTGGGAAAATGCTAAACGCATTAGAGCTCGTAAATTTGTTGATGAACACGGTGTAAAACACTATGAAATATACGGTCCTTTATTTTTTGGATGTGTGGAGTTATTCAATAGTAAATTCGATGTTGCTAACGACCCAAAAGAGATTATTATTGACTTTAAAGAATCTCGTATTATGGACCAATCGGCTATAGAGTGTATCAATAAACTAAGTGAAAAGTACATCAAAAACGGTAAAAGCGTACACCTCAGACACCTTTCTAAAGATTGTATAAAGCTGATCAAAAGAGCAGATAAAATATGCGATGTTAATCTTTTAGAAGACCCCGATTATTTTGTAGCTATAGATAACTATAGAACTCTGCTGACTAAGGAAGAAAAATAAGTCTCATTATGACACAATTTTAAACCAAAAAAGCCCTTCAAAATGAAGGGCTTTTTTAATTGTATTTGAAAAACTGTTTAAGCGTTTTGCTCACGAATTAAATTTAATGCCGAACCGGCTTTAAACCAGTCAATTTGCTGAGCGTTATAAGTGTGATTCAAAACAACATCATCAGTAGAACCATCGGCATGAACAACTTCTAAAGTTAGGGTTTTGTTGGGTGCAAATTCGGATAAATCTACAAAGTTAAAAGTGTCATCTTCTTTAATTAAATCGTAATCGTTTTCATTAGCGAAAGTCAATCCTAACATACCTTGCTTTTTCAAATTGGTTTCGTGAATTCTAGCAAAAGATTTTACAATGACTGCTCTAACCCCCAAATGACGAGGCTCCATAGCGGCATGCTCTCGTGAGGAACCTTCACCATAATTGTGGTCACCTACTACGATAGTATCCACTCCAGCAGCCTTATAAGCTCGTGCTACATTAGGTACTTCATCCTTACTACCATCTAATTGATTGACTACACTATTAGTAGCACCTCCAAAGGCATTAACAGCTCCAATCAAGCAGTTATTAGAAATGTTATCTAAATGCCCTCTAAACTTTAACCAAGGCCCCGCCATAGAAATATGGTCAGTGGTACATTTGCCTTCTGCCTTAATTAATAGTTTAGCATTGGTGATGTTGCCACCATCCCAAGGAGTAAAAGGTATCAATAATTGTAATCGGTTAGAGTCTTCTTTGACTACAACCTCTACACCACTACCATCTTGGGCTGGAGCTTGATAGCCATTGTCCTCTACATCAAAGCCTTGCGTTGGTAATTCAAGACCTGTTGGCTCTGCCAATTGTACGGACTCGCCATTTTTATTGACTAAACTATCAGTTATAGGATTAAAATCTAATCTTCCCGAAATAGCTACTGCCGCTACCATTTCTGGCGATGCCACAAAAGCGTGGGTATTGGGATTTCCATCGGCACGTTTAGCAAAGTTTCTGTTAAAGGAATGAACGATAGAATTCTTTTCTTGCTTTTCTGCACCTTCTCTTTCCCACTGACCGATACAAGGACCACAAGCATTAGTAAAAATACGAGTAGATTCGAATTTATTAAAAGTGTCTAAAAGTCCATCTCTTTCTGCTGTGAAGCGTACTTGCTCAGAACCTGGATTAATTCCTAAGGTAGCTTTAGGCTCAAGTCCTTTGACTAATGCATCCTCGACAATAGAGGCTGCTCGTGTCAAATCTTCATAAGATGAATTAGTGCATGAACCTATGAGTGCCCATTCTATATCTAATGGCCAATCGTTAGCCACTGCTTTTTCTTTCATCTCGGCTACTGGCGTAGCTAAATCTGGCGTAAATGGGCCGTTCAAATGAGGTGTTAAGTCCGAAAGATTGATTTCAATAACTTGGTCAAAGTATTGCTCTGGATTAGCATAAACTTCAGCATCACCAGTTAGGTGTTCTTTAACAGCATTGGCAGCATCAGCTACATCGTTTCTGTCGGTGGCTCTAAGATATCTTTCCATACTATCATCGTATCCGAAAGTAGAAGTAGTAGCCCCTATCTCTGCTCCCATATTGCAAATAGTCCCTTTTCCTGTACACGATAAAGATTGTGCACCCTCGCCAAAGTATTCTACTATACAACCTGTACCACCTTTAACAGTTAGGATACCTGCCACTTTCAAAATAACGTCTTTAGCAGAAGCCCAACCGTTTAATTTTCCTGTCAGTTTAACACCTATCAATTTAGGGAATTTCAACTCCCATGGCATACCTGACATCACATCCACTGCATCGGCACCACCAACACCAATAGCAACCATGCCCAAACCACCAGCATTAACGGTGTGTGAATCGGTTCCTATCATCATACCACCAGGGAAAGCATAATTTTCTAATACCACTTGGTGAATAATCCCAGCACCAGGCTTCCAAAATCCAATGCCGTATTTGTTACATACCGAACTCAAGAAGTTAAACACTTCATTATTGGTATTTAAACTTTCTTGTAAATCTTTGTCTGCACCTATTTTAGCTTGAATAAGGTGGTCGGCATGGGCTGTTGAAGGCACAGCAACTTTGTCCTTACCCGCTTGCATAAATTGTAATAATGCCATCTGAGCAGTAGCATCTTGCATAGCCACTCTATCAGGTCCAAAATCAACATAATCAGCACCTCGTTCAAAAGCTGTGTCTGCCTGACCATTCCATAGGTGTGTGTATAATATCTTTTCAGCTAAGGTCAAAGGTTTACCAACTACTGTTCTTGCTTGTGCTATACGTTCTGGAAATTTCGCATAAACTGCTTTTATCATATCAATGTCAAATGCCATATATCTTTAATTATAGGTTAATACTCCTTATTTTTAGCTTTTGCAAAAGTACTTTTTTTAATTCATCTTAACAAGACAAAATCGTACATTAGCACTCTATGAAGTTAATGGTAGAAAATATAAAAATTGCACTGCAATCCATTCGAACAAACCTACTTCGAACCTTACTCACTATATTCATTATAGCTATTGGTATTGCTGCTTTGGTAGGCATACAAACAGCTATAGAATCCATTAAATCTTCCATCAGCGATAACTTTACTAGTATGGGTGCTAATACCTTTAACATCAGAAACAAAAGCTCGTCCATCAGAATAGGTAAAAAAGGCACCAAACCAAAACGCTACGCTTCCATTAGCTATGCCGAAGCTGTAAGGTTTAAAAATGAATTTCCCGTTACTACCTCTATATCGTCGTGGGCGAGTTCTACAGCTACTATCACTTATCAATCCAAAAAAAGCGACCCTAACATCAACATTACAGGAACTGACGAGAATTATATCTTGACAGCAGGGTATAAATTAGCTGAAGGGAGAAACTTCACCTTAGATGAAGTCCAACAAGGTAAGCACATGGTTATTATTGGCGAGGAAGTCAAAAAAAGCGTCTTCGCTACATCCAAGGCAATAGGTAAAATTATTTCTATAGGTGGCAACAAGTTTAAAGTCATTGGTGTCCTTAAAGCAAAAGGAGCTAGTATGAGTTTTGGTGGAGACAAAACCTGTCTCATTCCTCTGACTAATGCTAGGCAATATTTTGGCTATCCCGGTCAATCATTCACCATCAGTGTATTATCCATAAATGCTAAAAAACTCAATGCGACTATAGGTCAAGCCATCGCCAAGATGCGTATTGTAAGAAAGTTAAAGCCCGTTGAGGAAGATAATTTTGATATTATCCGTAGCGATAATCTAACTCAAATTATGTTCGAAAATATAAAATATGTAACCATAGCCGCTCTAGTGATTGGCATCATTACTTTGTTTGGCTCTGCCATAGGCTTAATGAATATTATGTTGGTATCAGTAACTGAACGCACCAAAGAAATTGGGACACGCAAAGCCTTAGGCGCTACCTCAAAAATTATTCGATGGCAATTCTTGGTAGAAGCTATTGTTATTTGTCAAATCGGTGGGCTGATGGGTATTGTTTTGGGTATCCTAATAGGAAACCTAACCTCTCTAATTGTCGGCAGTAGCTTCATCATACCTTGGGCATGGATTATGTCAGGTGTGGCTTTATGTATTGTGGTAGGCTTGATTTCTGGATTCTTCCCTGCTGCCAAAGCGGCAAAACTAGACCCCATAGAGGCCTTGAGGTATGAATAAAAAAAAAGCTCTCGAAATATTCGAGAGCTTTTCATAAATGTCAATTTGTGTTGTTTATTGAGCAACAACCTCAACAGTAACAGCAGCCTTAACTTCTCTGTGCAAACGTACTTCAGCAGCATAAGTACCGACTGTTTTGATATTGTTTAACTTAACAAATTTACGATCTACAGTATGACCTAACTTTTCTAGCTCATTTGCTAAATGGTTAGATGTTACCGAACCGAATAATTGCTTTCCGCCTTCAATAGTCTTAGCAGTAATGGTTACTGTCAAGCCATTGATACCTTCAGCTAATTTGTTAGCATCTTCAATAATTTTATTCTCTTTCTTAGCTCTTTGACGTAAATTTTCAGCTAAAACTTTTCGAGCTGAATCAGTCGCTAATATAGCATGACCAAGAGGGATTAAGTAGTTACGACCATATCCGTTTTTCACGTTTACAATCTCATCTTTAAAGCCTAATTTCTCTACGTCTTGTAATAATATCAATTCCATAGTTGTAAATTATTTTAGCATATCGCCAACATATGGCATCAATGCCAAGTGACGGCATCTTTTGATTGCTTGTGAAACTTTTCTTTGGTACTTCAATGACGTTCCTGTAATTCTTCTTGGAAGGATTTTACCTTGCTCATTGACGAATCGCATAAGGAAGTCAGGGTCTTTGTAGTCAATGTATTTAATACCAGCCTTTTTAAATCGGCAGTATTTTTTACTGTTTCTGTTATTTACATCAACGGGGGATAGGTATCTAATATCGTCTGCCATGATTATGCCTCCTGTTTTTTGTTAGTACTCAGTCTTTTTCTTCTGCTTTCAGCATATACTACAGCGTGCTTGTCTAGCTTTACTGTTAGCCAACGCATCAAACGCTCGTCACGTTTGTAAGCCAATTCAAGTTTATCATTTATCTCCTTGTCATCAGAAGTGAATTCAATAAGATAGTAAAAACCTGTTCTTTTCTTCTGGATACTGTAGGCCATCTTTTTTAGCCCCCAATGCTCCTCGGCAACAATTTTTGCCTTACTTTTTTTCAAAAGTTTCGTAAACTTTTGAACCGTCTCCTTCATCTGATCTTCAGACAAAACGGGATTCAAAATGAAAACGGTCTCGTAATGGTTCATAATGTTAATGTTTAATATTAATTCCTTTCTTACTTTAAAAAAGGGTTGCAAATTTAGAATAATTTTTCACATAAACAAAGTATTGTTTTCAATAGCAAAACAAGACGTAAAAAGCGTTCAGAAATAACGTTGAAGGGTAAAATCGTATATGGTTTTGGACATAATTTTATCGAAGCTCAAAAGTAACTTTTTGATTATCCAAGAACCAATAAAATAAATAAGTAAGGCACCCCAGAATTTGGGGCCATAATGCGTGATGAATTCAATTGCTTTTTCTAGCAATAAATCTGCTTTTTCAATGTTTTAAGTTTTTAAAGTTTAAGTGGTAAAATTAACCAAAAAATTACTTTTTACAATAAGGATTATTCCGTTGTGATTGAATCTCAAATTGTATTTCAGCAAAACCGAACAATTTCTTTACAGCCATTACAAACATTATATTATATTTGTTTTCCCAAATGAATCAGATGGAAAATTTTGTTGTTTCGGCCCGTAAATACCGCCCTGCTACCTTCGATACTGTAGTGGGTCAGCAGTCCATTACCAACACGCTAAAAAATGCCATCAAAAACAATCATTTGGCTCAAGCCTTTTTGTTTTGTGGTCCTCGAGGAGTTGGTAAAACATCTTGCGCACGTATTTTAGCCAAGACCATCAACTGCATGAACCTTAGCCTAGAAATAGAAGCTTGTAATAAATGTGAGTCCTGCCAAGGCTTTAACAACAACCACTCCTTCAATATTCACGAATTGGACGCCGCCTCCAATAATGGCGTGGACAAAATTCGTGAGTTAGTAGATCAGGTACGCTTTGCACCACAAGTTGGGAAGTACAACATTTATATCATTGATGAGGTACATATGTTATCTCAAGCCGCATTCAACGCTTTTCTAAAAACCTTAGAAGAACCACCAGCTCATGCCTTGTTCATACTTGCTACTACTGAAAAACATAAAATCATACCAACCATTTTATCACGTTGTCAGATATTTGATTTCAAGCGCATACAAATTGCTGATATTGCTGAGCACTTAGTTTATGTGGCAAAAAATGAAGGTGTTGAAGTCGAGCAAGAAGCCCTGCACATCATTGCTCAAAAGGCCGATGGCGCACTAAGAGATGCTTTATCTATTTTCGATCAAATCATTAGTTTTTGTGGCGATAAGCTGACTTATCAAGCCGTTATACAAAACCTCAACATACTTGATTATGACTATTATTTTAGAGTAACTGATGCTTTGTATAATTCGGATATTCCATCGGCACTCAACGCATTCAACGAAATCCTAAATAATGGTTTTGACGGCCATCATTTTATCAACGGTCTGGGTATGCACTTAAGAAACTTATTAGTTGTCAAAGATGCAAGTACTATTAGTCTTTTGGAAGTGGGCGACAGTATCAAACAACGCTACTTAGAACAAAGCCAAAGCTGGCTACAACAACACTTACTAAAGGCTCTTGAACTTTGCAATAAAGTAGACTTGAACTACAGAATGAGTAAAAATCAGCGTCTATTGGTTGAAATTACCTTAATGCAAATTTGTGGCGTTAAAGAAGATAATGCTTCAGTAGAAAAAAAAACTTTCGTCGTTAAACAAAAGCAGTCAAATGAAGTAAAAACTGCTGTAACAAAGGAAATTCAAGAGCAAGAAGTAGTTGCTACTTCAACAATTCTACCAAAGGTTGAAGAAAACGAAAACTTAGAAATTGACTTACCCAAGACGTTCACAAAAGCCATTAAAATTGTCAACTTTAAAGACAACATTCAGAAAAAGACCATTTCCATCAATCCTCATTCTGAATCAGAAAAACAAGATGAGAAAGAAGATAATAGTGTAGTCCAAGAAGAAAAACGTAATGAACAAGCGTTTTCACAAGAATACCTCAACGAAAAATGGATGCAATACGCCAATGAAAAAGAGAATGTTGGCAAACATAATTTATTATCTGTCTTAAGAGATAAAAAAGCCATACTGAAAGAAAATTTCAATGTGTGCATAACATTAGATAATAAAGTTCAAGAAGAAGTGTTAAACGATGAAAAGACTAAGATTATAGGATATCTTAAAACACAACTTGAAAACGATAGTATCAGCTTAACAGTCGACGTTACTCCTCTTAAAGAAGAAGAAATGAAAGCTTATACTGCTGAAGATAAATTTAAAAAAATGGTCAAAAAAAATCCTGACTTATTGAATCTAAAGGATAAATTTGACCTCGAAATAGACTTCTAATTACTAAACAAAACACTATGAAATCCAAATTAACCATTATTCTTATTCTAGTCGCTTTAGCATGGATAGGATTTAACGTCAATAAAAATATGAATAAATTAGAGAATAGCTACGAGAAGGTACAAAACGATCCTATGAATGCCAGAATTTATACTTTGGACAATGGGCTTAAAGTTTACCTTTCAGTATATAAAGATGCTCCAAGAGTACAAACTTATATTGCTGTAAGAGCGGGTAGTAAAAATGACCCTTCTGATGCCACAGGCTTAGCGCATTATCTAGAGCACATGTTGTTTAAAGGTACAGATAAATACGGTTCTTTAGACTATGCTAAAGAAGAGCCTATGCTTAAAGAAATAGAAGCTTTGTATGAAGAGTATCGTCAAATCGATATGGATGATACTGAAAATAGAGATCGTTTGTGGGCTCAAATTGACTCTGTTTCTGGAGAAGCTGCCAAATTTGCTATCGCTAACGAATACGACAAAATGGTATCTAACATAGGGGCTAAAGGAACCAATGCCTACACCTCTGCCGAGGCAACCGTTTATGTCAATGATATACCTTCCAATCAATTAGAAAAATGGTTAGATATTGAGTCTGAGCGTTTTCGTATGCCTGTCTTCCGTCTATTTCACACTGAACTTGAGGCCGTTTATGAAGAAAAAAACAGAGGTTTGGATAGCGACGGTCGCAAAATGTTTGAGGCTTTATTAGAAGGTCTTTTCCAAAAACATACCTATGGCACCCAAACTACCATAGGTACTATTGAGCACCTCAAAAATCCTTCACTTTCAGAAATTAGAAACTATTTTAATAAAAACTATGTACCAAACAACATGGCTATATGCATGTCTGGAGATTTTGACCCTGATTCGGTTATCAATTGGGTCAACCAAAAGTTTGGTGCTTACGAAAGAAAAGACAATCCAGAGTTCACTCCTGGCGTTGAAGAAACCATAACTGAACCAATCATAAAAGATGTCTTCGGTCCTGAAACAGAAAGAGTTTACTTAGGCTATCGTTTTCCTGGAGTAAAAGATAGAGAAACACAAGTAATGCGAATCATTGATATGGTATTGAGTAACAGTCAAGCAGGTCTTATTGACCTTAACTTGAACCAGCAACAAAAAGTACTTCAAGCTAGCTGTTTCCCATACATCCTATCAGACTACAGTACGCATATCTTATATGGCTCTCCAAAGCAAGGGCAATCATTAGACGAGTTGAAAGACTTGCTTATCGCCGAAGTAGAAAAAGTTAAAAATGGTGATTTCCCAGATTGGCTTTTACCAGCTATCATTAGCGATATGAAACTTTCAAAAATTAAAGTTTACGAAAGTAACTCGAGTAGAGCTAATGAGTTTGTACAATCGTTTATTCAACGTATCGAATGGAAAGACTACGTTAAAGAAATTGAAGTACTAGAAAGCATTAACAAAGAAGAAGTCATGGAAGTAGCTAAAAAATACTACCAAGACAATTATGTTTATGTCCGTAAAAACTTAGGTGAAGATCCAGGAATTATCAAAGTAACAAAACCTGCTATCACTCCTGTTGAAGTCAATAGAGATTCTCAATCGGAATTCTTGTCTAAAATTTTTGAAGAAGAAGTACCCAATATTGAGCCTGACTTCTTAGATTATAATAGCGACATAAAACAAGCTGACATCGGCGTACCATTATTGTACATGCAAAACAAAGAAAATAGCAGATTTAAACTATTCTATATTAGCGATAGAGGTAAAAATCACAGCAAAAAGCTGAGCATGGCAATTGACTATTTCAACTTCTTAGGCACTGAAGATATGAGTCCAGCTAAGAAAAAAGAAGAGTTTTATAAATTAGGTTGCGAATTATCGGTAAGCAGCCAAAACGAACAAAGCTATATCTCTTTGACAGGACTTGACGATAATTTTGAAGAGTCTGTAAAGCTTTTCGAAAAATTACTTGCCAATGTAATTGCTAATGAAGAAGCATTAGAAAACCTCAAAATGAATACCCTGAAAAAGAGAGCTGATGCTAAACTCAATAAACAAACTATTCTTTACAGCGGTATGAGCAATTATGCCAAGTATGGCCCAGTCAATCCGTTTACTAATACGCTTACTGACGAGGAAATAATGGCAATAACTTCAGACGAGTTAATTGATGTTATCCGAAACATGACTTCCTATGAGCATCGTGTTTTATATTATGGACCAAAGTCATTCGAAGAAACAGAAAAAAGTGTCGCTGAATTACACCCTATTCCTTCTGAATTGAATCTAATCCAAGAAGTAGAGGATTTTAAAGAATTGGACATCAACAAAACATCGGTTTATGTTATCGACTACGATATGAAACAAGCCGAAATATTAATGGTAGCTAAAGGTCAAGCATTCAATGCTGAAAAAATGCCTCTTATCAAACTTCATAACGAATACTTTGGTGGAAGTATGGGCAGTATTGTTTTCCAAACTTTACGTGAGTCTAAGGCTCTAGCTTATTCGGTATATAGTGCCTACAGTACACCAAGAGAAAACGACAAATCGCATTATGTAACAGCCTATATAGGAACTCAAGCCGATAAATTGGCAGAAGCTATGGTGGGTATGAACGAACTGCTAACAACTATACCTGAAGTTGAAGCTAATTTAGAAAATGCTAAAGAGGCAGTCATTCAAAAGATTCGCACTGAACGTATCACCAAAGACCGTGTACTTTTCAACTACGAATCAGCTAAAAGACTAGGCTACGATTACGACTCTAGAAAAGATATTTTTGACAATATCAATAAGTTCGAAATGTCAGACTTAACCAATTTCCATAACGAGCATATGAGCGGTAACGATTACACCATATTAGTACTCGGAAATAAAGATGAGTTAAATATCAAAGCATTGAAAGAATATGGCGATGTAAAATTCTTGTCTTTAGAAGACGTATTCGGATACTAAATAGTACATTTGCAAACTTAAAAATCGAATAAAATTATCATGAGTAAAATAAAAGTTGACAACCCAGTAGTAGAATTGGATGGCGATGAAATGACGCGCATCATTTGGAAATTTATCAAAGA
>Ga0115013_10001816_pt1 | contig 12127 bp, 9 predicted proteins | sample SouAtlMetagenome_2_FD_88686 | JGI IMG/M metagenome (GOLD analysis project Ga0115013, IMG submission 88686) | Marine eukaryotic phytoplankton communities from Atlantic Ocean - South Atlantic ANT15 Metagenome | ecosystem: Environmental > Aquatic > Marine > Oceanic | place: South Atlantic Ocean...
AACTCGAAACTGGATGGTCGATTATTTGTCCACATTCACGGAGGTGGATACTTTCAAATGGGAGGACTCCTCAGTGCTGTAGAGGGCGCCATGATTGCGTCCTCAGGAGGCATTGGCGTTATATCTGTCGACTATACTTTGTCGACTTCACAACCTTTTCCCGCAGCTTTAGATGACATAATTACTGTCTATAAAGCGGTTAATGAAACACTGCCAGCCTCTAGAATTGGAATGGGTGGATCTTCAGCTGGAGGAGGCTTGGCGCTTTCCTCGACTTTAAAACTAAAGAGCTTGGATATTGAATTGCCGGGAGCTTTATTTGCGGGAACACCTAGTGTGGACCTTCTATTTACAGGCGATAGCTGGATAACAAATGAATATGTAGATAATGTATTGGTCACCAAGGAGGGCCTTTTACAGGCCGCATTCAAAGTTTATGCTGGTGCTTTTGACCCTAAGAATCCTTTGATATCTCCTCTCTATGGAGACGTAACGGATTTCCCGCCGACATATTTAGTAGCCGGAACCCGAGATGCTTTACTTAGCGATACTGTGCGGATGCATAGAAAATTGCGAGAAGCAGGAGTTACAGCTGACCTAAATATATTTGAAGGGCTGCCTCATGGCGCTTATCTGAGAGTTCCAGGATCTCGAGAGTATGATGGCGCGTTAGATGATCTCAGAAAATTTCTCGAAAAATATTTGTGAGAAAAATTTGATAACTCAGAAGCGAGTCGTATCTCCAGATTTTATTGATTGCAATCAGCATGTTTCAGAATCAAGTTACTACAAGATTGCTATCGATGTTCTGCAGGATTTACACCGAGAATTAGGTTTGAATGACTGTTTTTCCGAAGAGCAAACGGCACCAATTGTTTTTTCATCGAACATTGAATTTTTTCGAGAGGTGTTTGTGGACGAGGAAATTACCATTTCGGTTGTCTTGCTTCCTGAGTCTATTAATTTTCGGAAATGGCGAAGAATATTCGAAATTTATAATCAAGCGGGTGAACTATCGGCAAAAATCATTAGTCAAGGTGCTTTTTTTGATCTGCAGACAAGAAAGGTCAAGGCGCCCTCATTAAAGTTGTATGAAGCATTTAGATCACACAACCTTCTGGCAATGGAGGATATTGATAAGTAGTATGATTTCTCTAATTTTTTAAAATTGATCACAAAAGAATGAGTTTCTACGATAAGCCTTTGACCCACTTTCTGATTTTGGGTGTGATGCTTTTTTGTTTAAAGCAATTATTTTTCCCGACACCACTCCCGATTATTGGTCCAGTATCTCAGGAGCGTATGGCTGTATTGATAAATCAATGGGAAATTGAGTCTGGCAGGCCTCCCAATCAACAGCAAAAAAAATTTCTTGTTACAACTGAGCTAGATCGAGAGATACTCTTTAGACGAGCTCTTGCCGATGGACTGCATCTTAGTGATGAGTTCGTTTACAATCGATTAATCCGAACTATGTCATTCCTGGAAATGAACAGTGGAGCTTCTAATGATGCCATTTTCGAGCAAGCTTTGGAGATGCAGTTGCATCAGACTGATGAGCTTATACGAAGGCGGTTAGTTCGGCAATTAGAGCGCCAGTTCCTATCTCAAAATCCACCCTCTCTTCCCACAAATGAGGAGCTGTTATCTGAGTTTAGACGTCAAGAATCCGCTTTTAAATCACCAGCTCGATATTCGATTAGGCACATCTACTTTCCAAAGGATCGAGTGAGTGAGAAGAGCGCCTTCGCGGCCTCCATTGATCTATCAGGTGTCAGCTTTGATGATGTTAGGGAAGTAGGTTATCCCTTCTTGTCAGGCTCTCAGTTTATTGATCACAGCCCAGAGCAGCTGTCGAGACAGTTTGATAATAAGTTTGTTTCCCAGTTAGTCTCTAAAAGTGTTCGGGAGAATGTTTGGGTGGGTCCAATTGCTTCATCTTTTGGAGATCATTTTGTTTGGATAGACGGCATTAATCAGAGTAGAGATTTAACTTTTTCTGAAGCTTACAAGGATCTTATGGCGCAAGCGATGAGTGAACGTGAGGGCCAAGCACTTGAAATGTTTATCCAGGAATTGAGAAATCAATACGAAATTCGTTTATGAAAATAACATGGTTTTTAGTTGCATTGTTTTGGATCGCCAGTAACTTTGTATACTGCCACGAATTTGCACCTTCGCTTTTAAAAATCAATGAACTGTCACAGGTCACTGAAGAAAGATCACGCTATAGTGCTATCTTGAAGACTCCTAGCAGGCCAGACGGATTGCCAATGCTGACTCCCGAGTGGCCAAGCTCATGCGAAACTGATCGACAAACTAGAGTACAAGCAGCTGGGGCTACGACAGTGAGTAACTTTTTGCTAAGTTGTGGTTTCGCTAATCAAAGTTTCTCAGGTAAGACCATCGGTGTTAAGGGTTTAGGAGATACTCAAACCTCAGCGGTAGTGATTGTTAATCTCCGCGATAGCCGTCGCTATCAAGAGGTATTGTCGGTTGGAAAATCAAAGTTTGTAGTTCCCCACCGAATGGACGTTTTTTCTGTCCTTACAGCCTATTCGAAACTAGGACTCGCTCATATTTTATCTGGGATCGATCATTTGATGTTCGTGTTTGGGTTGATGCTTCTTATAGTTGGAGTAAAACAACTTATTTTTACGATTACGGCCTTCACCATTGGGCACAGTATTACTCTTGCAATAATTACTCTTGGTTTCATACCTGAGTCCTCTGGTCTGATTGAGTTTGCCATCGCTTTGAGTATTTTTTTCCTGGCTATTGAATTATCTAGAGATAGTAAAGTTGGAAATCTTTGGCGACATCCTTGGCTATTAGCTGGGGGGTTTGGATTACTTCATGGCCTAGGTTTTGCTGGAGCTTTACTAGAATTTGGGTTGCCTCAAGAGAGCATTTTTCTGTCACTTGTTGCTTTTAACATTGGAATAGAACTAGGCCAGTTGAGTTTTATGACACTCATTTTTATTCTTTGGTTTATGGCAAAAAGCGCATCTTTGGATTTAATTAGGTATTCAAGACAGGTATCTATTTACCTATTAGGAGGGCTTTCAGTGATGTGGTGCATTGAGAGGGCAATGCACTGGCTGGTATAGATCACACTTCTCGGTGCATCAGCCGCTAGAATTTGGTTGGTACCATATTGGGGATGACCAAGCGCGCTCTTGAATAAGGATATCCTTATCGCCTACTGGTGTAACGCCTTCCAATGGTTTAATTGTTTGATCTTTGTCAGTTCTTGGATCTATTCCAGCACGGATAGCATCCCAAGTAGACCATCTACAGATTGGCGATTCTAAAACACGAACATAGTAGAAGGCCCGTTCACTAGAATCAAAGTCAGGATCCTGCCAGAGGGTTTTCAGTTCTACTGAGCCTACTTGCTCGTCATAGCTACAATCCTCGAGATTTACAGAGGGCGCAACCTCAGGGCATCGGTGCGATGCTTGGTTGACCTTCATTCCGTTAGCGCATGCCACGTCATAAACTCGCTCCTGAACGCCAGTGCTACTCAACCAACCTTTGATGATTTGGACTCTCTCTAGTGGGGCACTTTTTGGATCACGAGTAGCCCACACAATAAATTCTGGAATTTCGTTCTGTATTTGGTCAAGTTGGCCTCCCATCGGGACACCTACTTTGTATGCTGCACTAATAAAGTCAGTTCTTCGCAGCTTTGGTAATTTATAGCCTGCAAAAAATCGTAATTTAATCCTCGTACCACTGGTGCCAAAAGTCTCTTTCTGCCGCATGCTGTCATAAATCGCTTCGCGAGTATTTTTCTCTGCCCAAACGCCAGCTAACCCTGATGCTCCAAAGTGTACCAAGCCGGTGTTGGAATAATATCGTTGACCATCACTATCAACCTTCTTAGGCAGCGAGCCTCGATCCTCGGCTTTAGCATCAAGCATTCCAACCTTAAGAAAATAATCGTCCTCAGTACCGCCACTACTTCCGTTGTGTGAATCGCTGGAGCCGACAACACCAAATCTGAAGGGATCAAATCCTTTTTCAGAGGACAGTTTTAGACCTTCAAGGTACGCATCTCGCACGTAGCTGCCTTTAACTTTACTGACTTTTGGCGAACTTACAATCCGAGGCTCAATTTCAAAATCAGCCCACTGGTCCGCTGGCGATAACTCGGGGTGAGTCTCTGATGTGCCCTTAATTTGGCTGATCTCAACTAACGGCTCATTCCTCATCCGGATGTCTGAATACTCTTGAGTAAAATCTTTTCCCGAAAAATCAGTCAGGCTGAACATCTGACCATTGGAACCATTTGAGTTGTGGGGTATGGCTAGAGAGTCAATTCCTTGAGCGCGAAGCTGATCCATCCAGCGCCATAAATCTTCAGGGTTTTCCGAATCAAGGCGAGAAAATGGTGATAGTGGCGCTTTATCTCCAGCAAAGATTACATTGCGGTGCAGGTTTGCTTGATCTATCTCTCCGGTGGTGGTGTATTCGTACCCGATAAAAGTGGTGAATTCTCCCGGCTTATTGTGTCGATTTGCGCTAGAAACAATTTCCGCCCAGCTTGACTGAATAATCGTTGAGTCATTTATTTCTCCCTGCCGAGGGCTAGGTGTTACCCAATCTCTTGCTAAGGCAAATGCCCTTTGCCTTTCTTTGTGTGTCTTGGGCTGAGCGGCAACTTTAGCATCTGGATGATTTGATAAAGGATGGTTTGGATCAGCCATGGCCCGGTAGTGTCCTAACATAACCCCATGATCTGTTACAGAGAAAAAATCTAATGGTGACTTGAGTTTCATCTCAAAACCACCGACATGATCCAGACTGGCGCCTTGTGCAAACCGGTATGCGTCATCTGGTTCTGCCCTGACTCCAAAGAGAAATGCGTCGAATGAGTAACTTGTGTGAACGTGAAGGTCACCAAAATAGGCATTTTTATCAGGATTTTTAGGAATAACTTGAGTAACTTCCGTTGAGGCCATACTGGAGGTTAGCGCTTTATCGGAGGAGGCATTATCGTTGCACCCCATCAAGGTAGCGGAAGTGAAAAGTGCAAAATAAATTGAAGCTCTGCGTTTGGATAAAGTTGATTTTCCTAACATTTTCGATGGCATCTTTTTATATCTGGTTCTTTTTCCTGACGAGCTAGAACATGTTTTGTGTGCACTTCCTTGGGACTCCCCTGTCTATTATTTATTCAGTACCGTTCAAAAGTCTAATAACGGTAAGTTATCACTTGATTATGTATAAAATCATGTAAGAAATTTTTTTGAGATGCACTTCTAAATTTTGGACAACAAACTCTGCATAACAAGAATCTATTGATCTACATCTATCTGTTAATAGACTTCAATAGATTGGTATTGTTCTATACTTGCTGGTTAGCAGTGTACAAATAAAGCGAGTTATCTATGGAAGTACTCAGAACTCCAGACGAGAGATTTAGAGATCTCGTTGATTTTCCGTTCGAACCCAACTACATCAATATTGATGACGAGGATGGTGGAACAATTAGAATGCACTATATCGATGAGGGGGCCCCTGATGGAGAGCTCATACTTTGTATGCATGGCCAACCAAACTGGAGTTACTCTTTTAGGAAAATGATTATGCCGCTCGCTGAGGCTGGCTTCAGAGTTATTGTTCCAGACATTGTTGGTTTCGGTCGATCGGATAAGCCGACGAAGCGGTCAGACTATACGTTTTCTCGACATGTCGCATGGTTACGGAACTTTATTGAAGGACTGGATCTTAGAAATATCAATCTGATAGCCCAGGATTGGGGTGGACCAATTGCGTTGCGAAATGCTGCAGATATGCCAGAACGATTCGCGCGCATTGTAGTCACTAACACAGGTCTGGGAGATGGAACTGGTATCCCTGAGGAAAAGACACCTGAGTTACGCAGACTTTTAGATGAGACGCCAGCCCTACCTATTGAGGAGGTCACCAAACAGGCTCTGGGCGCTAAAGATGGTCGACCGGGCTTCTTTTATTGGGTCAAGCACTGTGATGCTTTTGAGGATTTTGATCCTGGAGCGGTTATGCGTTTTTGGCTGAATGAATGCTCTGATGAGGAATACAGGGCTTATGCAGCTCCTTTTCCTGACGAATCCTACAAGCAGGGAGCGAGAGAGTTCCCCACGTTAGTTCCAATGATACCGGATAACCCTGCAATCCCGGATAATCGGCGTGCATGGAAAGAACTTGAGAAGTTCGAAAAACCTTTCCTGACCGCATTTAGTGCTTCACCTCTTCCCACAAGAGGTCCCTGTGCAACGTTTCTTGAGTTCAAGGTTTATAAAAATGAGAGTCCGATGATTGCAAGAATGCAGGAAAGTATTCCGGGCGCTCGCGGTCAGAATCATTGCACTATTGCAGATTCAGGGCACTACCCTCAGGATGATGCGGGAGAGGAGTTAGCGAGAGTGGCGATTGATTTCTTTAAAACAACATAGAATCTAGTGAGTAATTTAAAATAAGAGTTTTGATGTTAACAATGAATAAGGATTTACCCTATGGATGAACAAATAAGTAATCAACAAGCATTTGCTGAGAAAGTAGTCTGGATAACAGGCGCATCAGGTGGTATCGGAGAGGAGATGGCGGTAGCATTTGCCAGGGCTGGTTCAAAGTTGGTGCTGTCTGCGCGTAATCAAAAGAAACTTGAGTGTGTCAGGGATCGATGCTTTGAAGCAGGAGCTGATCATGGGAGTATGCTCGTGTTGCCTTTGGACGTGGTGGACTTGGATGCTATGCCGGGAGCAGTTAATAAGGTTATGGAAAAATATTCCAAAATCGACTTACTCATTAATAATGCTGGGGTGGGTGTTCGTGATTTCTGCACTGACATAAAGATAGACGTTTATCGTGCAGCTCTTGAGGTGAATCTTATTGGTTCCATCGCGCTGACGAAACAGGTATTGCCTATTATGATCAAGCAAAAGTCAGGTCACATTGCGGGAACGTCAAGTGTTGCCGGAAAGGTCGGGGTTCCTTTGAGGACAGCTTACTGCGCTGCCAAATTTGGATTAATCGGCTTTCTTGATGCTCTTCGTGCAGAGGTGGCTTATCACGGTATTAAAGTTAGCACGATTATCCCAGGTCTTGTTAAAACGGGTGCAGTAGCCAATGCAATGATAGGAGATGGATCAGTAATTGGCGCTGAGGAGGGCGTTATGACTGAGGGTATGACTGCAGAAGATGCAGCTAGGGATATTTTACCTCAGCTGGCCTGCAAGGCAGATGAATTCGTTATTGGTGATTGTGACTCTGCAAAGATGGTTGAATTAAAGCGCAAAGATCCGACAATGATATTTCGAGGTTTGGAACAGATGGCAGAAGGTCTGTATAAGTAAGTTTTGCGATCGATAAATAAAAAGGAGCATAGTTAAATGGCAAAACGTCGGGTTCTTATTACTTGTGCTGATCGCTATATGGGTCCAGCTATTCAAAAGAAGTTTCAAAACCTTAATTTTGACGTAATTGCAGGGCCCTCGCCAATGACCGCTGAAAATCAAGTTGCAGAAGTAGTTGATGCTGCGGGGCATATTGATGTTTTGGTTGCTAACTTTGCTCATCCGCCTGTGACAGGGGCATTGGAGCAGCTCAAGAGTGATGATTGGATGACATTATTTGATGAGTTGGTGCATCCTTTGATGTATGCAGTTCGAGCCACTGTTCCGCAAATGCTAGAAAGGGCGTCAGGTAAAATTATCGCAATTACCAGTGCAGCCCCTTTAAGGGGTATTCCCAATAACAGTGCTTACTGTGCGGCAAGAGGTGCTCAAAATAGTTTCATAAAAGCTGTAGGGCTTGAGATGGCTCGTTCTAACATTCAGATCAACGCGATTGCTCAGAACTACATTAACAATGATACCTATTATCCAGATGATATTTTGGGTGATGAAAAGTTCATCAATCACCTTAAGCGAAATGTCCCTACAAATAAGATTGGATCGTCTGAAGAAACTGCTGAGTTAGCCGCCTACCTTGCCAATGAAAAATCTAATCACATGGTCGGTCAAATTTTACCTCTTGCAGGAGGTTGGACGACATAAATCAACCCAAATTCTCTCCCAAAAATCCAGATTACGCTTCCTTGCTTGCCAGAAAACAAGAATTAATTCGACTAGGGTTCGAGTAAACTTTTTTTCGGGCGCTTTTTTGATAACACTGAGTTATGAGTCAATAAAATATTGTTGGTAGATATTATTAGCGTCAAAAGTTTTACTGGAGGTTGAAATTTATTTTGACTGGGGGGTCACTCATGGAAAAATTTTCTAGAAAAAAACTGTTTGAAGCATGTAGCCTAAGCGCTTTTCTTGCGCTTGGATTTGGAGCATCATCTGTCAACGCCCAAAGCGGCGAAGAAATTGATGAAATAATTGTAACCGCGACAAAAAGGGAAGAGCGTTTGCGTGACGTTCCAATGTCTATCTCTGTTCTAGGAGAGAATATCATCGAATCGAAGGGGCTTTTCGATATGGGATCGATCGCCAGTGCTGTTCCTGGGCTTACGTATGCCGAGTCTTCAAGTAATCTAAATCCAACCTTTGTCATGAGAGGTATTGCGGTAGGTCAAAACTTGGAGGGTCTCCAAAAGCCGGTCGCGGTATACTTGGACGAAATGCCTATGCAGGACGGAAAGAGTACGGTCAATATGTCCTTTGGCTTATGGGATGTAGAGAGAGTAGAGGTTCTTAAAGGTCCTCAGGGGACACTTTTCGGCGCTGGAACACTATCTGGAGCCATAAGGATCATTTCCAAGAAACCTGACCCTAGTGGTGTTGATTATAAATTCTCAAGTGATATTGGAACGACTAGCGGTGAAATGAGGCAGCGATATAACGCGATGTACAATGTCCCGTTGAGTGATTCGATGGCCTTTAGGATGTCTGCCTCGGTCGCTGATGAAGCAGGTTGGGTTGCAAATACAGGTATTGGGATGGACCCTTCGAATAATTATGAGTCTGTAGCACTTAAGGCAGCGATCGGTTGGGAGGTTAATGATCGTCTCACGGCGGATTTTACATACATGTATCAGGATAATTTATCTGACGATGGCGGAACTGTTAACCCAAATTTGGAGGGTCAAACTAGAAGTAACTTTAAGGCAGAAATGGTTGAGGCAAAGCTGAACAGGTTCAATTTGACTCTGAATTATGACTTAGATTTCGCGACCATCACTTCATCAAGTAACTTCTCGGAGACGGATCCCTGGCAGGAAACTGACCTGAGTGCCATTTTTGGTGGTGCATTCCCGATGGGTCTTGTTAGAGAGGACAAGAGTGAGGCTTTCGTGCAAGAGGTGCGGATGGTATCGACCACAGACTCTGATCTAGATTGGGTTATAGGTGCGTTCCATATGGATAGAGAGGTTGTTGAGAATCAGGTCTTCCATACGACTGATGCATTTGTTGACTCTAAAGGTGGCAGTATTGGCGGTGTGAGTAACGACTATATGAACACGAATAATGCCTTTATTTATGGAAGCCCTGTGACTGACAATCTAACGGAAACAGCATTCTTTGCCGAAGTAGGTTACCAAGTTACTGACTCCTTGAAAGCGACAGTTGGTTTTAGAACGTCCGAGGTAGAGATTAAAAATATGAGGACGGCAGGTGGATCAAGTAATCTCGGCTCGTTCCTTGGACCCGTGGTCTTCATGGGAGGAGACTCGTTCACTCCAGTGCCTTATAACTACGGTGAGTATGCCCCGGGTAAGGTAAAGCCCAATACGATGAAATTTAGTTTGGCCTGGCAGGCAAGCGATAATGTTAACTACTATGCTACTGCGTCAGAGGGTTTCAGAGCTAATGATGTCAATCGGGCCGCTTTTGTTAATGATGGTGTAAGTACGGTTGATCCGACTGACACGGTAATTCCCAAACTTTCTAAGCCAGATACACTGTGGAACTATGAGGCTGGTATGAAAGGGCAGTGGGATACCATCAGTGCCAATGTGGCTGTGTACAAAATGGTTTGGGAAGATATCCAACTCTTTGCTCAGCGCCTTAGTGATCCAGCGACATTCTTCACCAACGCTGGTGAGGCTGAGTCGACTGGTGTAGAGCTTGATATAATCGGACGACCAAGCGAAAGCTTTGAGTATGGGCTTAGTATTGCCTCGCAAGATGCGGAGATTACGTCCATTTCTGAAGTCGAGTCTACTATGGTTGGAGCTGTCGTTGGTAGCCCATTGAGTTCTCCTGATCTGCAAGTTTCTGGGCATTTGCAGAACACAACCCCACTCTCGGGAGGCAATGAGATGTTCTGGCGAGTGGACCTATCCTATGTCGATAGTATGACAAATGGATTCCCATTCACTCCAGGACAAGCCGGCGTGCCATCGGCAAACTTTGGTTACACAGACGAAGTAACAAAGGTTGATCTAAGTCTGGGATATGTCACAGATAAGTGGTCGGCAGTGTTGTATGCTGAAAATGCGTTTGATGATGATGGCTATACTTTTATCATGCCTCAGACATTCTTTGACGATCGTCATATGACATTGAGACCTAGAACAGTCGGTATAAGATTCACACTAAATAAGTAATTAAATGAAGCTTAAAACGCCATCCGTTTAGGGTGGCGTTTTTTTATACCTGTAGATATAAAAATGCCGTTTTAAATTGATAAGTATTCATTGGAGATCTCCAAAATCACTAGTAAACCGCGTTCACATTACACTGAACCATCATCGGAGCAAATATTAAAAATCCGTTTCTTGATCTTAGGTTGATATTTAGTCATTATTCTTAAAAACATGTATAAATATTTTGAGTTACAACGAACTTCAACAAGCTTATTTTTAGTTTGGACAACCTTTGAGGTAGGCCGCCCATAGCATGGATATCAGACAACTAAGACACTTTGTAGCTCTAGTGGAAACGGGAACAGCTCATGCTGCGGCAGATGACCAACATATCTCACAACCTGGTCTAAGCAGTAGTATTAAACGATTAGAGAATCAGTTGGGCGTCTCTCTTTTTGTGCGACGAGGACGAGGTCTGGTCCTAAATTCCAAAGGCAAAGTCTTTTATCCCCACGCCAAGCGCACATTAGAGTATTTGCGACTCGCTCAGACGGAGCTGAAGGCTAGTGAGGCAAACATAAGAATAGGATTAGGCGACATACGTTCAAGTGACTTCATTGGAGAGTTGACTGCCAAGGTTAACGAAAATTATCCGACCGTCTCCCTCGAGTTTTGTGAATCCCACTACGAGGACATTTTCAACGACTTGGAGGATGGGATTGTTGATATAGCATATGTTTCTATGCCTACCAATGGAGCAATACCTCAATCACTAATTTCTCAATTGATGACTCGGAGCGACTTTAGTACTTTTTGTGCCATTGATCATCCCTTAGGAAAGCTAAATCGACCACTCAACGCAAGGGATCTGCAGTCTTACCCTTGGATGTTTAATACCAACGCTCCAGCAATTACACCGCATTATCCCCGCCTGAAAGAGAGTCACGGTTTAACTAGGAAGAAGTTGAAAGTGGTATCTATTGACTCGTTGCACATGGGTAAAGAGCTTGTCATTAATTCGGATTGCTTGTGCCACTGTCCTGATCTTGCGATGGCCGTAGAATTGGCGAAAGGTAAAGTCATGAAACTGGACGTGCCATCAAAACCAACCAGTGTCGATATAATAGGAGTGCGACACCTCGAGATCAAATCTCCCTTGCTAGACCATGTATTCTCCCTAGGAGCCAAGTGTTTTTAGTTAGCATTTAAAAAATTATAAACGGGCTGCCACCGATCTTTTGTTCTAATTTTTGTGTGTAATTCACGCTGGGTTTTAATTAAATATGTCAAATTTGCAAGCACTAGCAGATTCTTTTTATGACGCTTTTTATTCAAATAGTTGGCGCAACAGCTCAACGTCTCTGCTTGGTTTATCTATTCCAGATTCCTATCGTGTTCAAAATATTGTCTGTCAAAAAAGAGTCGAGGCAGGAGAGGACGTCGTCGGATATAAAGTTGGTTGCACAAGCGTTGCTATTCGTGATCAGTTTGGAATTGAGGAGCCTATTTCCGGACGACTCTTCTCATCTCATACCTATAGTGAAGGTATTCAAATCAATCGACTACGCTATGCGAACTGCGCGATAGAGCCAGAGATTGTTTTGA
>Ga0115013_10001818_pt1 | contig 12125 bp, 7 predicted proteins | sample SouAtlMetagenome_2_FD_88686 | JGI IMG/M metagenome (GOLD analysis project Ga0115013, IMG submission 88686) | Marine eukaryotic phytoplankton communities from Atlantic Ocean - South Atlantic ANT15 Metagenome | ecosystem: Environmental > Aquatic > Marine > Oceanic | place: South Atlantic Ocean...
AAGCGTTCACAATACCAAGACATGATTGAGGCAGATATGGTTGCCCGTCCTGTACTAGAACAAATAAGTAAAGACTTTGGGGTTGATCCTTTTATGACCGATCCACAAGAGCTTCCAACTAATGACCAAGAGCTGTCATTGTATATGCAACTGAATTATAAACCAGGTATAGAGATAGCAGAAGAAGAAGCTATCAATACTGTACTTGAGGAGAATCATTATCAAGATGTTCGTAAGAGAGTTGACTATGACCTTACAGTACTTGGTATAGGATGCACCAAGCATCAATTCTTACCGGGTCAAGGTATTCAAGTTGAATATGTAGACCCTGCGAATATTGTATATAGTTATACTGAAGACCCTCACTTTAAAGATTGTTTTTATTGGGGAGAAGTGAAGACTGTTCCAATCACAGAGTTGGTAAAGATTAATCCTGATATTACCAATGAGCAAATGAAAGAGGTTAGTAGTTATAGCCAATCATGGTATGACTATTACAATGTTGCTCAACAGTATCAGAACGATATATTCTATAGAGACTCTTGTACGTTATTATACTTCAACTATAAAACTACAAATACTTTTACTCATAAAAAGAAGAGACTTGAGTCTGGTGGGTACAAGGTAATTGAGAAGGATGACCAGTTCAATCCACCTGCTGAAATGATGGAAGAGGGTAGGTTTGAAAAGGTTGAAAAGAAGATAGAGGTTTGGTACGAGGGTATCATGGTGATGGGTACAAATATAATATTGAGATGGGAGATGATGGAGAATATGGTTCGTCCAAAGTCTGCTAGTCAATATGCTATGCCTAGCTATGTAGCGTGCGCTCCTAGAATGTACAAAGGAAATATTGAATCATTGGTTCGGAGGATGATTCCTTTTGCCGACCTTATTCAAATTACACATTTAAAACTTCAACAGGTAGTTTCTAAAATTGTACCTGATGGAGTCTTCATAGATGCCGATGGTCTTAATGAGGTAGACCTTGGAACAGGTCAAGCCTATAATCCTGAAGATGCACTTAGAATGTATTTTCAAACAGGTAGTGTTATTGGTAGAAGTTATACTCAAGATGGTGATTATAACCAGGCTAAAATACCCGTTACTCAGCTTACTGCTAATTCAGGACAAGCAAAGATGGGAGCATTGATTGGTAACTACAATCATTACTTAGATATGATTCGTTCAGTTACAGGATTGAATGAAGCAAGAGATGGCTCTACACCTGATCCTAATTCTTTAGTTGGTGTACAAAAGTTAGCAGCATTAAATTCCAATACTGCAACTAGACATATATTAGATGCTAGTCTTTATATTACACGCACAATTGCTGAAGGACTTTCTTGTCGTATATCTGACTTGTTAGAGTATGCAGACTTCAAAGATGAGTTTGCGATGCAGATAGGCAAATACAATGTTGGTATACTAGATGAGATTAAAGACTTGTATATCTATGACTTTGGAGTATTTATTGATGTTGCACCTGATGAGGAGCAAAAGCAAAAGTTAGAAGAAAATATTCAGATGGCTTTGTCTAAGGGAGATATAAACTTAGAAGACGCTATTGATATTCGTGAGCTTAGAAACATTAAGTTAGCAAATCAATTGCTAAAAGTTAAGCGTACACAAAAAGCTGAGAAGGATCAGCAGATGGCTATGCAACAGCAACAGCAACAAGCAGAGATTAATATGCAGTCACAACAAATGGCGGCACAAACTGCTATGCAAAAGTTAGAAGCAGAGACTCAGTCTAAGATGCAAATCAAACAAGCAGAGATTGCATTTGAGATTGATAAGATGCAGCAAGAGGCTCAACTGAAGTTCTCATTAATGGAAAAAGAGTTCCAGTTGAATATGCAGATTAAAGGCGTAGAACAAACTGGATTGGCTGACCGAGAGGTTCAGCGTGAAGATGCTAAGTCACAGCGTATCAGTCAGCAAAACACTCAGCAGTCTAAACTAATCGATCAGCGTAAAAAAGATTTACCACCTATTGATTTTGAATCTAATGAAGATTCACTAGATGGTTTTGACTTTGCTGAGTTTAACCCTAGATAGGGATAAATTTTTTATTGTAACTTTGTAAAAATATAATTAAATGGAAATTAAAGTAAGAGCAGTAGAGGATCAAGGAGAAAAATCAGTTCAAGAAGTTGAACAAGAATTACTTCAAAAGCATGAAGAGCAACTTGAAGGAGATAATGGTAACGAATCAGGAAATGAATCAAGCTCTCCGAGTGCCGCCTCCACGCAAGAGCAAGAAGATATACAGCCGCAAGGCGAAACACAAACTCAAGCCTCGGAGTTAAAAGAGGAAGACGTTCTTTCATATATAGGAAAAAGATATGGTAAAGAGATAACATCATTAGATGAACTAGCTGAGGCTCGTAAAGAGAATGAGGAGTTACCTGAAGATGTTGCTACCTATCTTAAATTTAAAAAAGAAACTGGTAGAGGTTTAAATGATTTTGTTAGTGCTAACAAAAATTATGATGACCTTGATCCAGACCAACTCTTAGCAGAGTATTATCGTCAGACTGAAAAGGAACTAGATGGAGAAGTTATTAGCTACCTCATCAAAGACAAGTTTGGTTATGACGAAGATTATGACGAAGATGATGTCATAAAGAAAAAGAATATCGCTAAGAAAAAGGAGCTTGCAAAAGCTAAAGATTTCTTTGAGGATTACAAGCAGAAATACTCCACCCCACTAGAGTCTAGTGCCGGGTCGGCTTCTGTGGAAAACCAAGAAGAGATTCAGGCTTACAAGAAATATATAGATGATGCAAAGACGTATCAAGAGGAGCTAGAGAGAAAGTCAAAGTGGTTTGTAAATAAAACCGAAGAGGTGTTCAACGATGAATTCAAAGGTTTTGATTTCAAGATTGGAGAACAGCAAATAACATTCTCGCCTGGTGATAAGTCTGAGTTAAAGAAGAATCAACTAGATGTAAACAACTTTGTAAATAAGTTTCTAGATGAGTCGGGAATGATGAAGGATGCCAAAGGATATCATCGAGCATTATCGATTGCAATGAACCCTGAAAAGTTTGCTCAATTTTTTTATGAGCAAGGAAAAGCCGATACGGTTACGGACTCTGCAAAGAAGTCGAAGAATATAAACTTCAACTCTGTACGATCCACACCGGAGGTTTCCAATAAAGGGGGAACGCAAATTAAGGCACTTAGTTCGACATCGAGCAGGGGTCTAAAAATTAGATCGAAAAAAAACAATTAAAAAAGTCCTCTGAGTAAAGTAAGAGGCATTAAGAAAAAATGGCTGGAAGTTTAGTCGCTGGTGGCGTTGCATTGCAACCGTCAGCAGAACAGGTAGCATTGTCTACCAATTACATTACAAACTTTGATTTCTTGAATCAGTATCTTCCTGATACTTACGAGAAGGAGTTTGAGAGATATGGTAACCGTACCATCTCTGGATTTTTAAGAATGGTTGGTGCAGAGATGCCATCCAACTCTGACCTCATCAAGTGGGCAGAACAAGGACGTTTGCACACAAAGTATACTGCGTGTACATTAGGTACTTACACTGGTGCTGAAACAGTTCAAACAGTTACAGTTCCGGCTGGACAGTTAAACCCTGGTACAGGAACAATCGCTGTTCGTGTTGGTCAGACGGTTTTCCTTTCAGACGAGACTGCTGGTTCAACATTCTCTAACAAAGCAATTGTTACAGGTGTTGGTGTTGCTGCGGGTCTTTTGGCTAACCAATTCAATGTTGCATACTACGAAGCTACTCAGGCTGCTTACGCTGCTGCAAGTACTGTTTCTATGTTTGCATATGGTTCTGAGTTCCAAAAAGGAACAAATGGAATGGTAGGTTCATTAGAAGCTGATGACCTTTTCTTATCTAACAACCCTATCATCCTTAAAGACACATATGCTGTCAATGGTTCTGATATGGCACAGATTGGATGGGTTGAAGTTACAACTGAGAATGGAGCAAACGGATACCTATGGTACTTGAAGTCTGAGCATGAAACAAGATTACGTTTCGATGATATGCTTGAGACTGCAATGATTGAGGCTGTTCCTGCTGTTGCTGGTTCAGGTGCAACTGCTGCTGGATTTGTTGGTTCTGAAGGTATCTTTAGTGCTGTAGGTGCAAGAGGTAATGTTTGGAACGGTGGTTTCCCTGTAGCATTAGCAGATTTTGATGCTATCATTTCACGACTTGATAAGCAAGGTGCAATTGAGGAGAATGCAATCTTCCTTGATCGTCAATTTGGTTTTGCAATCGATGATATGCTTGCTGCTCAAAACTCTTATGGAGCAGGTGGTACATCTTACGGATTGTTTGACAATGACGAGGAGATGGCACTTAACCTTGGATTCTCAGGATTCCGAAGAGGTTATGACTTCTACAAGACGGATTGGAAATACCTAAATGACCCAACAATGCGTGGTGATTTAGTTGGTGGTAAAGTAAGTGGACTTTTAGTTCCTGCTGGTTCAACTAGCGTTTACGACCAAGTGTTAGGAAAGAACGCAAAGCGTCCATTCCTTCATGTTCGTTACCGAGCTTCTCAGACTGAGGACAGACGATACAAAACTTGGATGACTGGTTCTGCTGGTGGTGCAAGAACATCTTCTCTAGATGCAATGGAAGTTAACTTTCTTTCTGAGAGAGCTGTTTGTGTCATGGGAGCAAACAACTTTGTATTATTCCAAGGATAATATAAAACCCAATAGGGGAGGTTCGCCTCCCCTTTTTTTAACTTTAATTAAATCGAAATGAAAAAAAAGACTACCACACCTCAAGACATGATTTTCGTCTTGAACCAAGAAAACCCTCCATTAAGTTGGATGTTAAACTCTAGAAACTCTTCAAGTAATCCTCTTATGCATTGGGACGGTTCTCAGAATAGAGCCTTACGATATGCAAAGAATCAAAAATCTGTTTTTGAGGATGAGCAAGATGGCCAATTAGTATTAGAGCCTATTGTATTTGAAGATGGCTCTCTAGTTGTTCCAAAAACTAATCCGGCATTACAGCAATTCTTAACTCTTCACCCTAGTTTTAATAAGACATTTAGTCTATTAGACCACGAGAAGGATGCTAAAGAAGATGTTGAGATTTTAAGCATGGAGGTAGACGCTTTAATAAAAGCAAAAGAATTAAGTCTAGACATGATGCTTAGTATTGCACGAGTGCAGTTAGGTTTAAATGTAGATACGATTAGCACTGTTGAAATCAAAAGAGACGTTTTAGTTTACGCTAGAAACTATCCTGAAGATTTCTTGATTGCTATTCAAGATCCAAACCTTTCTGTTCAGGATACTGTTGCTAGATGTTTTGACGAAACTATTCTTCGTTTGAGAAATAAGAATAGAGATGTTTTCATTAACCTTCCTAACAACAAGACAAAGTTGCTAACGCTTCCTATCGGAGAAGAAAAGAATTACGCTGTAGCAGCATTCTTAAAAACTGATGATGGCTTGCCAACTTTAAAAATGTTAGAGAAGCACTTAGAAAAAATAGATTAAATTATAATCGTATCTTTGTAACGATAATTATTTTTTAACCCCATTAATTTTTTTAAAAATGGCAAAGTATATAACTATATCTACAACAAATGACGGTGTACTACAAGCTCCAATATGCGATGGTATGCTTGCACGTCTTAGAAGTGCAACTCTTGTTCAATTGTTTACAGGCGTAACAGGGACTAATATTCTTAAGTTAACTTGTACAGGTGCAAATCAAGCTCTTATTGATAACATCAATGCAGCAATACGAAATGCAGCTGAAACAAATTGGAGAGATGTGATTAGTCCTGTAACTATTCCTTCGGGAGTAGTTGTAACTGACTATGAAATCGCAACCTTGTAAAGGTTTTACAATTGTAAAGAGAGGGCTTTTTATAGCCCTCTTTTTTTTTGCTTATCTTTGTGTAAAGAATACACGAGATGATTAACTCAGTACGAAATACAGTTCTATCCATACTGAATAAAAATAATTACGGATACATTTCTCCTTCAGATTTTAACTTGTTTGCAAAGCAAGCTCAGTTAGATATATTTGAGAACTACTTCTTTGATTACAACTACCAAATAAATAAAGAGAACGCTAGACAGTCTGGCACAGGTTACGCTGATCTAAAGCAGAATGATGAGGAGGTTATAGATTCTTTCTCAGTAACATCAAACCTAACAGTTGTAGCAGCAACAAATACATTTACATTACCTTCTGATTGGTATCTATTAAATAGTATTTTTTACGATGCTCAAGCAACACCTGCTGTTCCCTTGAGACAGATGGAGAGAGTATCTCAAAAGAAAATTAGATTGCTTTTGAATTCAAATATTACTTCTCCAAACACTTTATATCCAGCGTATACTATGGAGGCAAATCTATTGACAGCATATCCTATTACAATAAACACTCAAGATGATGTGGTGTGTCAGTATATTAGATACCCTAAAGATCCTAAGTGGACATATGTCGATGTACCTACAGCAACGGGAGAACCATTGTTTGATTCTACAGCGGCAGACTATCAAGACTTTGAGCTTCCTGTTTCGGATGAGCCTACTTTAGTTGTTAGAATATTAGAGTATGCTGGGTTATCTATAAGAGAGAGTGATGTTGTACAAGTAGCATCAAGTATGGACAATAGAGAAACTGCTTCAGAAAAATAATAATTATGGCTTATATATCAGCATATCAATATTACGAAAATGGTGGAGCTGCACCGGAGAATGCCAACTGGGGTTCATATCAATACATATCTTTACAAGACATTGTGAACAACTTCTTGTTGATGTATGATGGTAATCATTCTTTAGTGAATAACGAGGAGAGGTATAAAATATTGTTCCATGCAAAGAGAGCAGTTCAAGAATTAAACTACGATGCGTTTAAGGAGATTAAAATTTTAGAGTTGGACGTATGCGATAGTCTACGTTTTGTTCTTCCTCCTGACTACGTCAATTGGGTTCGAGTGTCTATGTATAAAGACAACTTGTTGATGCCTCTTACTGAAAACATTCAGACGAATTATAGTGATGCATATCTTCAAGATAATAACTGTAGGATTCTATTTGATCAGGATGGAAATGTTTTGAAGCCAGAGTACTCAGGACTAGATATAGATAGAATTACAAGTCAGCAGAAGAGTATATATCTCAATGAGAATAATAGTCTAAACGGAACAGAAGGATGGCTATGGGAGGGTAATTGGTATTTCGATTATGCAATTGGTGCGAGATATGGCCTCAACACAGAGACGGCAAACATCAACCCTACGTTTAAAATTGACAATAAGGGTGGTGTCATAAACTTTAGCTCTGGTATGGCAGGTGAACTATGCATATTGGAGTATGTCAGCGATGGCTTATACAATGGAGATGATTCTCAGATTACAGTAAACAAGTTGTTTGAGAGTTATGTGTATGCGTACATAAAGTATGAGATACTTACAAATAAGTTAGGTGTTCAAGAGTATGTGGTAGCACGAGCAAAGAAAGAAAAGACTGCGCTTCTTAGAAACGCTAAGATTAGAATCAGCAACATTCACCCAGGTAGACTATTGATGAACCTGCGTGGACAAAGCAAGTGGATAAAATAAAATGAAAATAGAAAGAAGTTTTGTTAGGGGTCGCATGAATAAAAGTGTTGACGAAAGACTCTTGCCTCAAGGCGAGTATGTTGACGCAATGAACATCCGACTAGGGTCTACAGAAGAAAGTGAGATAGGTGCAGTAGAAAACGCTAGAGGTAATGAGCTTATCGCTGAGGTAAAGTATAGTGGTCAGGCTCTGTCTTCTAAAGCAGTGTGCCTAGGGTCTCTTGAAGATTCTGAGAACGAAACAATCTATTGGTGCGTACACGATCCAGACAACACACCAAGTGCAACCAATAAGGTGGATTTAATTGTCTCTTATGACGCTTTAAATGATGTGTTGATATATCATGTGATATCTACCGATGATGGTGGTGGTGTAAACACAGCCTTAAACTTTAGTAAAACATATCGGGTAAATGCAATGACATTTATTGATGGTTTATTATTTTTCACAGACAACAATAATCAACCGATGCGTATAAATGTAGATAGGGTTTACAATGAGCCTTCGGTAAATGATTTGCTTGTTATTGTACAACCTCCATCTGAGTCTCCAACTGTTTCTTTGCAAACTATTCCTGGGCAAGAAAATTATATGGACACTAGATTCATATCGTTTGCATATAGATATAAGTATCGAGATGGAGAGTATTCTGCATTGTCTCAGTTCTCTGAGATAGCTTTTGACCCCAAGCCATTTGATTTAAGTACTGATAATTATCAGAATGAGGGAATGGTCAATGAGTTTAACTCTGCGGCTGTGGGGATAAATACTGGTGACGAAAATGTTACTGAGATTGATGTGGTTTTTAAACTATCAAATCAATCAGTAATAAATGTCATAGAGAGGTTTGATAAAGAATCTCAAGGGTGGCAAGATAATCAGACATATACGATAAATTTTAACAACCGTAAAATATATACCACTCTAGGTACAAATGAAATCCTTAGAGTATTTGACAATGTGCCACGAAAAGCGCAAGCTCAAACTATAATGGGTAATAGACTAATGTATGGTAACTATGTCGATGGTTATGACATAGTTGATTCTGATGGAAATGATTGTTCTATGTTATATACATTAGACTTAGTGTCAGACGAAATGTTTGCTACTTCTTTACCAACTTCATTTGACCCATTTGATTTTACAATAGACCCCGCTGTAACTAGAACAGTATCTCAAGGTCAAGTAGATATTGATTGCAGTGGTATAGCATCTAATTTGGTTCAAGGTGCAGAAATAAATTTTGCTATAAAAATAGCATCTGATGGTTTTACTGGAGCAGGAAGTCCAACGTCTCAAACTTCTGATTTTAATATTTCTTTTACAGTTGTTTTAGATCAGCCATATGCAAATATAGCTAATCTAGTTGCTAGTACTGTTTTTACAGAAGCTCTTCAAGGTGTTACAATACCAACCGATTTAACTCAATGTGGTACTACTAGTCAAGGGTTTTCCGCTACCGATCAGTTTAACTGCACTATACAAGCTCCTTCAGATTCATCAATAACTTGGAACAAAGACATGAGTAGCCCTAACACAACAGTTGGAGTTCCAATTACAGCTATCGCTTATAATACAACCACAATTAGAATTACACTAATTGCAATGAGATATGTAGACGCTGCTGTCCCTGGTCAATATGCTTATGAATATTTTAAGGCTACGGTAGCAAATGCTGAATTTGCTGCGGTGTCAAACAAAAGAAGTCTTCATAGTGATAGAGATTATGAGGTAGGTATTGTTTATATGGATGAGTTTAATCGTTCAACCACAGCTTTGGTAAGTACAAATAATACAGTGTTTGTTCCTCCTGGAGGTTCAGTAACTAAAAACAGTATTAAAGTTACTATTCCGCCTAACCAAAAACCTCCATCATGGGCCACGAGATATAAGTTTGTAGTAAAGCCATCTAGTATTGATTATGAAGTTATATATACTGATTTATTTTTTATAGATCCTGCTGATAACTCTGTATACTTTAAGTTAGAAGGAGACAATCAAACAAAAGCAGCCAAAGGTGATAGGCTTAGAGTTAAGAAAGATACTAGCGGTGCATTAAGTCAACGCATAGAGACTGTTATACTTGATATAGAGTCTAAAGCCGCTAATTTTATTACAGGGAATTTAAGTCCTAGTGGCCCTGAATTTTCTGAACCAGGTGGTTTATATATGAGGTTAAAGCCTATAGGGTATACTGCTAACTATGGAAGTGGAGTTGCTTTGGGGCAAACACAAAGTAGTATATCTAGCCTTCCTAATTTAGCTTTTTCTGATCCTGTAAGGCTTGCCGCAACCCCACAAGTTAATTACATTTGTTCTACGCCTAACCCTGATTTTGATGCTACACAACCACCATCAGCAACAAATCCGGGATGGATTCCTATAGAAATACTTGCAAATAGTAGGGTTGTTTTTGATATAGTTTTTAAACGAGAAAGACAAAACAATAGTTGTGGTCAAAATATATATAGATTTCAAAAAACATTTTTTGCCGCTGCGGATTATAATAGCTTAGAACAATTTATTAGTAATGAAAATATAAATTTTGACACAGGTGATAGTGATCCAAATAATACGGAAGGGCCTAATGAAAATATATATATACCTATTTTTAGCACTTATTCAACAGCAACAGGTTTTCCTATTCCTGAAATTTTCCCGACAGCGGGTGAAAATAAATATCAGTTTATAGAATATCAAGGTTCAGCAACAACAGGTGGGGTTACTTATGGGAAAAGATTTTTTAGAATTAGATCAGGAACTTTACCTTGTAGTGCATTGCTAGCAGCTAATGTAGAGCAATCATCAGTAACTGCCAACATAAGAATTTATTCTTCTGAAAACTTGTTGATATTTGAAACGTCTCCAGTTGAGAGTGATGCGAATATATATTATGAGGGTAGTGATAGCTATGCAATTACTAATGGTAATCATATGTCTGGAGGCTCTGCTGGTGATGTAAATCAATTTATTAGTTCTGACCCCGCCCTTGCGGTTTCAGGAGTAGTAAACTTGTCCTTCTTTAATTGTTTCTCATTTGGTAATGGAGCTGAGAGTTATAAGATTAGAGATGGCTTGGCTACACCATCATTTAGATTGGGTGAGCGTACCACAGCAGTATCGGAGCAAGACTTTAAGGAAGCGCATAGATTTGCTGACATCACCTATAGTGGTATATACAATGAAGACACGAATGTTAATAGGCTAAATGAGTTCAACCTAGGGACGGCTAATTTTAAAGAGTTAGAGAAGAGCTTTGGGCCTATCCGAGTACTTAATGCTAGGCAGAATGATATACTTACATTGCAAGAAGATAAGATATCATATGTGCTATCAAGTAAGACTTTACTTTCTAGTCCTTCTGGAGGTGGTAATGTTGCAGCAGTACCACAAGTTCTAGGTAATCAGGTATCAAGAATTGAGAAGTATGGTATTAGTAACAACCCTGAGAGTTTTGTGTCTTGGGGATTTGATAAGTTCTTTACTGATACTAAACGAGGCGCAGTCCTTCAGTTAAAAGGAAGTGGACAAGCAGAGCAACTTAATGTTATATCCGACACAGGATTGGGTTCGTGGTTTAGAGATTACTTTATCCTCACTCCCAACACTCAAAAGTTAGGTGGATACGATCCATATATGAATGAGTATGTGTTGTCTGGAAATTTAACTGCACTACCTGTAGATTTAGTAAAAGTCCCTTGTGGTTTAACGTATGACGTTAGAGGTACTACAGAGCCTACCACTACATGGGAAGTGTTGTTAGGAGAAGCAACAGGGGTGTCTACTGTAAATTGGACAGCGTCATTGCGAAGCGGAACAGCAACTATTACTTTTAATGTTACATACAATGGTGTGGTATATACGTCTGGAGCAACAAGTGCAAACTCTGGAAGTTTTGTATTTGATAAAAATATTGGTGGCGTAAACACTGCACAAGTAGAAGTGATAGTAAGTGAAGGTGTGGCAGACTTTAGTGTCAATGTAGGATGCCCAGTAATCACAACGCTAAACATCACCAAGGTTTGTTTAAATAGTAATGACAACAGTGGTAAATACATTCACAACGAATACTATTGGACTCAAGGAGACTATGATAGTCCAACGAGTAGCGACTTGGTTTTATTACAAGCACAGGATAATAGTGGCCTCACACCTCCAGTAAACTTTTCAGTATCTGAGTACGATACAATAAGTGGGCCTTCAGGTAGAGGGACTCTTCCTCCAGTACCTTCAGTAGGTAATCCTATTACTATTAGAATTCAATCTAGCAAAATAGGTTTTGATGACTTGGTTTTTGATCCTACTAAGCACACATTGAGGTATCTCTTGTCGCCTACACAATATCCCAATACTCCTAATGAGATGGCTAACTTATTGTCATCTTCAATACTTGGAACGCCTTTGGTAAATCCTACAACAGGAGTATACTACGTTGATATTGATTATGATTTAATTCAGACCGGATCTTTCAAGCCTTACTTATATCTTATTTACGAATACATAACCTAAAGACATGGCAATACCAGTTATAC
>Ga0115013_10001819_pt1 | contig 12120 bp, 7 predicted proteins | sample SouAtlMetagenome_2_FD_88686 | JGI IMG/M metagenome (GOLD analysis project Ga0115013, IMG submission 88686) | Marine eukaryotic phytoplankton communities from Atlantic Ocean - South Atlantic ANT15 Metagenome | ecosystem: Environmental > Aquatic > Marine > Oceanic | place: South Atlantic Ocean...
GGAGGTATCGAGAACGAGATTGGCTTTGGGATCGAGAGGAATTTCGCATTCCTCTGGAATGTTCCGGAGGTGAATCTTGTTTGAGGGCCCCACTCGTGTTGAACTCTCTTCCCGGAAGCATGATTGATTTTGATCAGGCGATTGAGGAGGGGAATCTTACCTTGGTGGGTGAATTTGAAGGCCTTACGGAGGTCAACGAGTATGCCTTGGTCATCCTAGCGATGAACCTCGACTGCTGGATAAGTATGGAGGCGGAAGGTCCGCGCTTCCTTCTCTATGCAGAGCCTGCCTTTGAGGTGGCCATCGTCGAGGAGTTCCGGCTCTACGAGCAAGAGCAGTTGTCGTTGTCAGAGCGGGCGGCAGAGATTTCTTTTCACCGGTCGGGAGTCGAGCTTTTGCTCCTCTGGACGGCGATCCTGATGGTCACCTTCATGGGGCAGACGGAGTCCATGGTGGCGAAGTATTGTAATTCCAGTGAAGGTATTTTTGGTGCAGGAGAGTGGCATCGCTCCTTCACCGCGCTGTTTCTGCATGCCGATGGAGGCCATCTGCTTGGAAACGTATTGATCGGTGGAATTTTCTGTGTGTTTGTGGCACGGACATTCGGACCGGTCCGGGGTTGGATTTCCATTCTTGCCAGCGGAACCCTTGGAAACCTGATGACCTCCTGGTTGCATTTTCCTGAGGGCTTCAAGTCTCTCGGAGCGTCCACGGCAACCTTTGGGGCGCTTGGCTTATTGGTCGGGAGCAGTGCCCTTCTGGCCTACCGATCCAGATCGGCGCGCAAGGTTGGAGGATTCGTCCTTCCTTTTATCGCAGGAGCGATCCTGCTCGGGTGGTTCGGGGCCGGGGCAGGGGATGCTGCTTCCAGAGTGGACGTGCTCGCTCACGTGATGGGATTTTGCTCTGGAGCTCTGATCGGTTCGGTGCTGGCTAGGAATACGCCCGCATCAGAAGATGACGGGAGGGCTCCTGCTTAGAGCCCGGCGACTTCCCACCCCTTCCGGTATTGCTGGTGCAGGAGATTGTCGGCCTCCTTGCTGTTGTTGAACCGCAGGGCCTTCGCGTTCCACTCAAGTTTGACTCCCGGCACCTGTGACGCCACACAGCCCAGAAGGACGGTTTCGCAGAGTGGGCCAGCATAGTCGAAGCTGGAGCTGGGCTTCCCTTTGCCTGCGATGGCGTCGACCCATTGTTTGTAGTGATCGGCAGAGGGAACAACCTGAAAGTCGAGGCCCTTGAATTTTTTCTCCGGGTAGAGAGAGGGGAGCTTGCCCGAGCCGTGAGGGCAGACCACGACGCCCTGTTCCCCGATAAACATGCTGCCATTTGCTGGGAGTGCTGTCCCGCGGGGTAGATCGCATTCGGAGGGGTCTGGCCCCTTTCCGCCGTCATGCCAGGTCACCTTGATGGTCTCGCCGGCGGTTCGTTCCGTTCCAGGGAATTCGTAGTGAATGCGTTCTGCTTTTGGGAAGGTTTCCTTTGTTGGTTCAGGGCCCTCATAGAGGATGGTGTCAGGTGCGGTCAGGCCCAACGCCCAGTAGATTGGGTCGATAATGTGGCAGCCCATGTCTCCGAGCGCTCCTGTGCCGAAGTCATACCATCCCCGCCACTTGAACGGATGATAGACGCCGGGAGCAAAGGGTCGCTCGGGAGCGACTCCCAGCCAGAGATCCCATTGCAAGGTATCGGGTGCTGCGGCGGAAGCGCCGGGGCGTTTGATTCCCTGAGGCCAGATGGGTCGGTTGGACCACGCATGGGCGCTTTTAACCTTACCGATCATGCCTTGCTGCACGAGATTGACCAAGGTGCGGTAGCTGGTGCCACTGTGGTGCTGATTTCCCATCTGGGTGGCGACTCCGGCCCGGGCGGCTGCCGCCGTCACCTGACGCGACTCGTATACTGTCCGGGTCAGGGGTTTCTGGGTATAGCACCCGATACCCTGCTGGAGAGCGGTCATGGTGACCGGGGCGTGCATATGATCAGGGGTCGAGATGGTAATCCCATCGAGAGTTTTTTCTTTCTCCAACATGACCCGCCAGTCGGTGTAGCGCCGGGCCTTTGGCCATTTACTGGCTGCGGTGGAGAATCCGCCCCGCTTGCCTCCCTTGGCTTGCTCCACGTCGCAGAAGGCTACGATGTTTCCGTGTTTCGCAGCGCCGTTGGAATCGACCCAGCCCTTACCCCCAACACCCACTGCCGCGAGATTGGGCACTTCGTTTGGAGATTTCTTGCCGTGGGCGGATCCCGTAACCAGAGAGGCTGCAGATGCGGAGGTCAGGCCTCCCAGAAACGTGCGGCGCACCATTTTGCTCATAAGCTGGGTTGTATCCGGTTCCTTCTTTTTGGCAAGTGTGGGCATTTGGACCGCATTCTGCTCCAATGACTTTGGAAGAAACAGGAATGAGTTATTCAGTAAGACATGCTCGAGCAACGGCAAGGGGAAAGAAACTCAAGGTGGGTTGATCCCTTCCTCGGAAATTCGCAGTCCCAACTGCCACATGCGGAGGGAGTGGCGGCTACGTGGTGGCGGGCTAAGCCCCCCGTCGGTAATACTCATCCGGGGGCGGTCTGCCCATTTGGAATGGTGTCTGCCTGTGCCTATTCCGGGGCCTACGTCACTGGGTATGGTCGTTATGGTGTTTCCCTGACCGGAGATCTGCCTCCGGTGGTTTTTGAGAGGCATGAAGCCTTGGGAATCGCGCATTTCCAGCAATCAGGGACCGGGCGCATTCGGGTCTATTACAATTATCTTCTGACGACTCCTCTCACAGGTAAGGGCCTTGAGGGATTGGGCCAGCGCTGTGCGCTCTCGGACGAGCGGGCCTGGCCAGGTTATTACTCTGCGCGATTTGAGGAAAGAAATGTATTTTGTGAGGTCACCTGTACGCAGCGTAGTGCGGTTCACCGTTACGAATTCCCTGAGAATGTGAGGGGGAAAGTGGCGATCGATCTTTCTGCTGGGGGGTTGCTTGTCGATGACATGCGAAGCTACCCACAAGAGGGGCGGGTTGGATTAGAGGGGCCCTCTTCCGCGGAGGGGATGGTGGTGATGGAGGGGATTCCGATCTATTTCCGAATCGAGGTGGGGGGGGCTGCCCGCGGGGGGCTCTGGGAGGACGGAGCGGAGCTTTCAGGGGAGACCTCAAAGGTTCTGCCCGCGGGTCATTCAGCAGAGAAAGCAGAGAAAGCGCCTCCCTTCGGGGTATGGTTTGAGGCCGGAAGTGCCGGTGAGCCTCTGGAGGTCAGGATTGGGTTTTCCCTGCGCAGTGGTCAACGTTGTAGAGAAGCTCTCGCGGTAGTCGATTCAGACCCGTTGGAGGAGATTGCCCGTAAAGCCGCGGAGCATTGGGATGTTGTCCTTGGCAAGGTCGAGGTTGGGGGAGGAACGGAGGAATTACGGGAGATGTTTTATTCCGCCTTTTATCATTCTGCACTCAAGCCTGCAGATTTCCGGGATGAAAACCCCTTCAGCTCCCAAGATGGGCCCTTCTTTTTTGATCTCGCCACTCTCTGGGACCAATATAAGACGCAGCTTCCTCTCCTGATGACCTTGTGGCCTGAGTGGGGTGAAAGCTTCGTTGAGTTTCTCGGTGAAGTCGCCACCCGCGAGGGAGCGTTCCCGGTAAGCTACCTGATGGACAACGCACCCGAGCGTTTTAACAAGCAAGCAACCGGGTTGTGCCACATCATCCTCGCGGATGCGCAGATGCGCGGAGTAAAAGCGGACTGGGATTGGATTCTCCGGCTTCTCTGGGGCACGAGTCTGAGCAAGAAAGTTGCCACGGGAAGGTTTGCTGAGTTCGCTCGAAATAGGATCGTGCAACCGCTTTCGCACACTCTGGATCTCGCCGGAGCCCATTTTGGGATTGCCCAGATGGCGAAACGGCTTGGCTACCAGGGGATTTACGATCACAGCCTGCCTCTGCTCCGGTGCTGGTCCAACGCGATGGACGAAAATACCGGGTTGCTCAGAGAGGACTCGGATTATTATGAGGGGGAGAACTGGAATTATTCATTCCGGATTCTCCACGACATGGTGGGAAGAATCAAACTTGCTGGAGGTGAAAAGTCTTTCGTGAACCTTCTCGACCGCTTCTTCGGGTTCCAGGAGCCGTTACACGGGGAAACCGTCCACCGCTTCGAGGGTCTCAACAATGAGCCGGATATGGAAGCGCCCTACCTTTACCATTATGCGGGTCGTCCGGACCGGGCAGCAGAGGTGGTGAGAGGCGTGATTCGGTATCAGTTTTCGACGGGGCCTGGAGGGTTGCCGGGAAATGACGATTCGGGAGGGCTTTCGTCTTGGCTGGTCTGGAGTATGATGGGCCTGTTTCCTGTGGCGGGAATGCCGGTGATCCTGATCGGCAGTCCGGTCTTTCCCTGCGTGAAACTGAAATTACATGGAGGAGATTTTGTTGTTCAGGCAAAGGGTGCTCACGAGGATAATATCTACGTTCAGAGAGCGTGGCTGAATGGCCGAGCCCTTGAGCGTTCCTACCTCAGGCTGAGTGAGTTCCACGGCGGTTCAGAGCTGGTTTTGGAGATGTGCGAGAAGCCGTCTTCGTGGGCTAAAGAGAGTCGCTCTCCGTCATTTGTTTCCTGAGAAAGCAGCCCCGCAGGGGCGCGAGCTCGAAGCTGGCATGGGAACTGCGTTGGGTTTGTAAAACCAGCAAAGCAATGAGCGTTTCACTTGAGCATTTACCGGGCAGCAGCGGGTCCTTTCATCAGAGAGATCTCGTCAAGGTTTCACATCTCATAATGGTCGTCCGGGCGGACCCAATTATCTGCGGACACTCTACGGAGGCGCGTAATCTCGCTGAAGCCGGTATCGAAATGGGCTTGGAATCAGTCCACATCGTCACTTATCCAATCGATGTTCTAGAGGAGAGCGGACTTCCATTAAAACCGCTTGAGACGGTCTCGCATTATTCCGCGGGGATCAAGGTCTGCCGCCCGAAGCCTGTCGGTGATTACAAGGTGCTTGATGGTCGGCTGGGATACGCTCTCAGTGGTGAGCTGGTGGACATCCTTCATGGATTGCACGGGAGAGTCATGTTGATGGACCTTTACCTTGTGCCTCACGGCCAGATGGTGATGAACGCGGTGCGGACTTTTGAGAACGTGGAGAGGTCTCCAGATGTCTTTACCGTTGGCGAGGCTGTGGGGTCGGACATCACGAATGTAGTTAGGAATGCCTTGGAGGTCGGACAGACCGGAGCAGCTCAGATGGTCCTCGCTAACTACCTCGATCATGACCTCCCGGTAGCAGTCAGTGAGTTCACGAGGGATATGATTATTGAATCAGGGGAGGCGGTAGATGCTGAACTGGGCACGGACTTTGCGACTCAGCTGAAGGAAAGAGTACAAATAAGTTACCCTGCGATTGATACAGTGGCATACATATCAATCGAGGAGGATCTCCAGCGGGTTGACGAGGTTCTTTCGTCGCGGGCGCTCGAGAGGGATGGCTATGTCATGTTTCTTTCACGCATCGCTCCAGCGAAGGGGGTCGATGATTTGATAGCAGCCTATCGCGAGAGTGAATTGTATGGGGTGAAGAAGCTTATTATCTGTGGCAATGGCCCAATGAAGGAACAGATTAGGGGCCTTGTCTGCGAAGACCCTTCAATAGAGGTCTTGGATGATGTCAGCGATGAAGAGAAAGGGGCTCTCATGTATGGATGTTACGCTTGGTGTTTGCCGAGTAAGCCGCAACCTGAGTTCGTCGAGACGTTTGGGATTGCGGTTGCGGAGAAGATGCTGGCTGGAGGACTTGGTCCGGTTATCACCACCGGGACTGGAGGAATTCCGGAGGCTTCCGGGGGGAACTGCCTTCAGCACGCGGCGGGCGATATTGAGGCTCTCAGAGACTGCCTCAACGAGGTCGCTTCCATGTCAGACGATGAACGCAGAACTCTTTCGGAGCGTGCTCGCCGGTTCGCCTATCAGTTCGACCGTCGGAACGTTCTGACCAGGTTGCTGCGTAGCGCTGCGACGGTCTCCTCGGAGAGTGTGGATGTTGCTACCTTGACCGTCTGATAGCGACAACTGAGGCCGGGGTTCAGCTCTTTTGATGATCATTAGTCAAATTTCTCAAGAGGAGCCCTCCTGAAACGCCTTTCTCCCTTGTCTGAGCCCCACGACCGGGTTACCCCGAGCGTGAAAATGTTGCGGAGTTTGGGCGAGTAGCCCGCTATGCTACAATATAAGCTCAGAACAACCAAATTTATGAAGACTATCACATTCTCAGTTGTAGCATTGCTGCTGTTTGGAGGAGGGATCTCCCTCCTGAAAGCCGATCATCACGGCAATAAGTCTGGCGATGAGCACCAACATACGAAGAAGGCAGATACGCCCCTTCGTGGTGAGAATAGAATCAGGGCTGCGGTGGCAGAAGGTAAGATTTCAAGGGAAGAGGCACGCAAACGGCTCGAGGGAATGCGGAAGGCTCAAGTAGCTGAGAAGCCGGGTGACCGGACACCCAGTGCTGAGGAATATCGTCGCCGTGAGGCGATGATCAAGGAGGCCGTCAAGGCGGGAAAAGTAACCAAGGAAGCAGCAGAAAAGCGGCTTGCGCAAATGCGCCGGATGGTCGCAGACAAGAGAGCCGGGGCCGAAGAGCAGGGTGCCGATACACCTTTGCGTGGCGAGAGGAAAATCAGAGACGCGGTAGCGAAAGGTAAGATCTCCAAGGAAGAGGCAAGGAAGCGAATGGAAGGCATGCGTAAAGCACATGCTGAGAAGGGGGCGCCGGAAAGAGCAGGACTTCGCATCGAGGACTACCGCCGGGGTGAGGCTCGGATCAGGGAAGCCGTCAAGGCGGGTAAAATTTCCAGAGAAGACGCAGTGAAGCGTCTGGGCGAGATGAGAAAGGCTGTCGGAGGCAAGGGAGAAGCGAAGGGACCCGAAGGTGAGGGCAAAAAAGGCGACGGAGCCGCCAAGTTCCGTGCCATGGAAGAAGAGATCAGGGAAGCCGTCAAGGAGGGCAAGATGTCGAAGCGTGATGGCATGGCAAAACTTGAAGAGCTGAAGAAAAAAATGTTTGGGCCAGGAAAGAAGCAGGGTCGAGGAGACCAGGGGAAGAATGAGCGCGGAGGAAAGTTCCGTGCCATGGAGGAAGAAATCTGGGCAGCGGTCAAGGAGGGCAAAATGTCGAAGCGGGATGGCATGGCCAAAATTGAAGAGCTGAAGAAAAAAATGTTTGGTGGGCAGGAAAAGCAGGGTCCGTCTGCGAAAAAGCTCCCGGGCGGAGAAGCAGAGGGTCTCAAGCGTGCGATGGAGGCTCTGAAGCCGCGCCCTCCCGCGAAGAAGCGGCCGAGTGGAGATGCGGAAGATCTAAGGCGTGCCGTGGAGGCCCTGAAACGTGAGAATGCGGAACTTCGGAAGCGCCTTGGAAAGGGCCGCTAGGGCGGGCACTTTGACAACAGCTCCATTCCCCGGTGAACCCTCTCTCCGGGACGAAGTTTACCTGCCCATTATGAGGGTTCTAGTTCCTGCATATGCTTTCCTGCTGGTGAGCTGTCTTGCCATTGGGGCTCCGGCCGTGCCGGCGAAGGTCGGGCATCCTTCCTTCCTGAGCCCGCATTCCAAGCCGCTTGTCATTAGCGAGGGCCACGTGTTCGTGGTAAACACCCCGGCTGATACCGTCGATGTCATTGATCGGAGGACCCGTAAGATTGTAAGGCGGATTTCCGTCGGGGTGGACCCGGTCGGATTAGCTCTCCGTCCGGACGGCGAGGAGCTGTGGGTTTCCAACCACGTGTCCGATTCGGTGAGTGTGATCGATCTCGCGAGAGAGAGCGCCACGCGGTTCCACGTTGTAGCAACTATTCAGGACATTGACTCCCGAACGAGGGCAACCCGGTTTGACGAGCCCGTTGGAATCGCGTTCGCAAGCGACGACAAGGCGTATGTTGCGCTCTCTTCAGAAAATCGGATCGCGGTGGTCAACACGCGGACCCGTAAGGTTGAGAAGCGATTGAGGATTACGGCGCAGGACCCAAGAGCCATCGTGGTGAAAAACGGGTTGCTCTATGTTGTTCCTTTCGAATCCAACAACAAGACCCAGCTTTCCGGGGGCTACAAGCTGGATGGTGACCTGGTAACCTTCAATGCGCATGAGCATTCGATCGCCCACAACAACGTGCTCTCCCTCGGGCACGTGACCGATATCGTCAAGCACCCTCGTGTTCCAGACCGGGATCTATATATCTTTGATACGAGGACCGACCGCCTCGTCAGGACCGTGGATACCCTCGGAACACTGCTTTATGGACTGGCAGTAAATTCGAAAGGAGATGTGTTCATTGCGCAGACAGATGCCCGGAATGACATTAATGGCCGGGCAGGTACAGGGAAGCATGGTCTTGCAGAGCTGGGGAACCGTGCCTTCCTCAATCAGATTACAAAGGTCCCTGCAGGAGAAAAGGCCAAGCCCAAGTTCTATGATTTGGAGCCTCGGCCGCCCAAGCATCCGAAACGGAGTGAGGCTTTGGCCACGCCCTATGGTCTTCAGGTAAGCGGGGATGATGCCACATTGGTGGTGAGCGCCGCAGGATCCGATATGGTATGTGTTCTGGATGCGACCACCGGAGCGATTCTGGGGCGGGTTAAGGTCGATTCCGTTCCCCGCGGGATTGCGCTTGTAGAGAGCGAAAGGGGCGCCCCGACCGGGGCATGGGTGCTCAACGCAGTGGCAAACACGGTTTCGGTGCTGGACCTTAGTAATTTGGCCGATCCGAGGGTGGAGGCGAGTATCGTTCTCGCAGACCCCACTCATCCGGAGTTCAAGATGGGAAGAATCGCTTTCAACAAAGCTTCCGCTTCCACGACGGCGACTTTCTCCTGTGCCAGTTGTCATCCGGATGGCCACACCGACCAACTTCTCTGGGTGCTGAAGACCCCGGTTGTCACCGGGGGGAATCAGATCATGCCGCGTTCCACGATGCCAGTGCGAGGCTTACGGGATACGGCACCCTTTCACTGGGACGGTATTCCCGGGGATCCCTATGGAGGGAACAACAGTGCAAATATACGGAGCCATGAGGCTCCTAACAGTGATCCCGCAAAACCAGAGAGTGCGACGCGTCACGTCATTGACGGCAGTCTTGCGACAACAATGTTGATGGTAGGAACGAGCACCGAGAACGACGAGGGCAAACCTGGGCTGTTGTCAGCAAAGGAGAGGGACGATATGGCAAAGTTTCTTCTCAACATTACTTACCCACCTGCGCAGCGACGGGCTTTCGATAACAAGCTTACCAAGAGAGCAGAAGAAGGATTCAGGCAGTTCCACATCGTGGGTAACAAGGAATCGAAGGGGATGAATGTTTGTGGTGATTGTCACCGCATGCCCTTTTTGGTCAGCACTAACACACCTGGGTCGGGGATGGATGCCCCTACTTGGAGAGGCGCGTATGACCGTTTTTTGATTCTACCGCAGGGCCGGTTGAATATTATCGATTTCGATTTTTATCGGCGAGTTGCCGATGCAGGGAATTCCGAGCGGGCAATCTGGAAATTCTCATGGCAGGGGCGCGAAGAGTTTGACCCGGTCTGGGAGATGGTGACCGAAGGGAGCACTGGGTTTTCTGGGTCGTTCGCAAGACAGGTAACTCTGAACCGGGCGACCGCGGGCGAAAAGCTGACCCTTGATCTGATAGAAGCTCTGGAAACTTCTGCTCGGGAAGAGGGCATTATCCTGCAGTGTGATGGGGTGCAAATGCAGGAAGGGGCAGGCCGTTCGGTGGTCTTGCAATTCGATGGCACCAGTTATGCCACGACGGGGAAGGAGCGTAGGACGATCAGCCGGGAACGCCTTCTGAAAGCGGCGGCGGCAGGAACATTCGTAGGGACGCTTACCGGGCGACACGGAGTCAATGACGACTACGATCACCCGCAGCCGGCTCTCTGGACGCGGGGATCTCTCCACGCTCAGGTAGGAAGACAGCGCTTTCCGAGACTGAATGATCAAGAGAAGACGATGGTCCTTGGTGCCCGGCATGTCAGGGATGGAGCGGCGGTTATCGTGAATGGCAGGAGAGTGCCCGCAACGGTAAGGAACCTCAGGACGGACCGGATTTCGATCGAACTAGAGACCCTCCCGACTCCGGGAATGCATTTTCTGCAAGTTCAGAACCCCAGTGGTCTTTTCAGCAATGACTTTATCTTCCATACCGGACGTGATGAGGCGGCGCCTCGCGAAGCTCGCTCCACGAATGACCCCTCAGGATTGCGGGATAGATTAGCGGAGGCGATTGAACGTGGTGATATCGCGGCTGTCCGACGCTCAATTCGGGCTGGAGCGCCTACGAATGCCCGTCGTTATGGAGATGGGGGCATGACGCCACTTTCTACGGCGGTCTTCCACGGTCGGATGGACATCGCAAGGTTCCTCGTAAAGGAGCACAAAGTCAGTGTTTCCTATCACAATCGTGACGGGAATACCCCCCTGCATCTGGCCGCGTTTCTATGCAGGGAAGACATGATTGAATTCCTTCTGGCAAACGGAGCATCGCTCACTAAGAAAAACCAGCGTGGGGAAGCAGCGGTTGATACGGTTTCCGGTCAATGGAGCAGCGGATTACGCCAGTTTTATGAGGGGGTCATCGGCGGTTCCAATCTCGACCTGAACGTCGATTTGATCCAGAAACAGAGGCCTAAGGTCGCTGAATTGTTGCGGGAGAGGTCCTCCCGGGAAGGGCGCTAGCCCGGGGATGTGACTGGAGCAAGATAAAGAGGCATCGACCTTGGCTGTGATGTGGGGTTCACTGCTCCGAGCATACCATTTTATTGCTATGAAAATTTGCTCGGTTCTTCTGCCATTGGTCTTTCTTCTTCCTCCGGCCCATGGTGCGGAGGAAACGGCGCCTGCCCGGACTGGTCAGGGCGCTGGTGTCTACGAAACGGTTCCTGGGTGGCCCAATTATCCGGAGGGGAAGAGCCTTGGGAATCTTCATGGCGATCTTGCCTCTGACAGCAAGGGAAACGTCTACATTGCGACGGGCAACACGATCCAGGTCATTGGCTCGGATGGCAACTACCGTGGGGATATAAGAACCAAGGGTGGAAAGGTATTCAAAGGGGTCCATGGCATGAAAGTGCGTCGCTTCGAGGGTGAGGAAATCCTGTTGCTTGCGATGCCCCGGATTAAGCGCGTGGTTGCCGTCAAGCCCGACGGAACTGTCGTGTGGCAGATCATTGGCCCCCCGGACGTCCCCGGGATGTATAAAAGCAGGGGGGAATATAATCCCACGGACATGGATGTAAGCCCCGATGGAAGAGTGATCATTGTGGACGGGTACGGTAAATCGCTTGTGCACCTCTATGACAAGAATCGGAACTATATGAAAAGTTTTGGAGGCAAGGGTAAGGAGGAGGGAAAGTTCGATATTTGTCACAATATTCTCGTCGATTCCCGGGGAGAGAAGCCGACCCTGCTGATCAGTGATCGCCAGAACAACCGGTTGCAACACTACGACATGGAAGGAAATTTCATTGGGACCATTGATGACCAGCTCGGCCGGCCGTGTGCTGCTGATATCCACGGGGACGTTCTTGCAGTAGGGGAGCTGGATGGGCGGATTTCTCTTTACGGGAAGGACTACAAGTTGATTTCCCGACTTGGTGATGAGCGTAAGGATCGGCAGAAAGCGAGTAACCAGATTTCTCCGGAGCACTGGCATGAGGGAGATCTGGTTGCGGTGCATGGCTGCACTTTCGATGTCCATGGTGCTCTTTACGCGCAGGAGTGGAATGTTCATGGACGGATTACCAAATACGTCCGGGTAGAGACCCCATAGAGGGTGCTGTCCGAGCTCTTGCGCGGGGGAGAGCGGCATTCATGGCCCTGAGACCGAAGATGGTTCCAGGTCCCGTGGGTTATCTCTCTGGTTTTTCTGCGGGAACTTCCTCAAGGACTTTTGGAGGGATCTTTTCTGCAGCAAACCTGACAGCCACGAGATATTTGTCCTTGGCCTGCCCTGTGCACAGAAGAATGGAGTGTTCATCTGCCGTATGCCAGAGATGTGAGCCCAAGAGTTGGCCATCAGAGAGTTCCTCCCGAGAAGGATATCGGGAGGCCTGTAGCGGGGAGCCGTGGCTTGCGGTTAGCTTGGA
>Ga0115013_10001821_pt1 | contig 12116 bp, 13 predicted proteins | sample SouAtlMetagenome_2_FD_88686 | JGI IMG/M metagenome (GOLD analysis project Ga0115013, IMG submission 88686) | Marine eukaryotic phytoplankton communities from Atlantic Ocean - South Atlantic ANT15 Metagenome | ecosystem: Environmental > Aquatic > Marine > Oceanic | place: South Atlantic Ocean...
GGCATGTTACTTAGTAAATGGAAGTTCTTGCTTAATGTCTCCACATTGAGCTCGGTTGCGTAATAAGTGATCCATGATCACTAAATTAGCCATGGCTTCAGCAATTGGAACTGCTCGAATGCCGACACAAGGATCATGTCTTCCGGTAACTTCAATATCAACTTCTTTACCGGCTGTATCAACGCTTTTGCCTTTTGATTTGATGCTTGAAGTTGGTTTAATTATAAAATCTATATTAATAATGTCACCATTTGAGATACCGCCAAGAATTCCACCGGCATTATTTGAAGTAAAGCCATCTGCACGCATTTCGTCTCTTACTTCAGATCCTTTTAAATTTAAAATATTATCAGTATTGCCTATGGAAACTGATTTAACAGCATTAATACTCATCATAGCTTTAGCTAAATCTGCATCTAGCTTATCAAAAACAGGAGCCCCTAGGCCTACAGGACAATTTTCTATAGCTACCCCCAACTTTGCGCCTACCGAATTACCTTCCGCTATCAGCTCAGAGAACATATTATCTAGATCAACTAATTTAGATGTATCGGCAAAGAAATATTTATTAGTATTCGCATCGCTAGGATTGATAATTTCGCCTTTAATACTTCCAATTTGACTCACATAGCCTATAGTTTTCACTCCAAGGCTTTCAAGATATTTTTTAGCAATAGCACCAGCTGCAACTCGCATTGCTGTTTCTCTAGCACTTGATCTACCACCACCTCTATAATCTCTGTGACCATATTTGGCTTGATAAGTAATATCAGCATGATTGGGTCTAAAAGTATTTTTTATATCTGAATAGTCTTTAGATCTTTGATCTTGATTGTAAATAATCAAACTAATAGGAGTTCCAGTGGTTTTACCTTCAAATACTCCTGAGAGTATTTCTACAGCATCATCCTCTTTTCTTTGGGTAGTTACATCTGATTGACCTGGTTTTCTTCGGTTTAACTCACTTTGAATATCTGCTTCAGATAGCTCAATTTGAGGAGGACAGCCATCAATTATACAGCCGAGCGCCTTCCCATGGCTCTCCCCAAAGGTCGTAACTTTAAACAATTCTCCAAATGTATTGCCTGACATGGCAATGATTATAGTCCAAAAAAGTAAAAAACCCCTATTTTAAGGAGGACAATCCCCCATCTGGTCTTAAAATTTGTCCTGTAATCCAATTCTCTTTTGCTTTCAATAAATAGTATGCAGAATTTGCAATTGTGTTAGAAGATCCAATTGCTTTAAGCGGATGTCGATCTGCAGAAGCTTGCTTTCGCTCATCAGTTGAAAGAATATTTGCAGCTAATTTAGTATCTACAATTGATGGAGCAACACAATTAATAGCAACTCTTGGGGCTAATTCAGCCGCTAAACTTTTTGCTAACCCCTCTACAGCACCTTTTGCGGCAGCTATTGATGAATGCATTGGCATTCCAGTCTTGACAGCTACTGTGGAAAACAAAACAACTGAAGCTCCCTCGTTCTTTTTTAAATTAGGTAAGACTTTTTTAATAATGTTAAATGCACCATAAAAATTTATTTCCATCTCATTTTTTATGTCATCCAAAGTTAAGCGCTGAAGCGATCTTAAATTAATAGATCCTGGACAATAAACTAGTCCATGAATATCTTCTGGTAAATCATCTAAAGTATCAAGACTGTTATTGGGATCTAATTGAAAAAAGTTTTCAAAATTATTAATATTTGCATCGTCTCTTGATGTGGCATAAATATTATGCCCATCTGCAGTTGCGAGATTGCTTATCTCAAGTCCAATGTCCGAATTGGCTCCTATTATTAGTATATTTTTTTCCATATTTGATTAAAAATTATTAGTTTCTTTTACAAAAAGCCTTTGAAAATCAGTAACAGATGTTTCTTCTAACTTTTGTTGATCTGTACACAGCATGAATATTTCATCACATTTTTGAGCATCATATGTAATATTAAGATTATTCATAAATTTTTGTTCTAGCACTGGTATTCCTTCTGCCCTTCTGCGTTTGTGTCCAATTGGGTATTCAACCTCTATTGCATCTGTGGATGTGCCATCATTAAAATGAATTTGTATTTTATTAGCTATAGACCGTTTATCAGCCTCATGATATTCAGCTGAATATCTTTTATCTTCGCTAATTATCATTTTTTCTCTTAGCTGATCTACCCTTGGGTCAGCAGCTACATCATCTTCGTAGTCTTCTGCAACTAAATTACCTTTTAATAATCCAATTGCTACCATGTATTGCAAACAATGATCTCTGTCTGCTGGATTGTTTAGCTCTCCAACTTTTGAAATAATTCGTATCGCTGATTCGTGAGTTGTAATTTCAATTGCCTTGATTTCATCTAATCTATCTTTAATTTTTGGATGTAAAGTTACCGCAGCTTCAACTGCCGTCTGTGCATGAAATTCAGCAGGGAAACTAATTTTAAATAAAACATTTTCCATAACATAAGAGGCAAAGTCTTGTGGTAAAGATAATTGCTCACCACCAAAAGATACATCCTCAAAACCCCAAACTGGTGCTGATAAAACTCCTGGATAACCCATTTCACCCGAAAGAGTAATCATAGCCAATCTTACCGCTCTACTAGTTGCATCACCTGCTGCCCAACTTTTTCTTGAGCCAGCATTAGGTGCATGACGGTAAGTTCTCAGACTTTGTCCATCTACCCAAGCCTGGCTAACAGCATCCATAATTTGATCTTTGGTGCCGCCCATTAATTTAGTAACAACTGCAGTAGAAGCTACTTTCACCAAGACAACATGATCTAAACCAACTTTATTAAAACTATTTTTAAGTGCAAGTACTCCTTGAATTTCATGAGCCATTATCATAGATTCAAGAACAGTTCTCATAGTTAAAGGTTCTTTACCTTCGGTTATATTTTGCTGTGAAATAAAATCAGTGACAGCCAGGATTGCTCCAAGATTATCTGAAGGATGGCCCCATTCAGCAGCAAGCCAGGTATCGTTATAATCAAGCCATCTAATAATACAACCAATATCAAAAGCACCTTTAATTGGATCTAATTGAAAGTTAGTACCTGGAACTCTTACTCCATAAGGAACTGATGTGCCTTCAACTACTGGGCCTAACATCTTTGTGCAAGCAGGGAATTTAAGTGCTAACAAACCACAACCTATGGTGTCTATCAAACAATTTCTTGCTGTATCGAGAGCAAGCTCAGATTCTATTTCAAAATTTGAAACATAATCGGCTATCTCTGAGATAATAGCATCATAACCAGGCCTGATATTTAGATCGACATTAGATGACATGACTTAAGACCTATCAGCTATATCAATCCAATCAGAACTTTCAACTCCAATGTAATCTGCACTTGGTCTAATAATTCTATTATTAGCTCTTTGTTCCATACAATGTGCGGTCCAACCAGAAACACGTGACATTACGAAAATAGGAGTAAAAAGTTTAGTAGGAATGCCCATATAAAAGTATGCCGGAGCATGAAAAAAATCTGCATTTGCAAACATTTTCTTTTCGTCCGCCATTACTTGCTCTACTTCTTCTGCAACTTGATATAAATTGTCATTTTCATGCAGTAAAGATAGTTCTTTTGCATATTCTTTGATAACAGCATTGCGGGGGTCACGAATTGAATATACAGCATGACCAAAGCCCATAATTTTCTCTTTATTGGCTAACATTTCAAGGATATTGGCCTTAGCTTCATCCCTTGAGGTCCAGTTTTCAATAAGCTCCATAGCTTTTTCATTAGCTCCACCATGCAGTGGACCCCGAAGTGAACCAATTGCAGCAACTACACATGAATGAATGTCTGACATTGTTGAAGCACATACTCTGCCAGTGAAAGTTGAAGCATTAAACTCATGCTCAGCGTATAGAACTAAGGAAACATCCATAACTTTTCTGTGCAGATCAGATGGAGTCTTGCCATGTAAAATATGTAAAAAATGTCCAGCCATTGAATCTTCATCATTAACTAAATCTATATCCTCACCATCATGTGAGAACTTATACCAATAAGTAACTATCGAGGGCATGGTAGCAATCATTCTATTGATTGAATTTAGTTGATTTTCAAAATCACCTTCAGGCTCAAGATTACCAAGCATGGAAGTCCCAGTTCGCATGACATCCATAGGATGTGCATTAGCAGGAATTTTTTGTAAGACCTCTTTAAGAGCTTGCGGAAGATCTCTTTGATCCTTTAATAAAGTTTTATAGGCATCGAGCTCTGATTGATTTGGTAATTTATTGTAAAGAAGCAGGTAAGCTACTTCCTCAAAAGTTGCTTTCTCAGCCAACGTTTCTATTTTATGACCTCTATAGGCAAGGCCTTCTATTTGGCCAACAGTTGATAATGAAGTTTCTCCTGCAACCTGACCCCTAAGACCAGCACCTTCTAATTTTTTAACCATTATGAATCCCCTTCTTCGGAAAATAATTTGTCTAATTTCTGTTCGAACTCGTGATAATTGAGACGCTCATATAACTCATCGCGTGTTTGCATTATATCTAAAACCTCTCTCTGAGTCCCTTCTTTTAAAAGACTTTCATAGACTTTTTCTGCAGCCTTACTCATAGCTCTAAATGCAGATAATGGATATAAACTCATATCAACACCAGCAGAAGCTAGTTCGCTATTAGTAAATAACGGTGTTTTGCCAAATTCAGTAATATTAGCTAACAGCAAAGCATCTACTTGGGAACTAAATGATCTATAGTCCTCAAGGTCCGTGACTGCCTCTAAAAAAATTCCATCTGCACCAGCATCAAGATACATTGAAGATCTATCAATAGCTGATTGCATTCCTTCTGATGCAAAAGCATCAGTACGTGCCATTATAAAAAATGAATCGTCTTCTCTGCCATCAACAGCAGCCTTAATTCTGTCAGTCATTTCGTTAGTAGAAACTAAGCTTTTGTTTGGTCTGTGGCCACATCTTTTCTGTGCTACCTGATCTTCCATATGAATTGCTGCAACGCCAGCTCGATGCATTTCTTTTATAGTACGTGAAATATTAAAAGCTCCGCCCCAACCAGTATCTATATCAACTAATAATGGAAGTGAGCTTGCAGCAGTTATTCTTTTAGCATCAGTTAATACATCATCCATAGAAGTTATTCCAAGATCAGGAACTCCGAAGGAAGCTGCTGCTACCCCACCACCTGATAAATAGATTGCTTTATGATTTTGCCTCTCAGCAAGAATGGCTGAATAAGCATTAATAGCTCCCACAATCATAAGAGGATTATTATCCTTAATTGCTTGTCTAAATTTATTTCCGGCTGTCATAAAAAATTAGCAGTATTGTACAAGATGCTATACCGCTTTCCCAAATATAATCTTATGAATAAAATTTAATTCCGCGAATGATCCTGTCTTTATTGTTTTGTTGCCGCCATCGATTTGTGTCTCTTAAACTGTATACACATCCACAATATTCCTGTTGATAAAAATGTTCTTCTTTGGAAATTTCAATCATTCTTGAGGCGCCACCTTGCTTACGCCAATTAAAATCCCAATAAGTTACATCATCATATCTTTCTGCAGCTTTGTTTCCTGAGGTATTAATCTGATTCATATCTTTCCATCTAGATATACCTAATGTTGTGGCATAAACACTAAACTTATTTTCATGAGCATATAAGGCAGACCTTTCAAATCGCATGTCAAAACATTCAGTGCATCTTTTACCTCGCTCAGGCTCATTCTCAAGACCTTTTACTCTTTCAAACCAATTATCTTTATCATAATCAGCATCAATAAAATTGAATCCAAGCTTGTCGCAAAACCTTTTATTTTCATCTTTTCTCAATTCGTATTCTGCAATTGGATGAATATTAGGATTATAAAAATAAACAGTTGTATCAATATTAGATGCAGCAACAGCCTCCATTACCTCGCCAGCACATGGAGCACAGCAACTATGAAGTAGCAGTTTAGAATCTTGTTTGCTAGGCAGTTCTAACTTAGGTCTTTTATAGTTTTTTAATTTTAAATGTTCACTCATGATGTATAAATAGAATGATGTCTAAAGGCTTTTTCTAAATCATTATAATTATTATAGAATGTTATATCAGGATATGAGTCTGTTATTTTGCTTGGTGCGTTAATAAAAAAACCTTTTTCTGCGACCTCAAACATTTGAATATCGTTATAAGAATCTCCAGCAGCAAAACATCTATAACCCATCTCTTGAAATCCTTGAATAGCTTGCTTTTTAGCCTCTTTGTGTCGCAAATGGTAATCAAGAATATTTTGATCTTCATCTACAGTAAGGCTGTGGCATAACAAGAGTGGATATCCAAGCTTTTTCATTAGAGGGCTTGCAAATTCATGAAAGGTATCTGAAAGAATAACTATTTGAAAATCTTTTCTCATACTTTGTAGGAAGTTAAGTGCTCCAGGTAAAAGCTCTAACTGGTCTACGGCATTTTGAATATCAACTAAAGTAACTTTATGTTTGTTCATAATGTCTAGACGATAATCCATTAGCTCTGCATAGTTTGGAATATCTCTTGTTGTTTTATTTAAACTCTCTATACCTGTATTGGATGCAACCTGCTCCCATATCTCAGGCGTTAAAGTCCCCTCCATATCTAAACAAATAATTTCCATATCAACCTTTAATATTTTTTACACCGTAGGGAACATGTCCAGCTGCTGTCCCTTCAGATGCACTAATTATATTCTTCTCTTGATCATCAAAAAATATATCTGCCTGGAATGATTTTAAAAATTCTTGTTTTTCCATGCCTCCAAGGAATAAAGACTCATCAATTCTGACACCCCACTCTCTTAATGTTTTTATAACTCTTCTATCAGAAGGCGCTGACCTTGCAGTTACTAAAGCAGTCCTTATGGGACATTCATTAATATTAAACTCACTTTGTATCTTATTTAATTCAACGATGAAGTTTTTGAATGGCCCTGCCTTAAGCATGCTTGTCGCTTTCTTTTCATTGTCTATAAAAGCTTCTAGGCCCTTATCATGATAAATTTTCTCTGATTCATCAGAAAAAATAACTGCATCGCCATCAAATGCTATTCTAAGTAAATTATCATCTTTGTTAGCTTTTCGGGATGTCTTTTTTGAAATTATGGTTGCGGCAGCAACCTGGCTATCAATTGCTAGTTTTACATCTTCAAGACTGCTAGATAAAAATAAATGCACACCAAAATCTTTTACATATTTATGCGGGCTTTCTCCACCACAAAAAGCTGCTCTGCTAATATTTAAATTATGTGCTTCAATTGAATTTCTAATTCTTAAACCTGTATCAGAGGTGTTTCTTGATAAAAGTATCACCTCAATCCGATCCCCATCTGGGTAATTTGAGTTAATATTTAATATCTTTTGAACAAGTGGGAATGCCTCGCCTGGATCAAGAGTTTTATCTTCGTTTTCAATCTGATATTTTTGATAAGCGTCTAAGCCATCCTTTAGATAAATTTCATGACTGTCGTCCAAATTAAATAAAGCTCTGGATGAAATGCCTATTATTAACTTTGATTTTTTCATATAAATAAAATTTGCTTAAAACGGTATTATCATAATATACTGTACATATATTCAGTACTATTTAATAATATTATGAAAGAAATAACAATCCAACAAAATAAAGTACTTGATTGTATTCAAGAATACATCAATAGAACAGGTTTTCCTCCTACAAGAGCTGATATTTGCAATGAATTAGGCTTTAAATCCCCTAATTCTGCTGAAACTCACCTAAGAGCATTAGAAAAAAAAGGTTTTATCAATATCGAAAGTGGCACTTCTAGAGGTATATCACTAGTCAATTGCAACAAAAGTAATGATTATGAAGAAAATGGATTCCCTATAATTGGGTTAGTAGCAGCAGGGTCTCCTACCTTAGCAAGTGAAAATATTGAAAAAACTGTTAATTGTCCCTCTAATTTCTTCGGCAATAACTTTGATTATTTTTTAAGAGTCAGAGGTTTGAGCATGAAAGATGCAGGCATTATGGAAGATGATCTTATTGCTGTTCAAAAAACACAAAATATTAAAAATGGTGACATCGTTATTGCAAGAATAGAAGATGAAGTAACTGTCAAATATTTTGAAAGAACATCACCTGAGCTTGTAAAGCTAAAGCCAGCTAATGATGATTTTAATGATATTGAAGTAGACCTAAGAAATACTGAAATTCATATCGAAGGTAAAAGTGTAGGACTAATAAGAGAGAATTAATGCAAAATAACTGGCTTCTTAACCAAGTTACCTTTTTGGGACTCTAAGAACTCATCAAAGTCAGTTACATTACCACTTACACTTTCAATACCCGCTCTAATCATTTCTTTAGCAACATTTAATTCTTGGCCCTGAAGAAAATCTTTTGATTCACCAGAAAATTCTATTTTAACTATTGGATTATCTTGATCATCTGATCTTCTGAGTACAATAGTTCCATCTGATAATTGAGCAAGTTCTAAGTAATTTGACATTTATTCTCCTAATTAAATCAGCTTAACATTCATCCAAGGTTTTGCGAAGTAAGTCTGACCACTTATATGTCTTATCTAATAACTCATTTAATTTTTTCAAGCTTATTGTGTTATCTGTTGAAATTAAATTATCATTTTTTGGAAGCAATAGAGAGGATTCATACAAGTTAATTTGACTAAGAACACCATTAGTATTTATTTCTTGTTGAATTAGATTATTTATTGCAATATTTTTACTTAATAAGTCCCACTTAGCAGATAAAGAAAGGTCATTCATGCTTTGTGAATACTTTCCTTCTATTTTTATGTATATTTCATCAGCAAGGTAGGTTAAGCCTTTTTCTAATGCAGCTAGAAAAAGATATTCCTGATAATTAAGATCAGTGTTTTTAAGTAATTTTTTTGCAATATCTAGATAAAGATTGCTTAGCTCTTTTGATGAAACTATTTCTTTAATTGCTCTCTCCATTCACTATTATCATAAACAGCTGTCCACTTTGTTTTCTTGCCATCTTTTTCTGAAGCAAGGTAGTGAATATCTTCAGTTTTGTTATATCTAATAACATATGGATTTTTATCTTTGTCATTAAGGGGGCCAGATAAAAGATATAGGTGTTTTTTTGGCTCTTTAAGATATCTGCAAGCTTCAAGCAAGATATCTTCGGAAGTTATAGCAATAAATTCTTCTAATTTAGGAGCTCTTGTTTCTCGATTTTTTGGATATTTACTAGCTGCAAGGAACAAGCCTTTCATACTATCCCTTAGTAAGTAATGATCATCAAACTTTTCACATGGCAAGTCAGTATTTATAGGCTCCATTACAATTGGTTTAGGCTCACCGTTTCTTTGTAAATTTCTAGTTGTACCGCAATTATCGTTCAAACATAAAAAATATTTACCAAATTTACCTGTATTTAATTGCATTTCAGCTCCGCATTTATGACATTCTAGAACTGGACCATCGTACCCTTTTAATTTAAAAGCGCCCTCTTCAATTTTGTATCCAGAGCAATCAGGGTTCATTCCGCAAACGTGTAACTTACGAGTTTCATCCATTAAATAATTATCCATGCTCGTTTCACATAACTGGCATCGTTCTTTTATCATTAAATTTGAAGCTTCATCTTGATCGTCAAGGCTAATAGCTTCATCACCAGAAATAAGATTTAAAGTACCTTTACATCTATCGGCACCTTCATTGTTGTAACCATTGCACCCTAGAAATACACCTGTTCCAGAATTTCTGATAACCATATTATTAGATTTACAACTTGGGCATTCAATAGCAGTTTCAGTTGGAGTATTTTTTCTCATCCCATCATCAGCAAAAGCATTATTTAAATCTTTTTTAAATGCTTCATAAAAACTATCTAAAACTGATTTCCATTCAAGCTCGCCTTCTGCAACTCTATCAAGCTGATTTTCAAAATTTGCAGTGAAGTCATAATCCATGATGTCACTAAAACTCTCCAGCAATCTATCAGCAACTATTAATCCTATTTTTTTAACAAAAAACCTTCTATTCTCGACTTCTACATAACCTCTATCCTGAATAGTTGAAATAATTGAAGCATATGTAGAAGGCCTGCCTATGCCCTTCTTTTCAAGCTCTTTGACCAACGCTGCTTCAGAGAACCTGGCAGGTGGTTTTGTATATTTTTGATCTAAATTAATATTTTCTAAATTCAAAATATCACCTTCAGACAAGGGTGGTAAAATCGCCTCATTTGGATCTTTAGAAGCATTACCAGAGATTTTTGTATAGCCGTCAAATACTACTTCTCGACCTCTGGCAGAAAAAACATAATCATCTAATCTAATCTTTACGGATGTAGATAGATACTCTGCATCTGGCATCTGTGATGCAATATACTGATCCCAAATAAGTTCATATAACCTAGTTTCTTCATCTGAATGATTCAATAATTGATTTCCAGTCAAAAAAGCATTAGTTGGGCGGATGGCTTCATGGGCTTCTTGCGCATTTTCAGTACTTGAATATATTCGAGGAGCATTTGTAAGATATTTATCACCCAATTTTTCATTAATAAAGTTTCTGGCATCAAGAATAGACTCTTTGCTCAAGCTTGGAGCATCAGTTCTCATATATGTTATCAATCCAGCTTCATATAATTTTTGAGCTACACGCATTGTTCTTTTCACATTAAAGCTCAATCTAGTGCTAGCTGCTTGTTGAAGTGTTGAGGTAATAAATGGTGCTCGAGGCTTAACTTTTACTGGTTTTTTTGAAACCTCATCAATAATCATAGTTGAGCTATTTACAATATCTTGAATACTTAAAGCTTCATCATGTTTTAAAAGAGGATCTGATTTTTTTCTGTTTAATGAAAAGTTAATACTTTTATTAGAGGAATCTAAAAGATCTAAACTTACCTCCCAAAATTCTTCTGGGATAAATGCTTGTATTAAGTGCTCTCTTTCAACAAGCAACCGTAATGCAACTGATTGCACTCTACCTGCAGATAGATTGCGCGCAATCTTCTCCCATAGTAATGGTGAGAGTTCAAACCCAACAACTCTGTCTAAAAATCTTCTTGCTTGTTGTGCATTAACTAAATCTGTATCAATTTCTTTTGGATCAGCAAAGGATTCAATAATTGAATTCTTTGTTATTTGATTAAAGCGTACTCTTGAAAATTCATGCTTATTTGGTCCTAAGGCCTCTTTGAGATGCCAAGCTATTGCTTCACCCTCTCTGTCTAAATCTGTAGCTAAGTATATATGGTCAACTGTTTTAGCAGCAGCCCTAAGCTCTTTAACAACTTTTTCTTTTCCAGGAATTACTTCGTAGACACCCTTCCAACCATTTTCTGGATCTATTCCCCAACGCTTAACATCGGCTTTTCTTTTATTAATTTTTTTTAGTATTTCTTTTTCTTCAATTGAGATATCTTTTGGAATAACGTTCCTAGTTGGTGGTTTTTTTGATTTACCCTTAGGTAAATCTCTTATGTGTCCAACGCTAGACTTCACTATATACTCAGAACCCAAGTACTTAGAAATAGTTTTTGCTTTTGCTGGTGATTCAACAATTACAAGAGATTTAGCCATATTAAAATTTTATCCTTTTTTTATAAATAACATCTCAGTACTTTGTTTGGCAAGATATATTTACAATTTTTTTAAATTACTATTTATTTTTTCAAGTTCATTAATTCCTAAATTCTCATTCCACAAAAACACTAGAACCGAATTCGAAAATATTATTTCATTAATAGAATCAGGTAATTTCTGAATCTTCTTTAAAGTAGTTTCATAATCATCTGAATACTTTAGCCTCGAGGGAGAATACAGAATAAATTGATCTTTGTCTTTAATAAAATGAGCTTCTTTTATATTTGATTTATTTTTTAATTGATAGCTTGCTAGATTCAAATCTTTACTTTGAAAAGAGATTTTTGAATGAGCTAAGGATGAAATCTTAAATCCAAGTTTTGCAGCATCCAATCTTAATTGCGCTAAAAATTTTGTTTTTTTTGAAGGAATTATGAAGCTAGCTGAACCTAAAAAAAATATTATCACCATTATTACTATCATGTATTCCATCAATAAAATCCTATGTTTTCAGTTAAAAATTTTTATTAATTAAGCAACTCTTTCACGATACTAGGGCCTTTAATAATAAACCC
>Ga0115013_10001822_pt1 | contig 12111 bp, 5 predicted proteins | sample SouAtlMetagenome_2_FD_88686 | JGI IMG/M metagenome (GOLD analysis project Ga0115013, IMG submission 88686) | Marine eukaryotic phytoplankton communities from Atlantic Ocean - South Atlantic ANT15 Metagenome | ecosystem: Environmental > Aquatic > Marine > Oceanic | place: South Atlantic Ocean...
CAAACAAGCCGTCAACCTCGATTTGTTGGTCCAGGTCTACACCAGCTGGTTTGTGGTGTTGCCAGCCACTCGACTCATCTCGAATCATCGTTGGTTCAACCCTCATTGTGAGCGTGTCGAAGAAATCTCACTGGCGTTAGTGCGACTTGGTGGCTGGATTCAAATCGGCTTTATGGTGAATATTGCCCTGTCTGGAAACCTTTCCATGCTCAATCACTTGACGATTTTGCCGGCTCTTGCCTGCCTAGACGACGCGTGTTATCCGGTGTGGGTACAAGATCTGGTGCTCAACAACGGGCATTGGTCTGCAGAGCTTTCTAAAATGGTCTCAAAGATTCTAGAGCGTATGGACAACAATTCTGATAACACCCCATCTCTGTCGTTAGCCAATCATTCCGCCGGGGAAGAAACAGGGGAAGAAAGCGATCTTGTCATTGAGACCGAAAATCTCCACCCTGTCGATGTCTATGCGGATATGGATGATGCCATCCAGACACCCGTAAAAGTTCACGGAACGGTCTCCAACACCGGAATCTATCCCGTCGGTACTCGCACGAAACGATTCTTTGATGAGGTTTCGGCATGGTACCAAGGCACCATTCGATCCTACAATCCAGACACCCAATTCTATACAATCGAATACGAGGATGGCGACGAAGAAGAATTGGAGCACGAAGAGATTGATACGGGATCCATGCCACCCCATAAGTATGAGATTGGAAATGTTTTTACTGTCTACCTTGTGCAAGAAGGAAATGGTCAAAACGAACAACAAAATATCGAGCGTGCCACCATGACCATCGTATCCAAGTTTCTTTTCAAGCCCTCGCGTGGAAAACGCCAATGGAAGTACAGCGTGGAGTATTCCAATGGAGATTCGGAAGATCTTTCGGAAAGCGATATTGCGCAATGTGTTCGACTAGCAGCAGAGAAACATAATGATGACTCCCCGAGGAGCGTATCTTCGCAAGGATTAAAAGATCAAGGATTCGAAGACAAATTCAAATCACAGCCAGAAACAGTCGAAGAAACAGTCGAAGAACCTGTTGAAGAAACTAAAAAGATTACTGTAGACGGCATTACAGATAAATCGCTAACTTCGTTATTCCTATCTTCCTCACAAGAGGAGGGCGAGATTGACGACACGAAACCATCGTCGTCTTCGTTGTTGGATACACTTCTGGGAAGACATATCGTTCCGCAATCTAGCTCTCGCTGCTACCAATGGAATTGGAATAAACCTCGGGTCTGGGTCGATATCCTCTTGGTGCTGACTATACTCATCCTTTCCATACCAGTTATGGAAAATTTATTGGAAATCGGTGGAAGCCACCAGAAAATGAACGCAAGCTTTGGCTCCTTTCGATTGGTCAACACGTACGGTGCCTTTGGATCTGTGGGCAAGGAACGTTACGAACCCATTATATCCATCGCCTACGCACCCGCTCACAAAAGCGACCCCCTGGAGTGGATCGAAATCGAGTTCCCGTGCAAACCCGGATCGGTGGACCGAAGACCGTGTTTCTGCGCGCCCTACCACTACCGTTTGGATTGGAACATTTGGTTCATTGGTTTCAAGCCGCATGCGCAAATGCTGAACCAGCGGGAATCGTGGATGTACCAGCTGCTGGAAAAGATTCTCGAAAAGGACAATGACGTAACGTCCAAGGGTTGGATGTCCAATCGTCGAGCCAAACCATGGCTGAATCTATTGGATACTACATCCAGTGGACTATTGGAAGAACGGGGAGCACCCACGTATGCCAAGGTCGATATGTACCGTTACGAAATGGCTGCTCCCCTGTGGAAACTTCTTCCACGTTATCTCTTTTCGTTTTTGGCAGGAAACTCCGTGCAGTGGTGGGATCGATCTTTCGAAGAGGAACTTCTGCCCGTCATCTCGTTGGACTCGAAGGGAAAGCTGATGAAAGCTAGAATCCAATACTGGTAGAGAGTTGACGCATGTTTCTCTGCGTCATTCGATTCCTATGGGATTCTTTTCCGAAATAGCCAGGCTCCTCTTGTCTTGAAGGCAGTTCTTGAAGGCAGTTCTCTCAGAACACGATGGAGTTAATTCGTTGGGATTCATCGACGGAATCCTTGACAACTTCCTTGACAACTATCTTGAAGTTGTCAACGACAGAACAAGAATTTCGAAATCGACGGGATCAATTTGCATCTCCCACTCTCTCCAAATCTAGAATTTGTTGTTCTCTCCTCGTTAAGGGAACATCACAGTATTTATATGGTGGCTCAACCGCTCGTTGAAGATAGACTTTCTTTTCGATTCTCAAGTCTTCTCTCCTTTGTTCTCACCATGTCAAAGGAGTTCGACTAAATGCAGTTCACAATCCCAGAAATAAGTACCAGACGTGAAAGAATTTATTTTGTGTTTTCAGTCACGGACCCCCAAAAGAACACTTTCGAACCCCAACGTTACCCCAAATACTGCTTAGCGATCAACGATGCTAATTTTTTGGATGTTCATTGCGCGCTTTTAAAATTCATTCACATTTTTTCGAGTGTCAACAAAGGAGAACTGTTCTCACAAATAAAAATCTTTACTTCGTAGAACTTTTGAAACAGAACAGAATCAAACACTCTGAACACTTGACATAAATTTAGAAAACCAAGCAAGCAATCAATCTATATAATATCGTCCTATCAACAAGCGAAATCAAGATGAACGAAACTCAACCAGAAGCGCCCAAGACTCTCGAAGTGGCTACTGCGGCGGCACCAGTCGAAGATTCCGAAGACCAACAACCCAAGAAGAGTGGATGCTGCGGATTTATCGAGCGCTATAATCTCACGGCCAATCTAATTGCTGTCATTCTTGGTATCAGCATCGGTGTTGGTCTCTCTTACTGGGACCCCGAAGCCTCTGGGAAGAAAGACGTTCTGATCCAGTGGCTCGGTCTCCCCGGTGATATGTTCATCCGGGCACTCAAGTGTTTTGTTCTTCCCCTGGTCTTTGTCAACATCATGATTGCCGTCGTCGATATGATGAAGATGGGCAAGGCATCCTCTATTGGGTGGACAATCATTGCTCTGTACCTTTTCACAACTGTGGCTGCCGCCTTTTTCGGAAGCATGTCGACCCTCATCTTTATGAGATTCTACAGCACCGAGTCCGAGGCCGTCCTCGATGAGGTAGACGAAACTTCCGTCCAAGAAATTGGTATCTCTGACGTGATCTACCAGGGGATCTTTGAAAAGCTTGTACCCAAGAACATTGTCGATGCCTTTGCCAAGAGCAACTTTACCGCCGTACTCTTCTTTGCTGGCGTATTTGGCGCTGCCTTGGTACCCGAACTCCAAAGACCCGGCAACGTTCTATTGAGGGTTCTCAAGGATATCGAGAAGGTCTTGTTTCGAATCATTCGCTGGATCATCTTTTTGACGCCCTTTGCCGTCGTTTCGATGATCACCAAGGGGATTGGAAAACAAAGCGATCTCGGCCCGATGTTCTCCAATATTGGTTTGTTGATGGCTGCCTCTTTCGTGGCATGGGGTCTCCAGCTTATCGTTGTCTACATTGGTCTCTATGCACTCCTCACCAAGTCGAATCCATTTACCTATTTGAAGCACATTGCCCCGGCGCAGCTCTTTGCCTTTTCCTCCGCTTCTTCGGCAGCCACCATTCCAGTTTCCCTCAAATCTGTCCGTTCTTCCGGTTTGGTCCCCGATCTGATTGGTCGCCTCGTGGTTCCCTTTGGTGCCACCGTGAATATGGATGGAGGTGCCGTTTACTTTGTCTGCGCCTGCATCTGGTTGGGCGTATTGAACGGAGAGAAAATCACCTTTGCGTCCTTTTTGATGCTCATCATCATTGCCACCATTGGAAGCATCGGAACCGCTCCCGTCCCTTCTGCGAGCCTGGTATTGATCATGGCTGCCTACAACACCGTATTTGATGGAACCGGAGAGCCCAATGGATTCGGATATATCTTTGCCATTGACTGGTTTATGGACCGCATTCGCACGACCTGCAACGTCACCGGCGATTGCATCGTTGCCGGAATCGTCGCCCACCGTTGCCCCCTGGAAGAGGACACCACCGATGATAGCAAGGAAGGGAAAGCTCTTTCGGAAGAATCAGAAGAAGAAGAATCCGTCTAAGTGACCTTGCAATTTTGTGAAACAGAAGGAAACTATATATGTATCTAATTGTAAATCGAAAATGTATAAGAGATTATAAAATTATTGCCATTGATTTCCATTTGACGATTTCTAGCATTGTGGCGCTCGCATTATAACTACAGTGCATAGAAAAGCACTTTCTAAAGTCATAAAGACTCGCAGTGGATACGTCAAGGGGATTGGCATATCCATTTGACCATATTGTTGCAATTGGCAACTGGTTCCGTTGCTATTTGCTGTGACGTTTGCACTAACAGGCTTCGAGAAAGGTTGTCATGGAAAACACCTGCCATGGTAAGGGACAACCAAGTTTGAGAGATCATATCATGTCTCAAAGTCATGTCATCTTCTACTCTCTTTGGATTCTATGCGGGATTGTTTGTAGTTGCACAGGGGGCAACACCAATTGTGGCTCCATTGGGGCCACACCATGGCAATTCCAGCATCCCCCAAAGAGGCACAGAGGGGGGCATGGGGGCAGGAGTGCAAGTGCACCTAGTCCCAGGCGCGTCCCTGCAATTCAAACAGGCAATAGGGGAGGGGAGTAAGTGGGCAGGGTGCTGCTGCAAGGCTGCTTGGGTACCTCACAGAGTGGCTCTGGGGGGTGGGGCCGCCAAGGGGGCAAACTCCAGCAGCACTCTGTGGGTGCCTCTTGCTGTTGCAGCTGCTAACATGCACCCAACTCTTGGGCATTTGCCCGTAAGGGGGGATCACTCAAATGAACACTTGCATAATTGATGCCAAGTTTCAGTAGCCCTGGATATGGCTCCCTTTGCGTTGATTGTTACTGTAGGTTATTATGCCACTTGCACAGTCACACATGCACACATTACAGAAGAACGTATTGGAAGAGGCGTTAATACAGAACTTTTAAGACGGGTGAGAAAAACCCAGCAGTTCTTAAGTATTTGAAATTCGCCAAATTATTTGAGGTCGTGAACCGATTTCAACCAAAGGGGTGGCCTATTTTTTTAAAACTTGGCCTTAATTTTTTTATGGAAGGAGTTGAACTTTTAATGGCGGACTGATGCCTTACATTCAATCTATTTTATCAAATCGGCATTTGCTTTTCCCAAAGCCCTCTTGTCACATGTCTTCCATACATATTCCAACCACCGCCACTGCTTTCGCGATATCGTTGTATTCTTCTATTTGGATTCGAGTATTCGTTTGACAGCGTGATCCATTAATGGATGCACACAAATTTGTTCATTCGATTCACTTTCGAAAGTAAAGGCTCATCGAATATCAAGTAATTCAAAGCGATCGATCTTGGAATATTTCTCTCTCTCTCTCTCTCTCTTTGGTGTGAATGGGTTTAAGGTGGTTCTGCAAAACAAAATATCAATATCCGTTCCTTCGCAAAGCAAAGCATCTTATTGGTGATTTATTAATAGGTTTCTTGATTGGATTCTTGACGGGGCTGGTTATATCGCGCTTTCCATACCCCTCGCTTTTCTCATCGAAAGGCACCATGAAGAAGAAATCCTTTCTTTCGGTTGTTCTTACATTTGGACCGATTTCTTCTGCACTTGGAGCCTCCGATGCGATCAACAAGCTTTTCCACAACCGGGGAGAAATCGATGACGCTCCCTCTACAAATACTGTCCAAGAAATCGAAAGAGGCATTGACAGCGAAAGAGATGCAGAGTTCGAAACTTTGGCTCCGATCAAGGGTTTGACTTTTTCGGGATCCTCAACAGTGGAATCCTCGAGAAATGATAGCCAAAGTGGCAACCAAACTGGTAGCCGCGTCGTAGGAGGAGACACGGCCAACCCAGGAGAATACCCCTACTTTGTCGAAATGGGAAGTTGCGGTGGGGCACTCATTGCCCCAGACGTCGTCCTATTTGCGGCACACTGCACCAACGGGATAGTTAACCAGCAGATCAGTATTGGTGCCTACAAGAAAAGGAGTCCCAAGGAGGGTGCCCAGGGCCGCTTTTGCGAGCGATACGAACAAGACCCACGATATGGGACGGGGGGAAGCCCTCAGAACTACGACTTTGCCCTGTGCAAGCTCGATCGGCCCGTGGAAATTGACGAGAGCAGGATCAAACTCGAGTTGAATGTTAAAGAGAATGTTCCAAGTGGCAGCGATTCCCTGCATGTAATGGGATTTGGTCGCCTGAAAGCCCAGGGAGATACTCCCGATTACCTCCAGACAGTTCAGGTTCAATACATTAACAACTCGGAATGTAATAAGAGATACGGAGGAAGTGTTCGAGACAGCATGATGTGTGCAGGGATTCTCGACGTTGGTGGCAAGGATGCCTGCCAGGGTGACTCGGGTGGTCCTCTTATCAAGCGCACTTTTAAGCAGGATGGCACCATTGTAGACACCCACGTAGGGGTAGTCTCTTGGGGTACGGGTTGTGCCGAAGCCAACTATCCAGGAGTCTACGCACGGACTAGTAAGGCTGCTGATTGGATCCAAAAGACCATGTGCAAGACTTTTCAGAGTGTCGCAAAAGCTTGTAACAACCCTCCCCCACCAAAATGTGGAGGTACCGATGTGACCATCCAGCTCACGACAGACCAGTATGGGTCAGAAACCTCATGGACATTACGGGACGACGAGGCCAATCTGGTCAAGTTTCGCAAGTACATCATGAACAATTACCAGCAGGAAGTACAGATGTGCCTGAGATCCAATACATGCTATACGTGGGAAATCGAAGACGGATTCGGTGATGGCATGTGCACCACTTCTGGCTGCGGGTCCTATTCCCTCAAGCTGAACAACGAACGGAACGAAGTCATGGTCACAGGGGATGGTAAATTTCGCCAACGCAAGAGCGAGACCTTTTGTACCCCCGATATATCATCCACCGAAACTCCCACAAAATCCCCTTCAAAATCTCCAACGATATCCCCAACTCATGTGCCAACACTACCTCCTACGTTTACGCCCACTCTTGCGACAACTGTCTCTGGAACAAAAGCAAACCCCAAATCATCATCAGCTGCCGATTGCGGAAACATAACAGACATTGAATCCTTCAAAGACAAGAATTCAGATAGAGGCACCTGCGAAAATTGGCTGACCCAGGACGTAAGTTTCAAGGAGGCGAAACATAGATGCCTTCGGTCGTTTCACGGAGTGAAGGTAAAAAACTATTGGTGTCGAAAGACCTGCTCAGGATTGCTCCTCGAATCCGGAACCTGTTTTGACTTTGACGACAACGTCGATGTAACCTCCGATTCAAAAACCAAAAAGAAACGAAAGAAAAAACGAAAACGAAAACGACAGCAAAAGCGAGGCGAATCTAGTAGTAGTAGTGCTAGCACGAGCATTACGAGCAGAAAAAGCAAGAGTAGGAACCGAAGGAGGCACAGAAGGAGGCGTAGCAGCAGTAGTACTGATAGTGTAAGCAATGAGGACAACATCTTCCAGAGGGGTAACGAAAACATCATAACCATGGAGTAATTTATCGATAACATATGTATTTCTAGATGCTATGTTTATAATAGAACTATAATGAATTTCACACGAAGTTTGTGCTATAATGCTTTGCATAAGTGTCGATTCGGTCGATGCAATGGCCCTCGTCATTACTAGAATGGTTCGCAATGGATATTTTCCCATGGTGTAGAATCGTCTCGATGCTAAAGCGCACTTTTCTTGCCAATAGTCACTCCTCTTTATAGGAGGGCACGAATTAGGGTTATGTGTGAGGGGGTCTCAGTTTGTTTCTTGCGTTCATGGAGTGTTCCCAACCACAACCTCCACCGAGGGTTCCCCAATACCCATCCTTTCCGTATTTCCTCCCATCGGAGTCCTTCCCAGTAAGCCAGGCAGTCCCTTGGATGTCCCAGACTAGACCGGCACCGCATGTCGTGTATGCGGACGGAGCGGCTGTTCCTGTGCAATGACAATAGGCGTTTGTCTTGGTGAGATCGGGATAATATCCCGCAATCATCCCCTGACAAGAAAGATTTGCGCTTTGTCCGCTTCGGCATACAAGTTTCGGTTCCGCCGTGGGGCTGCTGGAAGGAGCATCCGAACTACCACACGCTCTTTGCGTATACTCATTATCTCCGCTACCTCTTGGTACATCTGGGCACGAATCCGACCCTCCTGATATTTGTAAACTCCATGCATTGTTTTCAATCATGAAACTAATCACATCGCCTTCACCTACACTCTTACAATTATTGCCATTGTCCTCCCACTGAACATACACCACCCAATTAGAATAAACTTCAACAATCACGGTGGATCCTTCTTCAATACCGGATGGATCTGGTAGATTAACATATGGTACCCAGCCACCATCGTTTCCTTTCTGTGGCGTTAAAAGAACAGTATGGTATCCATCTTCTGTGAACAATTTCTTGAGTTCCTCATTCTCACCGCAGGTTCCCATATAAGGTAATAAATTGTCTCTTCCACTGATAGTTGTGGAACCAGGTGTGGGATTGTTGGTAGGAGCAAAAGTTGGACTGGAGGTTGGGCTAGCAGTTGGGCTAGCAGTTGGACTAGCAGTTGGACTAGCAGTTGGACTAGCAGTTGGACTATCAGTTCGGCTATCAGTTTGGCTATCAGTTCGGCTATCAGTTCGGCTAGCAGATCCAAAAAAACTAAAGGAATTCACATCGAGTGAAGCGCCAAGCACAGTCCCACCAGTTTCATCATAAGAAGCGGCAAAGAAACGGAGGAAGTAGCTGCCAGGATCCCCGGTAAATGAGATTTCATCTTCGAAACCTGTGATGCTAGAGCCCCGGTACATTTTTGACTCAACTAGAATTGAATCCGAAAGCGGATCCTCTTCTTTGAAAACAGCGACCACTACTTCATACCAGTCAGATCCTGCTTGGGAATCAAAATTGTAGACAAATTTTCCACCACTACCAACGTCAACGGATTCTGCATCGAGGTATCCAAATGCACAACTGTTAGCTGAGCAGCAGCCACCAGTGGCTGCTGCTACAGTCTGATCAAATTCCACAGTAACTGGGGGCGAAGAAATGTCCGACCAAGTAGAAGGATCACTAGAGCAAGAACTATGGGATGCAGGTACCTTTGCAGTGCATGACACAGCTGAGCAACTACTGTCCTGGCTGATTACTGGTAGACCGAATGCAGCTGCGTTGTATGAGTCTACAACATCGTTTGATGGAGTGACAGTTTCATTCCGGACAAAAGTCAAAACCCTAGATGGCTGAAGAGAAACACTCGGAGATGAACTAGGAATTTGTGAACCAGATGGTATTTCACTAGGGACATCAGTTGGGGAAACACTCGGAGATTGTGACATGCTTGGTAATGAACTAGGAATTTGTGTTGGCCTAGCAGTTGGACTAGCAGTTGGACTATCAGTTGGGTTCGCAGTTGGACTATCACTTGGACTATCAGTTGGACTAAGAGTTGGGCTATCTGTTGCACAGGTAGACTCGCAATATATCACTAGACGGTAACAGACTATGTGGGTCACACCTGGATCATTACAGCATTTTGGGACCTGGGCGTTGTCATCATCCGTAAGGGGATTGTCTTTGTCCGAGTCGGCGACACAGATCGTTAGTTTGGCAGCAGAAACGGTATGCATGCATTGGATGGTAATATCTTGGTAGGCAGACTCTCCATCAACATTTGTTTCTTCATAGCACTTATTACTCCATTCGTCCTCCTTGTATTTGTAAAGAATGCTGTCAATCGTGTCTCCTGACGTAGTCCAGGCATTGGTCAGACGCACTGTCACGGTATTCTTATTTTGTTGGAGAATTTGGACTGATTCCTGTAAATTGATGGGGTAATCTCCATCGGTTTTAGTGACTACAATATCTGTGGCGCAGAATGACACAGTTGGAGAGAATGACACAGTTGGAGAGCTGCTGGGCACATGACTCGGCAAAGAACTTGGGACATCGGTAGGAGACGCACTAGGTTCCAGCTCGCAGCACACGTCCTGGTCCGTTGCCGTGGCGCTGCCCACGTCACACCCAGGGACGGTGGCGGGTGTGTTTCCGTTGGGGTTGTCGACTCTGCCGCTACAGGCTTCCGCAGAGCTCCCAGACTTCACAAGGTATCCTTCACCACAATCTTCTTTTGTGATGGCACTGGCGTCGCCTTGAGCACCATCTGGATCACCGCAGGTGGGGAAGGGATCATCTGCCTTTGGACAGTTTGCTCCATCGTTCAAACTGGTCCCTGCGGAATCCGAGACCAGGACAAGGTCGTACCCGTTCACCTTGCCGTTAGAGTCGTAGAACAGCTTCACCTTGTAGACTCCAAGATCGCCAGCGTTATGTGCGACGTAGATATGCCCGTTGTAGTTCCAGCCCGCCCCAAATGCAGCACTGGCGCCTTGAATGAAGCAATCACAGCCACTTTTACCTTGGGGGCAGCTCAGCTGGTCGTCTGATTTTAGGACTCCAGAGAGTTCATCGTCATCTAAGTCCTTGTAGAGGTAGACAAGATTACAGTTTGTCCCAATCGAGACAACATAGCCATGGTCCGTCGTCCCGGAGGCAAACGGTTCTTCCGAATAGACAATATCCGCCCCAATTTGCTGCCCGGTAGTTTGGGTAAGTACGCTGACTTTGCCGTCGCCGAGCGTCGGAATTTGTTTGCTCTGACTCGATTTCGTGCACCATTTATTTGTCTCACCATACCCTTGTCCACCCGACCCTTCGATCTCCAGGGTCTCGATGTTGTACGACATGATTCTATTTTGTCTGCCCACGTACATTATCTTTCCCGCAGCATCGAAGGTAGCCGCATTGGTGTATTGCTCGGTGCTCCATTCAAGTTGCCCGACACACGTCTCGGTAGCCCAGTTTTGGTCCTCCCCAGACAGAGGCGGAGAGATCCTGAAGAGCTGCCGAGTCATGTCCCCCATGGTGCTGTTGTTCCAACCCCCACCAGGGCAACCACCGGTGAAAGAGTTTGTGTACACACAATAAAGCGACTCTTCGTCCGGACTCCCACTCATGGCGCAGGAGTTGATGTCAAATCTGGGACAACCTGGGTCATTTGCAGTCGCATTTGCATCAGACCTTCTATGTTGTCCCAGCGAAAAAAGCTCGTCGTATTCCCCGGTGGCAATGTTGAGCGAGTAGGCTGCGAAATCTGGCCAGTTCTTCGCCAAGACTTGGATAGGCAGGTTGTACTTTTTTTCTGATGGGGTTGGGTTGGATTTACAACCCCAAAACTGGTCGGAGGGCACATTCGACCATGGTGATACTTGCTGGGCGGCGACGCCGGACGACGCCAAAAGCACGATGAGAAATGGAAAGAGGAAGTTCTTCGACGACATGGCTGTGCTATCTATTAGGCTCTCTCTCTCTCTCATGTTTTTCTCTCTTTGTCTGTCTCTCTCTCCGGGAGTACTACTGGCAGTTAGCAGTGTGAATAAGAATCTTCTATGTCGTGCTCTACTTCTTTTCTCCGTTGCCATGGCGGTTCCCCTCGCCGCCAGTTTTCTGAAGTCGATCGAACGATCTAATTTGTCCGCTTTTTGTACGCGGTCATTTTCAACCTTTTGGGATTATTATCAATCCTGTCCTTTTTTGTACGCGAGCGTTTAACCTTTTTCAGAAATTCTATTGCCATCAAAACTTTTAATGAATCCTGGATGTTCCTACGTTCCGAGACCAAAGTCAAGAATAGTGCCTACAGTGCGTTAAATAACCAGATGACCACTAAATTCTTCCCCTCATGCTGACCACATTCTTCTCGGTGGCCAGCGATAAAAGCCAGGCAGCATCAGCAATATTTGGGCCTTCAGCAACATGGCATGGTGGCAGTAAAGAGACCTCGATCCATACTGGCTCATAGAGCCACCATGGGTGTGGGAGGCAAAGTGGCTCTGTGCAGTGGGGGTCCATTGGGAGCCCGCCATTGTTGGGGGCCCCTTGGTCTTTTTTTTGAACAAAGCGCTTGTTTTTTATATATAATAAAAAAGGTGGTGGACGTTTTTTCTCATGAATCCCATCACTGGCTGATAAATTACAAGCGCGTAA
>Ga0115013_10001823_pt1 | contig 12107 bp, 14 predicted proteins | sample SouAtlMetagenome_2_FD_88686 | JGI IMG/M metagenome (GOLD analysis project Ga0115013, IMG submission 88686) | Marine eukaryotic phytoplankton communities from Atlantic Ocean - South Atlantic ANT15 Metagenome | ecosystem: Environmental > Aquatic > Marine > Oceanic | place: South Atlantic Ocean...
AGTAGAAGATCTACGGCTGTGACATATTTGATTATTTGTTGGGAATATCTCATATTGTTTTCGATTTTGTTGGTCTATATTTTGGGGGAGAATCCATTTTTGTGAAAGCCTCACTCGAAACAAAAACGCAGAACAATAGAATCGAAGAAAATCCTTGTGCTCAATCACGACTGGAAACAGACAGACTGGAGTTTCGAAGAATTGCAACTTGGCAATTTTTTCTCGCAAGCAACTCCGAGAAGAATGTTTTTAGAGGAAGAGTTGAATCTTGGTTGTGGGGACCGGCGAACCTCACTCGTGCGAAACTTTAGTACGAGAAACAAAACCTACCACATCAGAAAAATACGGTACCATCAGCTTCCTCCGGAAAATACCATCTGATTTAATAACGACGTGTGCGATTTATGTGAACTCAAAACTGCTGCCGGCGGGAACCACGTTTCACTTCACTTCATCTGAAATCGCCGAGATAAATCGTGCTTTATTTTCGTCGAGCACATCCGACTGACGATTCGTCACAACATTTTCACCCAAACCCAATTGAGTGATCGGAGTTTCAAAATAAGCAATAGAACCATAGCACACACAAAATGAACGACAAACCTTGCTTCAGGATGCGTTCTCGCGACCAGCAATCCCTTTCCGACGACAAGGATGACAGAACGATCGTGCTGAGAACGATGAGAGCGCTGGAGTCTTCCGTGTACAAACGTCCTCGTCCACAAAACATGCCAGAAATGTTTTGTGGTTTGTGGAGGAGACAAATTGTCGAGTGGATGTACGTCTTGATCAAATACTGCAAACTCAAACACGAGGCAACCGCTGCGGCTGTTTACTATCTGGACGCTGCCGTTGCGTGCGATTCATCTATAGTGAAGACACCGCGAGATTATCAGCTATGTGCCATGACGGCTTTGCACCTTGCACTCAAGGTGTACGATTCTCCAACAGTGCGCGTAGTCAAACTTAGTTGTCTTGTAAAACTAGGGAATGGCGAGTTTACTGAAGCAGACATCATCCAAAAAGAACAGGAGTTGCTAAGAGCTCTTGGTTGGAGGATAAACCCACCGACCGCCGACTGTTTTCTCCAAAGGTACATGGAATTATTACCTTTTCTTGATGACGATAAATGCGAGAATGACATCGACCTAAGTGACGCTTTCGACCCAAAAAACGAAAAGGAAAACGAAAGAGATGAGCAGCTCGGGCCGATTGAGCAACGTCGTCAAAAGCGACTGCGCAAACTCGAAGAGGTTGCCTCAGAATTTATCGAGGTGGCATTGGCACGCGATCGTTTCCTTTTCATACCCTCCTCTGTGATTGCGTACGCAGCACTGTTGTCAGCTATGGAGCTAACTGTAGCTCACGGTCGGCTGCAGCAAACAGATTGCTATTACGATTGGACTACCTTCTTCCTCAACATGACAAACATTGCTGAAATGGGTGACACCTTTGATGATTTTAATGCAAAATGTGCTGCCATGAGCACAGGATATGGTAAATATAGCATTCCTCCATCGGTGCGTCGAACAAAAATGTTGTTGGACAACATCGTTAAGGGCCTTCCACTCCCTCCAGAAGAAGAGGACATCGCCTTTTTCTCGCCAGGTTTGGCAGGAAATAGCTTAACAAAGGAGATTAGTAATGACAAAATCGAGAATAGAAAAAAGGGCAACAATACCAAATGCTCAAAACTATCGGCACCGAAATCGTCCTCTCCACTATCGCCAACAGCCATCAACACCGCATCATTTTCATAAATGACTGTACTCAACAGGAAGAAGTCCAATTTTCAGTCGCCGCTTTTATAGAGAAACAGATTACAATACTATATAAACCATTCACATAATATAGATCAAACCATTTTTGTGAGGAAACTTTTAAAACATATCCCTTGTTCATCAGTTGGCATTTGCTGCAATTGCAAGTGCTTTTCATCATATTTTTGACCCATCCGACTCATGCGATTCACCGTGTGCACAAGAGTTCATTTGCAAGCAAACGTGCGGCTTTCATTTTATCTGCTGGACGATTGCACAAATACATTTGGATCCTTGCTGCTAACAAACATTATAGACAATGTCCGATTTGACAGTCTTTGCGGAGTCCTTGATTGCGACTGTCGCTCGTGCATTCTACGAAGACGAAGCAGTCTGTTTGATCGATGTTCTAATCCGGGACAAATTTCTCCGTGACGATGATATGGCACCGCGTCTGAATATGCCAGCCAAAAAACTTCGAGCGACACTGCAATTCTTGCAAGATGAGCATTTGGTCAAGTCGGAAACTGTTGATGATTTGAGCCAGGGAGGTTCTCAGTCGACCAAATTTTGGTATGTGGACTACAACCATGCCGTTCACACAATAAGATTACGGTTGCATCTCCTTCGGAAAGAGCTAGAGGCGAATGAAAGTGCCAGCCGAAGTTCATCGTTCTACCTATGTCCCGGATATGACCAGCGACGGTGTAATGGTAGATATACTGAAGAAGAGGCCCAACAAATGGTTGACATGAAGACTGGTGTGTTCTTGTGTCAGGAATGTTTTCTGAATTACCAAAACGATCCCAATGGGCCCAACGTTGACACTTACACCCTACGGCTTGTCGATAATGCGGATGATTTGCGACTAGCCGTCGATAATATCCGAAGAGGTAAGAGCTTAAAATATGTGGATTAATCACTTTCTCTCGATCGAAGAATACTCAATGAATGACAATGGATTTTGTTCGCATTCATTTTTTTTGGGGCAATTTTAGTGAATGTCCAGCTGTCGGGAAAAATGATTGGAGGCCAGCAATTAAGAGCTGGGATTTATGACCTGATCCAAAAAGTCCGTGGGAAAGGAAAGTCGCCCATTACTAGCAATTTGCCTTCGGAAAATTTTGCGCTTGGACGTGGATCGAAGCGATTAGCAGGGTGAGTTTTCTGGTCAATGTTTTGATATTGAATTTATTCTAAATCAGTTTATTCATCTTTCAAATGTGTATTTGCCTGACGCTCATCGTTTTGTGTTTTGCCTATCGAACCACAACATCGCTGGAATAACGACTTCGTTGCTGCTACCACTATTTATCATTTCCGTATGTAGAACTGGCCGTACCGCTGGAATCAAAGCTCGTAAACTAGAACAACAAGGTGTAGCCGGCACAGCAGAATCAGCCCGGAATATTTTGGTCGGCGGAGGCAAACGGGCTGGATTCCAATCGGACTTGACGTTTTTGAAAAATGCAATGGGTGATGGAGTCCATTTTTGTATAGAAAAAGGTGGAAGCGCCAGAGCCAACCTACTGAGCCAGCAACCTTTAAATCCACAGAGAAAGAAGAGAAAATTATTGGACGCTGCGGCGACTCGGATAGGAACAACTGTTACTTTGCTGGATAAAAACGAGAACGAGGAACGGGAGCAACGGAGACGGCAACAGGAGGACGATGAAAGGGAAAAACAGCAACAAGAAAACGGAGGTGATAAGATGACTGACGAAGACGGTGTTGATAGAAAAAATAATGATGGCACCGTTGGCAATAATGGTACCAATGAAAAGAAGAATGGGTTGCCTGGTACGACAGGCATGGATTGGCTAAATAACAATATATCGAGGGAGGGACTGGACCGAGAGATGGAAAAGTTAAGAAAAAAGGACAGGGAGCAAGAAGAATTGTTGAGGGCAGCTGTTGCTGAAGAAAAGGATGCATTCCAAAACCAGACCAAGGTCGTCGTTCTATCGGATTATATTGATCCTGCCTTGCAAAACCCTAGTTTCTTTGACGAAAATACACGAAAAGTGACCTTCCAATCTTTTTACAAGAAACAAATCGGCAGGCAGGCAAATATTTTGCATCTACCAGAGCACAATGAGACTGCCGGGAATTTTTCTAGTCCACCGAAGGGACCATTTGTCTCAAGCAATAGCGGCGTATTAGATGACCAATCCATCACTTGGGAAGACGGTTAGTAAATCGTTTCGATAGGAGTATTTAGTAGAATCTTACCGCCATTTGGCAAGATGCTCAGTAATTAAACTCATGACGAGGATTATCCTCTTGATTAAAAAAGCTCTCTGGTTTAAAAAAATAAGCCTATTTTTGTATGACGCGCGATAATTTATGATGATGTCACAAATTTTTGACACCAATGGCGAAAGAATAAATATCGGAATTTCTCGCTCCCAAAACGTCATTTACATCGTAATAGCATTGAATCGTATTACTATTTGCATCTGGTTTCAACCTTTCCTACTACCCATACTATAGTGTGCCGACTTCACCAGCCACAGCCGAGGTAGAAACGAGGAAATGGCCTTTCAAAGTAGATTAGTCGACGACAGAAGGATTCCAACTTGGCTCAAAGAGAATTGTTTTCGGCTCGACGATGAGGGTGAAAATCTTCGTAATCTCAACCTAAACATACGACGTTTGAGTCCTGAGATGATCCTTGTCTTATCAGAAGCTCTAAAAAACAACACAAGGATTGAAACAGTAAACATGACATCTTCGCTGTCAAATACTCAACGGCGTCAAGACGCTGGTAGAATTCTTATTCCCCTGGCATTTGCCTTGCGGCGACATGTTTCTTTAAAAACCATTCACCTTTCCTACAACCGATTGAAAGATGCTTCGTCACTGGGAACGTCACTCGAACTGAATCTATCCTCGTTGACAGAACTCTATCTTGACCACAATTCATTGAATGTCAGAACGGCCCAAGCACTCGCTCGTGCCTTGCGGAGAAACGACAAATTGTCCATACTGCAGCTAAATTCAAACAATCTAGGTGATGAAGGTGGAAGGATAATTGCAGAAGCTTTGCGGGACAATACGGGCCTGAAAACTCTAGGATTGGCACGAAATTCGTTGAAATCGAAAACGGCTGTTTCACTGTTGAAATCGCTGAATTTCCATGGAAATGTTAGTCTTGTGTCTCTCTCACTAGATGATAATCCTGACTTTCCCGTGCTGTCGGAGCGCTTTATTTTGTACTTAGTGAGAGCCAACCGCGCTGGTCGCTATCTTCTCCGGAATGATATACATATGAATGCATCAGGGGAAATAAATTGTAACAATTGTTCGAGGAGGACTGCGACTCCCAATACTTGCAGAGGTAGCATTAGTCATGGTGATGATGGCAATAGAGAAGTAAGGAATTACAAATCCAAGCTTTGGCCATTAGTCTTTGAGAGGCTGGAGCCTGATATGATATATTTTTTCCTACGAGAAAAACCTAGGTTGATACATTATTGATTGATGAAACATAAAACAGCTTAAATGGAAAATTGACGGCATTTGGTGAAGTTAAAAATTAGTTATACGCCCACTCTTCGAGCACACCAAAGAGATATGAACTGTCACTATAATTCTTGTTTGGTTTCATTATGTTTCTTACTCCCAATCGCGAAGCAGTTTAAATTCTGCTTGATGATCAATTGCATGAAGCTAGTAGCTCCAGTAGTACAAATGCCGTGTCGTAATAAATTGGTTACACTAACTCACTGCTACCACCGAGTCCCACAAAACCTGTACCGCCACTGTTGTTGGTGTTCAAGCCAAGAAACTTCTTTATAAGTTTCAATGCCGTTTTTCGTCCGTAAGGGATGTAACTCAAGCTGTACCACAAATTTGCGAAGCATTGGGTTATCAACAAGCTCACCAACAACGCTAATTGAAGCGCCCATTGTAGTGGGACAAAAGCCACAACTAGCGTGACGCCCAAACACGATAAATATACGGTAGAAACAGTTTTTCGATGCTCGTCAAACATTTTTTTGATTTGCCGTTTCGGGCCACAAAGGAACATAGAAGCACTCGTCGCTAATATATTCCCGACGGTGTAGTTTACCGCAAAAGGCACTGGGTTTCCCTCCATTAATTGTACAAAAAACTTGAACGACATAAAAGTAATCAAATCTGTGGAATATGATTCAGTGTTGCCACCAAGGAAGTATGCAAGAATCCGAGGAGGAAATAGAAATAAAATATAATACAGAATGAGAGAACGAGCAGGCCATCGTATCTGCAACCATTTCCCCTTGTCCTAAGCCCCGTCGCTTCGATAAGAAACATAGTGTCTATTGACCCTCGAATGAGGCCGATCGAATTTCCAAATCTCATACACATTTACTCACACGCAATTCCAAAGCAACTCCCGAATCCAATTAGACGTTGCTTGAAAGTTAGCTCGGGACACAACAAATCGGCCGCGTCGGCAGCAAATGTTGATGATTGCTCGCTATTGTCCATGGATGAATCCTCTCCCGATCCCCGGCCAAACAATCCACGGAACGAAGAAGTTCGAGGTACTTCATCATCGTTGTGTGGGCTGGACAATTCCACGCCAGAAGCATTTCCGTCGTCTTGGTTCAGCCCCACCATTAACTGAGCCTTGCTCAAAGCTTTGTTTGAAGCCTGCTTAAAACTATCCAGAGATGAACGCATTGTTCTTCTTTCCTGGAATGATAATATAGCGTTGATGTTGATCTGTACCGTAGTGGGAGTCGAATAGATGACTTCCTTCCATGCGGAACGAAATTAATGAAAAATTATCGGTATGACAAATCGCCGCTTGACCGGGCTTGCGCGTTTCTACCCGTTGGAAGACCAACCTTAACCCTAATGTGATGTCACGGCGAAAGAACAGAAATCAAAAACCTTGCAAAGCCAAACGTTGTCATCGCCATCCATCAAACTAGAAAGATAACTTGCTGTGCCTAAAGTTATTTGTATAAGAAATTGTTGTTGATTTTGTTGAATCACTGGTGGGAGACCTTCGACAACCAGTTGTTCTAGAAAGAGCATCATCGGTGAGATCTATTGCAATTTGGATCGTGGGATATCCGAGAAGATACCTGGCGTTTGATAAAAAATAATGAAATCTACAATCCACATCAGTGTTGACAAAGATACGGAGGAGCAGGAATTTTGTCTCCCGGATCGAATTTATGTTTCGCTTTCCAGTAAAGGGATCAAAACAACTGACTTGGGGCGATTCATTGACACCAAGAATCTACAATCATTGCAACAAGCACACGTAACTCAAGTACCCTTGTCGATAGCGTTACCAAGAGCCACGGAGATTGTTTGGCTAGATCTAAGCCGCAATGAGCTTTCGTCCTTGCCGAAAGAAATGTTTAATGGTAATACAACGCTCGAGTACATGGATGTAGGTCGTAACCAACTCAAGGAACTTCCACCCGAAATCGGGAATTGCAAGCAACTGAAAACACTGATCGCATTGTCAAATAATCTACGTATGAGTGGATTTCCACTCAACGAAATAGTGTCTTTGCCATTGCTAGATAAATTGGATCTAAGATGGAACAAGAAAATGAACAATCAATCATCCCGTAGACAATTGATGGATCTCTTCCTGAAACCTAATGGCAAAAACCAGAAGAAAAAATTCAATTTGTTACTAAATCCTAAGAACGATGACGTAAACAGCCTTACGACAACCAACAAGAAATTATCTGCATGCGATCGAGATGCAAATGACCTACGTTCACAAATAGAACCACTCAGCACGCCTCAGTTGCGCAAACGCCTTGACCGGACGTTTGGAGTTAAGTTTGACTCGAGTGATGAAAGTGCGTATGATCGAGAGAATATCATGCAACAATTGCTAAAATGTTATAATGATGGCGCTTGTGATGATCATGGACGTCCCATTCCAGTACGAGCTGTTCGACACGAACGTGGTGTTCTGTTAGATCCCACTTTGCTTCGAGAAATTCAGGACGAGATGGAAGCGATACAATGGCCCCGAACGACTAGAGAACGCCCCAAGATTGCTGCCCAAGGGTATGTGATATTACAGCGACCACCGCAATGTTTCTCGACCACAACGACGACTGACGAAGAAGCAACGCCATCGAGGATTAGCAACAACAAGGCGAAACGGGAAGCCGAGAAGTTGAAACGTTTTTCTGGTATATGGAACAAGGCACTAGAAGCAATCCAATCCGTTGACACGGATTTTGCAAACAGATTTACAGCCCTAGCCGTAACAAAAAATTTCAAGGGCAGTCCCCATATAGATACGCTAAACATCGCACCCTTCTACGGATTGTCACTAGGGGATTATTCGAACGGAGGAAAACTATGTGTAGAGTGTTCGCCGACCTGTGTCGCAGAAATAGATACTAGAGGAAGATTTACCAAGGTAGACGGGCGCTTCTGTCACTGGGTTTCCGATTACGATGGGGAAAGATACTCATTGATTTATTACGTAACCCATGGTCAGGTGGTCCCGCAGACAACAGCTATATTCAAGCCTACTTGTATTTCGACTACGAAGAACATTGAGGAAGAAAAAGATGCATATCTTAATGATTGGGTTTCACCGCCTATATTTATACCTTAGGTCTAAATAACAAACGCAACTGTAGGGTAGATATTATTTCGACTCAATCTTCTTGAAACATTACATAAAGGTCTTTTAACAACTATAGGAAAACACACCGTTCCATCACCCCCCTTTCCCCTGGCAATATTGCTCTCAGTGTCATTTATCAATTGTACAATAATAGAAGCCTTATTTTCTACCATAAAACCGGGGACGATGTTACGTCATCAGTCTTGATAAATTAATCCATGCCAATATCATCCTCGTCCTTTTCATCAATCGTATCGGAATGACAACCATTGTCTGACAAATTCGCTATTTCCTGCTGTTGATTCAATTCTATTTCCTTAAATGCTTTTCGTAGTTGGTACCCGTACATGCTAGTCACGTAATAGGTGTAACGGTCTGCGCCTCTTTTGGCACAAAGTATTGTAGTGAACCACAGCAGTGTTGCATGAACCATCTTTTCGCCACGAAAACACAAAATATCACCAATAAGGATGATTTCAACAACGCATGAACCTAGAGCGTGGCCTAGCATGTATAAGAAAAAATCTCTAAGCTCGTAGTCGTTTCGTTTGGAACAATCAAGGCTGATTTCCTTTGGACGTTTCCACAGCAAAAATCCAAGTAATACAATGCTTGAGATAGCGGCTTTGCACGACACATCCCTCTGAATTTGTATGACATCCAGAAGGATGTTTCGATTGCATACAATATCCAAAAATGCTCTGGGTGACTACCAAACATGTACGATACCAAGAGACAGTTGATCAAACCAAATGCAAACTTCCATTCCTTGAATCCCTTATCTTTACGGGTGGTGCTTTGAATTTCATCGATGCGATCCAGCACCTCCAGAAACACCTCTTTTGCCCGTGGTGATAGGCATGTAATTTAGATTTGCGTCGATAGTTGTGCCTTCCTTTAGTTTCCTCTTTCTTTCTTTCGGCTTTTACGCTCTTGTCCTGCTCTCTGGCAGATGTTCTACTTTTATTCAATAGCGGCGTTGTCTCGGTAGTTTTTAAATTTGTCTTGTCGTTATCGTTTTTGCCTCCTGCATCACTATCGTCATCAATCACACCAAATTCTATCAAGGCTTTCGAAAGTCGTCTGAGATCTTGACGCTGATGTATTTGATCGGTGAAGACAAATGAATCACTGTCGTCACATTCGTTTTCCGCAGAAAGGAAGCTACGCAACGACGTCACCATCGATGAGCTTCCTGTTTGTGTAGCCCGGAAAGAAGGTGTCGAAGGAGTTCTAACGTCGGCTTTGATTGTATCTCTCTCCTCTTTACTCATCCTTTACTTGTATGATCATTGTCTCGTCGAAACGAAGTGTTTTGTCGAAAAGTAATCTAGACACCGAGTATCTTTTGCGTTAGGACTTCGCTTTGGCGATTGATTCGAATCGATTTGAGTTTTCTTGATTATTCTGGCAGTTGCTCAAGTTTCCTGCTTTTCTTCAAGAACGGTGCGCGTCAGAAAGAATTGAATCCCATCCAACAAAAATAACCTAGAAACAAAAATGCCATCAACTGCGGGCACCTTTTTTCCAATTTCTTTGTCGCCTCAAGAATGCAATTTCGGCTATCAAGCCAGTTGTAACCTTCTCGTCAATCAAGCCAGTTGAGGAAGACATTCATTTGTATTCCGTGCCCTTGGTCCAGCATTCCAAACCATACGAACTATTTCAACATCATAGAAACCACATCGTGTTAGAAATCAGACGAAGAGGCCACTGCACAAATGATTCGATCAATCGTGTTTTCCAGGTCGCAACCCTCAATTTTGACTCTACGCCATCGCTTTAGTTGTATCGTCGACAAAGAAATTCAGCGGCGACTATTTGCTAGTGGTTCTAGCATTGTAGGTGACAACCGTGATGATCGCAGAGAAAGCGATAGACAAGCATTTTTGAACGAACTTTTAATGGTGAGTGTGATAGCAAGCGGTGGAATGACTAGTATCAATCAACTTTTTCTAATTTTGATTGAAATGCTTTTTATCTTGTAGGACGATGATCTTCGGCATTCTATGGTTTACTCTCTTGCAATGGCATCCTTAGATGGATCGAAGTTTCCCCCAATGTCGAGGGGATTGAACAATCGGGAGCGGGAGCAGCTCCGAATAAGTAAGATCCAACAACGGGAATTTCGTAGCAATAGTGTCCTAGTCGATGAAGCAGAAGCTATAGAAGAGGACGAGCAGCATAGAAATAAGAGCAACGCGCAACAGCGAAAAGAAGACCGCGAATCTCTTTTTCAGACGATTGGAAAAGATGAGGAAATACATAATTCCATGGCGTATTCTTTAGCAATGGCCATGGATCCGGAGGAACTTGATTTCATGCCACTGACCCGGTCGCTAAGAAGCAATCGAAGAAAAGAACGGTTGAGTACTAGTAGTGATCAAATACGAAACGATCGGGCGACTGCAACCGAACAACTCTACGGCGATTATGATATCGACCACGACACAGGCGATTCAAATGGAATCGATATAGATCTTGACGACGACGATATTCTATCAGTAAACTATACACGCTCATTTTCTACGTTAGAAAATGAGGTGCCGGCGCACTTTCCACCATTGACGAGACCTTTGAAACAACACGAATCCGATCAGCTTCGAATCAGTAAAGAACAGTTAATATCAAAAAAGACATACCCAGAACAGCATCGTCGACAACATTCTTTACCCTTGACATTAGAGGATGCGCTTCTTCCTAGTTCCGAAGCCATTGTCATTACAGAAGCAAAAATGCCATTCCGAGTTTTCAATGTGAATGCCGCATGGGAGGGATTGTGCGGATACTCTTACGTCGAATCCAAGGGAAAGAGCTTGGGGTCGCTTTTGAGTGGAGAAGAAACCGATGCATGCGCCGTGACAGCTTTGATTCACCAATTGTTCGTCCATGGAGAGGAAGCTACAACGGTGCTCACGAATTATACCAAAGACGGAAGAAAATTCCGAAATCGGTTGAGGGTTGGACCACTCTATGATGAAGAAACCAATGAAGTGTCTCATTTCGTAGGGATTTTGAAAGAAGTCTCGGTTGCGGCATAGATCTGCGATTTCCGGTATTTTGAAATCCTGGGCACGAAACAATACTGACGAACAAATACTCACTACAGTAACTCAACAGCAACATTAATCTCAATTCAATGCAATACTAGTGCTGGTAGATTTGAATACCAACTACTGCGTGTAGCTTTTCTCGTATATCTTCGTATTAATGGCATTTAGTTTGAGCTTTTAATGTTCCAATGGGGCATCCTCCAAGGTTTATTGAATGAAACAACGCGAGTCACAAATGCAAGTAGGAACGAAATCAGCGTAATTGACGATGAAGTCAATGGCCAAGAATGTGTTTTTCCAAGATTATCCAATGCGGTGTAAGTAATCGCCCCTATAAGTGGTCCCAATGCGTAAATTGTACGCGTTGGGTACATAACCCTTGGTTGTTCATTACAAAGAATGTCACGGATGATTCCGCCGAATGTAGCAGTGATAAGTGATGAAACCACCCATAGTGTTGGGGCCAATCCCCGTTTTGCAGCTGCTTGCACTCCTATACAAGTGAAGGCACTCAAACCTAAAGCATCTGTTTAACAAACAGTGATATTGTTTTTTCAAATTAAAGACAAGTGTGAGCTCGATCTAAATGATTATGACATGCTTCGAAATCTAGTCGAAGATTGCATCGGAAACATCCATTTTTTGCTTACCTGAAGTACAAACGGGAACAGCCGAATCAGCCTCCAG
>Ga0115013_10001824_pt1 | contig 12102 bp, 12 predicted proteins | sample SouAtlMetagenome_2_FD_88686 | JGI IMG/M metagenome (GOLD analysis project Ga0115013, IMG submission 88686) | Marine eukaryotic phytoplankton communities from Atlantic Ocean - South Atlantic ANT15 Metagenome | ecosystem: Environmental > Aquatic > Marine > Oceanic | place: South Atlantic Ocean...
AAAACAAAATGTGATGTCGGTGGGATTTGAACCCACGCCAATTAAGACAACGGGTTTAGGAACCTTAACGTTGCGCCTTAGACCGCTCGGCCACAATGTCACTGATGACGAGGCCCAGATTCTGCTTTCATGAAGCCTCGAATGAGCAAAACGATCAGGCCAGGAGATTGTGCTCCCAGAGAGCCCCAACCAAGGAGTTTGAGACACACTCAGCAGCCCATTGGAGTTCATGCGCAGCAGATGCTCTGACATTTTCGCGCGGGCGATTGCCGGAGTGCAGCGTGGGCCCTAACTCCCAAGGAGCCTGCCCAGCACCCACACAGCACCCTGCTGCTCAGTGCGCGGCACTCTTTTGCTTTGGCTCAATGACAGCCTCTGCCCAAGAGCAGGCTGATACACAAGACTCCAAGGTGACCAAAAGTGTCTCAGGGATGACAGCCAAGATGGGCGGCTGATTTCTGGTTGTGGACATCACCTTTTTTGTGCTGAGAAACCAAACGAATCAGGGAGCGCCACATGATTATCATCCGGCATTTTCGCAAGATTTCTAAAACAAAACAACTAATCCAGTACCAATGCCTTCGTTTCGACTGGTATCGAAGCAAAACGAAAAATCAAAAATAATCTTCGAACACTTGCACGTTCGAGCTTCGTGCATGAAACATTGAGCATCAAATCCTCGAGACAATTCGATTCCTGTCATCGTTGTCAAACGACTATTAGCTCATCATCCAAAAACAATAGAGAACTAATACTTGCATAAGTGACAAGAATCCCCTGCATATCCATCGCACACCAAACACTCTTACGGGATTATATTCAACACACTTAAGGATGGCGAATGACACTAAAATGGAAGACAGCACATCGGCGACCGCTGCTGTGGAAAAGAAAGACGACAAAGAAAAAGAAGATGTTGCAACCCCAACCATCTTACCCCTCGAAGGCGCAGCCCGTCGTCTCGAAAGATTACTCGGGGGTGGATCCTCTTCGGGCCCGGAACGCCAGATGTACACATACGGGAATCCCGTCAAGGTCACCCGCCGGTGGCTCGGAACAGCCTCTGGAGCTTCGGGAAAGGCTACCTCTGAATCGATTGTGGCTGCGGCGGTCGCCTTATTAGATCCTAGTCACGCCGATGACCGAACACGTTCCCTCTTGCTAGCAATCGACACCGGAGCTGCAGCCCCATCCTCGGGAAGCTCGTCAATGGAAGTTGAAGGTGAAGAACAACCCAAGGAAAAGGAAACCAAACCTGAGTATCTCTCAATGGCTTCTCGTCGGGAGGTGGAATCGTGGTTGCTGAGCTTGCAAGTTCGGATCTTGTGGAAAGAGGGAAAATTCACTGAAGCGATGGCTCTGGTCGAACAGGGAATTGCCATCCTCTTGGAACAGGTCACGATTGCTGCCAAGAAGGTTACATCTGTCGCCGGACGATCGGTGTCCTCTCTCTTTCCGCTTCTCGCGCGCTTGTATCGATACCGATCTCTAATTGCCGACTCGATGAAGGATCCCTCGATAACTTTAGGCCTCCGGCAAGTCATGGCAAAGGCGCACAACATGGCCTGCCTCCGTCGGGACGTCGATTGCCAGGCGACCCTTCTCAATCTCATGTTGAGAGACCTGTTGGTTCATTCACAAGGTAAGACATCAGTCGAATCCATTGACTTTGAAACATATCCATAACCAGTTTTTGATATATCTAAACCACTTTGCTTCCTTTCTGTATTTGTCGTTAGTTGAACAAGCAAACAAATTGCTTTCGAATGCCACCTTTCCGGAATCGGCCTCCAACAACGAGCTCTGTCGATTCTTGTATTACAGCGGGCGGATCCAGGCTCTTCGACTAGAATACACAACTGCATACTCGAATCTTAGCCAGTGCCTTCGCAAGGCACCAACAAACACGGGTCTAGGATTTCGAATTTCCGCCCAGCGGCTCCTGGTGGTGGTACAACTTCTCATGGGAGAAATACCCAAACGACACGTATTTTTCACCAAGGGAATGAAAACCGAGCTTGCGCCATACTTGGCCATAACACAGGCCGTGCGACGGGGAGACCTTGCGGTGTACACAAAGGTGGTTTCCGAGCAATCCTCACAGCTCCAAGTGGACGACACCTACACACTCATTTCTCGGCTAGCACAACAGGTAGTTAAGGCAGGGCTTCGAAAACTTCACGTGAGTTATTCACGTTTGAGTCTACAGGACGTTGCCGACCGGCTTGGCCTTCCAACGGCCACCTCGGCCGAATTTGTTGTAGCAAAGGCTGTTCGCGATGGTGTTCTTGATGCAACTATCCACCACGAGGAGGGGTATGTGCAGAGCCACGATTTGGTCGACGTCTACGCCACCAAGGAGCCCGCTGAGGCTTTTCACCGTCGTATTGCTTACTGTTTGACAACCCACAATGATGCGGTACGTGGAATGAGGTATCCTCCAGACGCCTACAAGAAACAACTAGAGGCAAGCAGGGGAAATCGACGAGGAAAGCGCGGGAGCGACGACAAGACAGACGAAGAAAAAGCCCAGGAATTAGAAGAGGAATTTGACGAGGACTACTAAGCACACTGTTGATTCCTTGGTAGCAATAACGTATGCCAAAAAAAAACATTCCAAAAATAATAAATGTAATGATTCTTTCGACTTGGAATTCTTCTGGGACGTAGTGTTTGCCATATAGTATCTCTTGATTTTTGTATTACTAATTTCCACAGTTGCAGTCAACGCTGGCGTAACGAAAATAAACATCGCGACTGTCCTGTCAGACCGGGGCTAACACATGCGAAACTCGAGCTAGATATAAAACGTAGCAATAGAAATGATTGAGAGAGCCTGAGTGAATATGTACTGCAGTACAGAAAAGTGGCAAATAATAAGAACTGTTAATTATGTAATATGTAATGTGTGTAGAGGCATGAACCGGGTGACAATAATGAAACAATTTAACATCGATAATATGCAGTTGAGGGCAGAGTAGATTTCTTGCTAAGATTGATCACAATCTTAAGGGTGCATTGTTTGGTAGATCCACGATCTTCCTGTTACGAATACATTGCTGGGTTAGATGTTTTCGCTTGCTGTAGCCCTCTCTCGTAATTCCAAATCACGAGCCAGCAGTTGATTGCGCCTCAGCGGTTTAAAAACGTGGCGCATGCGCATCCCATTCAAATGGGGGGAATACCAAACATCACGGTATGTTATCTACGAATGTATCGCCGGAGCCTCGCTAGATGCGGTCGGTGCCGTATCAGTGACAGCGCTAGCCGAAGCGGCTGCCTCGAGGGGAGGATTGGGGGCCTCCATTTGTTGTTGCTGGGATGGCTGCTGTTGGTTTGGATCGTTCTGGACCATTGCAGGAGGCTGCCCTTGCGGTCCACCACCTCCTCGATTGCCATTGTTGTGAACTCGCTTGTGTTGAACCTTGAGGCGCTTGTTGCCAATCTGGAAGCCATTCATTTGTTCAATAGCAGATTCGGCTGAAATAACAGAGTCGTATGATACGAAACCTAATATTATTCGACAACAAATGCAAAGAAAAGAAGGAATGAGTTTAGTGAGAAGGAGAAAATGACGGTGTGTCCATCATTACTTTCATCGTAACCGACCGAGTGGCTGTGTTTCAGACATAAATGGTACTTACCAAATCCTTTCGATTCCCCAGTGTATCGATCGACATAGACCTTGGCACTGATTACATTTCCGAAAGGATTAAAAGCAGTCGCAAGGTCAGCATCAGTCAGATCGTGTGGAAGGTGATACACAAATAGGTTGGCACCAGCTGGACCCTCGCGCGGTCGAGGATTGTTCACCTGATTATTATTAGGGACACCGTTATGATTGTTGCCAGGGTGTCGATTGCCCCGTCCTCCTGAGCCCTGGCGATTGTTCTGGAAACCCCCGTATGGATGAGGTCCACCATAGGGGTGCGGATATCCCATAGGATTGTACATCGGTGGAGGTGCACCAGCACCCGGACCAGGGTAAGGAGCACCATATTGTGGAAGATGGTGGGGAGGTCCTCCCATCTGTGGATGATATTGGTGAGCTGGGCCTCCAGGAGGTGGTGCCATAGGCATGTGATGGCCCGGATAGGATCCAGGATATGCTGCTGCAGGACCCATTACGGTCATGAGCTCTTGTCTCCTGACATTCCTCATGTGGCGCTGCTGGCGCTGGTGTTTATTGTCAGCAAATTTGACAATGAGCGGCCTGGCAGCTCCCTCCATGACAAGGTTATTGTTGAGCATCTCAATGGCTTGTATCGCGGAGTCTCTACCCACATATCTTAAAAATGCCGCGCATTTACTAGATCCATCGGCGTTCCGGATCATGTAAATTTCACGGATTTCCCCGAAAGGAGCGAATAGTTCACGGACTTCATCCTCTCCAGCTCTTCGTGAAAGCATTCCAATGAAAAGTTTGTTTTCTGGGACTGGGAAGAGAAATATAATTACAGTGTCGGTGAGTGATGGAGAATAGTTTCACGGAGCATTTCAGCACAATAAGAAGAATTGTCTCCATTATGTTAGACGAGAACTCTTTATATTTAAATCAGCTTACCAGAGGGTTCGGCGGGTTTCACCTGTGCTGGTCTGCGTGCACCGGGAAAGACGTGCTTTCCGTGAAGAGTCTCCTGCGCCTGTTCGGCGTCACTGGCTTGCCAGTATGTTACAAAGGCGCAACCTCGGTGCAATTGTGTGTGTTTGTCTCGGATGATCGAAACATCCTTCAGAGGCCCAAAACTGTCAAAAGTTGGGAAAATATCCTCTTCGTTCATTGTCTTTGGAACCTGAAGAGAGATACGAGAAAACAAATAAATGTGAGTGAATAGAGTTGAGTTTGATTCATGAAATGATAAGATTAAACGAGGTCAAAATAGACAGATAGCAATGGCGTTGGAATTGGTTGTTCATGGTATCTGCGACTGATTGCAACGTTATGTGATGTGCTTCAACATAAGACAGAGCACGCAACTTGAATCCATGAAGCCGTATGATAAGGGTTGAAAGATTCATACTCTCTCCCCATTTCACACCAGAAAAATGCGTCCAACGCCTGATGCTACAGATCGTATTCCGACATGCAGAATGAATCTCTTGCGAGCATGTTACAATGGTCTGATTGCGTACCTGTCCAACGAATAGTTTGATGGGTTCCTCCTCGCTTCCATTCTCTTCCCCTTCGTCATTGGCAATCTGGCGTCTTCCTCCGGCGTTGTTTGACCCATCAGAGCCGTCGTTATTTGATTCGCTTTCGTTCTTGTCATTGCCGTCGCTCGCACCGCCGTTTGCATTGTTGTCGCCATCTTTGTTTCCACCGTTCTCATTTCCTCCAGTGCCATTTTGGTCACCCAAGCCCATGGACTGAAACTGCGACTCGAGCGACATATGGTGCTGATGCTGTTGTTGCTGTTGGATGTATACCTGCTGGGGTGGAACCATCCCACTAATCACATGTGGTGGGTACTGGTGTTGTGCGTACGGATTGTGATAATGCTGCTGTTGCTGCGCATGCTGGTGATGAAGGTGCTGCTGTACATGTTGCTGTGCGTATTGCTGCATCCCATTCCCATACTCAGCATGCTCCTCCTCAGTTGCCGAGGGCGACTCCTTCTTCTCGTCGATTGTTGGCGAGGTCGGGGGTGCTTGCATATGATGACCATCCAATTTCTCGGAGATAACACCGGAATCAGGTACAATGTTTACTGGTGCAGATTGAATCATCATTGTTATGTTGTTGCGTTGCCAAGTGCAGTCGATCGAACTGATAAGACAAAGCCAGGTCTGTTAGTTTATAGAAGCTAACTTTCAAAGGTCTCTAACCGTAAAGAAGACGGTAGCGACTGATAATGGTAGTTATTGTTCAATTGCTTTGCTACTCCATTCACACATGCAACCATCAATGACATAGCCGACAATGCTGATCTTCTTGTTTTCAAAAAAAAAGGTAGGCACGATAGAAAGCTTTCTGCGGTACTTTTGCCGCAATCCTGATTGCTTTGCGATTGACACAAAAGATCTACTGCGTGTTCAGTACATTATCGCGTTCATTCTAAACGAGAACTTTCAGAAATGACAGATGTACCGACAGGCTTGCTGTCTGGCGCTCGCCTGCCTAAGTATTTTTTTAACAACGACAAGTGCTTCTAAAATTTAACGGTTTTTTTACTGGCGCGTTATTGAAAATTCCAAAAACGCGAAATTCAAAAGTGATTTTAGTCGAACAAAACAATTCCAACTTGGTCACCTTTTTATTGCTAAAAGATCAACATTGCATCCAAGAAGAACAGTATTGATTCCTCATACCGGTGTGATATAGTTCACGATCCGCAACTCGGTACCTAGAATCATGAACTTATTCTTTTGAACAAAAATACTTTTGTCTTCCGATATTTACATTTATCTATACTTCTAATCTACCACATACTCCTTTTCCCCACTGAGGGCATAGTGATTCTGCCTAAAATACATTCCCAAGTATTGATGCCCTTCTTTGCAGTCAAATTCAATTTCTCTCGACACAAATCAAATATCGTGATCATTCCAATCTGTCTTGAAATGGGTTGAGGTTTTCTGTGGACTTGTTATTATCATAATTGTGCTACTCTGTGTCATCAACGATTTTCCCATCATTTTGTTCCTGGTCGTACTGGTGCTCCCAGGAGTCTACATCCCATTCCGCCTCGAAGCGCTTTGTAAATGCTTCGGCAGATTCGCTGTCCGGCAAATCAGTTACTTCGTCTACGAAATGACTCCGATGATTGGTATCAACATTCTCCTCGTATTCCCACATAACGTTTGGATCACTGAGCTCGTTCCAATCGGAATATAAAATGTCTTCCAAATCTTCTAATTCTTCGTCACTGTAAAGAAAACTTTCCTTAGATTCGATAATATCATTCCACTCCAATACTTTCATTTCGTTGAATTTCAGGACATTTCTAAGCCAGCTGTAGCCCCGCATACCCACCGATTCTTCGGTGAATTCACCACCATCCATCATCCCCAAAATGCGCCCTGCTGCTTCATTATTTCTTTCTCTGAGGCTTTGAAGGCGACGCAGATCACTTCGAAGACAGCCGTCAGAATTCTGTGATGAACAGTACCTAGCTAATTCTATATTTTCGCGCTTGGATAACACTGCAGAATGGTTGTGAGCTGCGGTAGGTTCAACACTACCAGATAGCTCAGTATCAGCCTCAGTGGAATGGAGATTGATAAATGTTGTGTTAAACCAATCGTCTACGTTTTCTCCCATATACCTTCTCCCTGCCTCGATGCGTTTCAATACCGAGGTAAATTGTAATATAGTATACAAGTCCTGGACGGCCCAACTTGCTTTGTCTTCGTTCCTTCCAGTGCTAATCGTATCTTCATCGGCGTAAAACTTGCCAAAAATTTCACATATTTCTGTTCCCTCGATGAAGAATCGATCAAGGCTCCCTTCCTTTTCACCTACGATTGTGTCATCGCCTTCTGCAACAGTGAATTTAGCGTCTACGAAATCCGACGTATCAGTGTTCGAAATTTTTAATTTCTCCACATTTTCCGAATTGACATTATCAGAAATTTTATCGATTTCATCATCTGCGTTGGATAGTATCACCTCATTGATTGAATCCTGAGAACTGCTCTCTTCAAAAGACTCGAAAATAGGTCCAACCGAGTCCAATAAGGCATCATCAACATGACTAAACGGCATGGTCTCATCAAATACTCCGACGTCGGCAGTGTCTCCAGCTATCTCATAGCCTTCCGTCTGACCTAAATCGGACCATTCTTCTCCAATTGATGGAATTTTGGGAATATTATTGATCTTTGGCTTTTCCAAATGTTCTTTACTTCTCTCATCCAAAATCTCTGGATGATCTTCGCAACTTTCAACTCCCTCTTCAGTTTCTGATTTCTCGGGTTCGGGAGATCTCTCGAAATTGTCAATGGCGACATCAACGACAGACAATGATTCTATTATTTCTCCTTTCTCGCCGCCACTACCTTTCACATCTTCCATTCTGACGTCTCTCGCGATTGAGCCGAATGCCCCCGGGAAAGTGTCGGCACGATTGCTCAGATACGACTGTAGTTTAGATATATCCTCGGGACCAACAATTTCCTTTGGAATCTCATCGAATTCGGTAACAAGACATTTGAAAAACCATTTCATTTCGGGTGCACTCCACTCAATCGCAGCTCCCGATCCTGATGCTTCGCTTATCCGAATGGATTTAGAAAGAGACTTTCGAGCCTCCGAAAATCGCGTCAGAATAATAAACAACAAGTCCTCGACAAACAACGACTGCTCTTCCCCATCGGACTCGATAAGGGAGCTAGTCCCCTTTTCGAGAAAGTCCAAGCTCTTGGATTTGGGTTGAGTTCCGTAGCCGGCTGCGGTTGCATAAGCAGTCGTCCACGTGCCGTGATAATCATTCCTGTTAAATCGAATACTTGATTCAGGACCGGAATCAATATTATTGTTACGTTTTGCTGAAGGATTTAGGTCGTAGCGAGAGGGGTTACGTTCATTTGTATACTTGGAAAAAATATTGCGAAGAATTAAAAATAGAAATTCTGTGAGAAAAAACACGAGGCTGAAAATTATGATTACACCGAACGATAAGGTGACATACCTTGTCTTGAGTTCCGCCAAGCCATTCATTGTCGAAGTGATTTGTTGAAATACCAGAAACATAATTTGTCATAGGTTTTGGGGACCGTTCGATGGGTTTCTGCCGTTTTATTCCTACAAGTTGCCTCCTTTTGGGTGGTGCTTTCGGCCGATTTAAAGATATATCCTCGATTGAGGATGATTCAAGCTGAGGTGGTGTTTCCAGATAGCTATCTTGGTCGGCATTGCTTCCCAATCCTTCATTTAGAGAAATCATCTGGCTGATTTCAAGGCTTTCCGACACAATTTTATTGTCCCTGGATTTTGATTGGAACTTCCTCTGAGAAGATAATGACTGCGAATAAGCAATGTTCGCTGCTTCTTCGACCAAATTTGATGCTAGCTGAATGCAAGTTGTACTCAACGTTTCTGTTCGATTGAAATCATCATTAACAATATCTTCGTCCATGAAAACAAGTTCAGCCAATTTAGGAGCCACGATTGAGGCTTTTTTCATTCGTTCGTCGACACTTTTGAAAAGTGATAAGAAAGAGGCCAGTTCGTCAAAAATTTGGCCAAAATTCGTATTGTTTCCTGCATCTGTAGTATTCGTAGTTTCAGAATATTGAGTAGCGATCAATGAATTCATGTACCACCTGGTCCATTCCTGAGAGTTGTCGATAACTTCGGTCATAAATTTTTCTTTGAGAGCCTCTTTCGTGTCCTGGTGCTTCTCTAAGAATTCTGCAGGATCTTTCACAGATATGGGAAGTTCTGCGACGAAAATCTCAATGTTTGACTCTTCCATGACTGACAAGAGTATCGGATCGAGTCCGTTACACAGTCTTTTAATGGCCGCTACTCCGGCAGTGTCGTTGTCAAGACATAAAACGACACGTCCTTAGTTGAACAATAAACATGGATAAAAATTCGAAAAATAAATATATGTTGGAGACAGTATATGAGTGATAATTTGTGGAAGGAGGTCTGGACTTTAATTGAGAGTAAAAGAAAGACATCGTGTCTCGCCATCTGCTCAAAAAGTCAAATGACAAACCTTCAAACAACATGATGGCAATAGCGTAAGTAAATGCACTTACCTCCAATGTCTCTTGCCTTATATGCCGCTGTTGTGAGCTGTTCTTTAGTAAGAGCTGTTCCCATGGATGCCACGACTTCTGTGACTCCCACTTGCCAGAGGGCTATTGCATCCATGTAGCCCTCGACAATGATGAGACTCTGAGGCCGTCGCTGTGCGACTGAGGTATCAGAAATCGAAGTTCCACTCATAGCACTTTTAACCATATGGTGACCAAAGAGGAGTTCTTTTTTCCGAAAGGCCAAAGATTCTGGACTATTGAGGTATTTTGCAGCCTTAAAGTCCGACTTAAGGGTGTCGGAGGTTTCTAATATTCTGCCCCCAAATCCAAGGACATGGGTACCACTCGCATCAAAGATCGGAACAACAAGCCGTCCTCGAAAGCGATCCATGATGGTAGAGAAGTCTTTGTGTTCACGTTGTGGCTCCAAAACCACCCCTCCATCATTATCGCTCGTAGAAGCTTCGCTCGCAGAAGTTTCGTTGTTGTTATTGTTCTGCTGCATCTGGTTTTGCCTCTCTTGTTCCTTTCCTTTTCGAGTGACAATTGCGAGTCCTGCATCCAAGATTTCCTGCGGAGTGAATCCTTTATCTCGCAGATGGTGCACCAGACTTCCATCCCCCCACGAATTTCTAGTCCCAAAGTACGAATCAGGAGCAAATCCAATGGCGAAGGCCTTAACGGTCAAAGGAAAGATACCTCTATCTCGCAGATGTGCCCGAGCAGAACCAGCTGAGGGAAGTCCAAACAGGGATTTCTCAAAGTATGCCGCTGCAATCAAATTTGCGTACAAAATACGCTCCCTTGGCGTTGATCCAACCTGCTGCCGGAAAGATTTTTTCTTCGCTCGCGAAGCAGAATTGCTATATCTAGAGTTATGATGCCTGGAAATATTGCCTATCATTGGTACCGTCGAGGAAAATTCATCTAGAACTCGAACGGCCTCGACGAACGTGAGAGCCTTATTGCCTTCCCGGCTTCCCATCTCGCGAACGAAAGTCAAAGCGTTTCCGCCGGCCCCGCAGGAAAAGCACTTGTATATTCCACGATCTCCACTTATCTGTAGAGAAGGATTGTGATCGTCATGAAAAGGACAGAGACAGGTTGCCTTGTGGGCAGAGGTCCTTTGGAAGCTCGGCAGATCATAAGACTCGACCAGTGCCACAATATCGATTTGATCCAGTAAACGATCGAGCTCGTCGGGAGAAACAAAAGATTTACCGCCGGAGAAGCGAATTGTTGAATTCTTCGCTTCGGTTTTTCCCTTTGTCTCTTTATCATGTATAGATGATGAGGATGATCCGGTTTTTGGTGTCGTTGTGTTGAAAGTGGCAGTAGAAGATGCCATCTTAAGCGCCTCCATCGACTCATGATACCGGGATGCAAAAGGAGTGAAACGTGACGTGAGCAACTCGGGATGTTTCCGGTATAGATTAGGGATTATGTTGCCGCTAGATTTTCGTTGGGCAAGTGATACAACAAAGGAAGTGACAAAAAATCCCATGCTATTGTTTGGCAATCTTCGGTTGTTGTTTTGATCTACCCAGGAACAAAAAAGAAGTACTACCACGACAAGACCGAAGGTAATCATCTTCCTGCTTTTCAGTTTTTTTCTTTTCCATATATTACTTTCATGTTTTCTCCATTGCTGCTGAGCGCATTGTTGTTGCTGTTGACACAACTTCAGTCGAGGAACGTTGTTATATTTTGTACGAGTCTTGTTGTCGCAACTAGTCGAGGCTCCATCTTCTATCATCGTATTGCGTACTCAAGTCCCAATTATCGGGCAATTTTTGTTCCCCGTTGTTTAATGTGCAGCTTGTGTGATTTTCCCTGGCATCTCTGACGATCGCTATTCCTTTTTCAATACTATAACACCCGATGTGATGCTTTCTTCTCTTCTTGAGACATGCTTCTCATCAATCATCCAAGCGTGATTTGATTGGGCCGAATCATGTTCACCCGTCTGTGCGTCACCAATGGATAGGATCAGGGGCTATCTTCTCTCTTCCCCAAACCATGGGAGACAGGCCACTTCCAAATGGATTGCAACATTCAATCTCGCTGCGAGGTTGGTGACTGGGAGGGGACTGAGCTCCCAGTGCTGGGTGGCTGCGCACGGGTGCCACCGCAGCAATCCCACAGCTCCGGCCACTTGGGTGGCCAGCAAGGGGGGCCCAAAGAGCAAGGAGCAGTGGCTCCAAAGACCTACAACGTGGGAGCACCCAGATCTGCGCTGACATGGGTGAGCTGTATGCCTGAGCGGCTGGGCAGCCACCCCAGGCCCAGCATGAGTGCCCTTTGGCATTGCCCCCATGCACCCCTCGCCTGTGGTAGGCTGCTGACAGCCAGCAAGGGCTCTGGGCACTGGCTGGTACAAACCACCTGTTGGAT
>Ga0115013_10001827_pt1 | contig 12097 bp, 8 predicted proteins | sample SouAtlMetagenome_2_FD_88686 | JGI IMG/M metagenome (GOLD analysis project Ga0115013, IMG submission 88686) | Marine eukaryotic phytoplankton communities from Atlantic Ocean - South Atlantic ANT15 Metagenome | ecosystem: Environmental > Aquatic > Marine > Oceanic | place: South Atlantic Ocean...
CAACTTTCTCTTTCGATTTCTTTCCTTCTCTTATAACGTTCCTTGAGTAATGGTGAGCAAAACTTGGTTCAATACCATTACTGACGTTATTGGCAAGCGATAAAGAAATTGTTCCAGTTGGCGCTATTGAGGAGTGGTGGCTAAAACGACATCCCTCATCAACTATTGAATCTATAAGATCAGGCGCCACTTCCGCAACCTGTTGCATGTATCTACTATATTTTCCTAGTAGCACTTTACCTTTAATTTTGTCGCCAACCTTAATACCATCTTGTGCTAGTTCAGGTTGTTTAAATAATAGTGCAGCAGTGACATCAAACTCATCTTCCATGATGGGTGCTGGCCCTTTTTCCCTGGCTAAATCCAATCCTGCACTTAACCCAGAAACCGCCATCTCTTTTGCGATACGATCAGTAAATTGAAGAGAGTCCTCATCCCCATATTTCATGCAAAGCATTGTGATGGCTGAACCCAATCCAAGGAAGCCCATGCCATGCCGACGCTTATATTCTATTTCACTACGCTGTCCATCCAACGGGAGCCCATTAATTTCTACAACGTTATCAAGCATACGAGTGAAGATGGCTACGACCTCGGCGTATTCCTCCCAGTCAAAGAATGCATCTTTACTGAAGGGGTTTCTTACGAATTTTGTCAAATTAACTGAGCCCAAGAGGCAACTTCCATAGGGAGGGAGGGGTTGCTCTCCACAGGGATTAGTCGCTCGAATATCCTCACAGAACCAATTATTATTATGCTTATTTACTTGGTCAATGAGTATGAAACCTGGTTCAGCATAGTCATAGGTAGATGACATGATAGCGTTCCAAAGTTTTTGAGCTCTAATTGTTTCGTAGATACGGCACGCTACTAGACCATCCTCGTTGGTCGTATATCCTTCTGATGTTGGGAAGTGCTTCCAAACTACATTGTCCCCCTTGAGATCGAGACCTCCCTCAATTTCCTTGGTGCTAATTGGGAACGTAAGGTCCCAGTTGCCATCGGCTCTTACAGCTTCTATGAACTCTTCCGTAATCAGTAGAGAGAGATTAAATTGCCGAAGACGGCCATCTTCTCGTTTTGCTTTTACGAAATCGAAAACATCTGGGTGGCTTACATCGAAGGTTGCCATCTGAGCACCACGTCTACCCCCTGCAGAGGAGACGGTAAAACACATTTTGTCATATATATCCATGAACGATAGTGGCCCAGAGGTGTATGCTCCAGCACCAGAGACATAAGCTCCTTTCGGACGTAATGTTGAAAATTCATACCCGATACCACAGCCCGCCTTGAGAGTTAGCCCAGCTTCAAGATTCTTTTCTAATATTCCAACCATCGAATCTGGAACAATCCCTGACACGGTACAGTTAATTGTTGACGTAGCAGGTTTATATGCTTGAGCACCGGCATTTGAAATAATTCGACCTGCTGGGATTGCCCCATGCTGGAGAGCCCAGACAAATCGCTCTTTCCACTCGTCTCGTTTTGATTTCACTTCAACATCAGATAGTGCTTTAGCAACCCTCATGTAAGTCGCGTTAATATCCGCATCGACAGGGTTTGATTCTTTGTCTTTAAGGCGATACTTTTTGTCCCAAATATCAAGAGATGCGGCTTGCATGACAATTTCTGTAGAATTCTTTTCAGTAGTTACTGGTTTCAGTTTAGGAGCGCTCATCATTTATCCTTTAGTTCTTGGCTTTTTAAGAAGCCCAAATTTTTGCTTGAAGGGCCTATTTTGAGCCCTCTTTGCCGATAATTAGTTACGAAAAGAGTGAGAATCGTTATTAAAATCAGACATGAAGTGTATCCTACATTGTGTGTCTTGCAAGCTTTTAAATACTACATATAGTGTTTTTTTGGAATTTTTAGTGATTTTTGAAATATAAGTAGGTGAAAAAGTTGTGGATAAACCGTCTATGTATTTGAAATTTCAAGGTAACTAGAAATTATTGACTGGCTTGATTAAACCGGTCACAGAATGCCGACGTAATCTTCGATAGAGAATATTTCTGAAGAGCGCGTTGTACCTCTACAGTGTCTTCAGTAGAATTGTAAAACATAAGTAGCACCAAGCCGGCGATCTTCTCGCCAACTTTTAAGGGTATATAGGCTTTAACATGGATATTTTCGATTTCTCCGATGGTCGCGAGGGCTACTACGGAGAATACGGCGGAGTTTTTCTCCCTGAAATTTTACACTCAACAATCGAAGAGCTGCTAGCTTGCTTTCGCGAATGCAAGGCAGACACAAAATTCTGGCAAGACTACGTCACCTTACTCCAGAACTATTCTGGACGGCCTACGCCAATTACTCATTTAGATAATCTCTCCAGGCAACTAGGTGGTGCGCAAATCTATGTCAAACGTGATGATTTAAATCATACAGGATCACATAAAGTTAACAATGTTATGGGTCAGGGGTTGCTGTGCCAAAGGTTAGGAAAACGTCGAGTCATTGCTGAAACAGGAGCTGGTCAGCATGGATTTGCAACAGCGACAATGGCTGCTAAGTTTGGATACGACTGCAGGATTTACATGGGTGCAGTGGATGTAGCGCGACAGCGTCCCAATGTTTTTTGGATGGAAAACCTTGGAGCGGAAGTAATTGCAGTTGAGGATGGACAAAAAACTCTAAAGGATGCTGTAAATGAAGCGATGCGCGATTGGGTAACAAACATGGCTGACACTCATTACATATTGGGTACGGCCTGCGGTCCCCACCCATTTCCTGAGATGGTGAGTTGGTTTCAGTCAATTATTGGTATCGAAGCAAGAGAGCAAATGCTAAAGCAGGTCGGAAGACTGCCTGACAGGGTTTATGCCTGTGTAGGGGGTGGGTCTAATGCCATGGGTATATTCCAAGGATTTTTTGATGATGACAATATCGAACTCATTGGATGTGAGGCTGGGGGGCATGGCGTTGGCTCATATATGCACTCAGCCCGATTAGCTTATGATGATGCTTCAGTGGGAGTGGCTCAGGGCTATAAAACATATTTTCTGCAAAACGATCAGGGCAATATGAATGAGACTCATTCAGTTGCCGCCGGATTAGATTACATTGGTATCAATCCAATATTTTCTTATCTTTGGGAGCAAGGTAAAGTGCGCTTTGAGGCTGCCACGGACTCTGAGGTGAAAGAGGCTCTAAAGTTAACGATGAGAACAGAAGGCCTCATCCCAGCTCTGGAGAGTACTCACGGGTTTGTAACCGCGATTAAAGAAGCTCCGTCTATGCAGAAAGATGAAATTATTTTGATTAATCAGTCAGGACGCGGTGACAAGGATATTTTCACGATCGCAGATGCCCTCGATGACTCCAAATGGAAGTCCTTCATTGATGGCAAAGCTGATCAATATCGATCGGAGCCAGATTAATGGGATTACAGGCCTACATAGAGGAGCGGAAGAAAGATAAAGATTTATTGGTAATGGCCCACGTTGTGTGCGGCTACCCAAGCTTTTCTGACAATATGAAAGAATTGGAAATTATGTCCGCAACTGGCGTCGATATAGTTGAATTACAGTTCCCTTTCTCCGAGCCTAGTGCCGATGGCCCCCTTTTTGTAAAAGCAAATGAAGAATCACTCAAGTCGGGTACTACTGTAGATCAGTGCTTTGACTTTATGAAGCAAGTCAGCGAGCGATTTTCTTTTAAAGTACTAATGATGGGTTATTACAATACGGCCTTCAGAATGGGAGAAGAGCTTTTTGTAAGGCGTATAAAAGAGGCAGGAGGTTCTGGTTATATTTTGCCTGATCTTCCTATTGAAGAATCATCAAATCTTCATGCAGTTTCAGAAAAAGAAGGAATTGAGCCGATTATTCTAATGACTCCAACCAGCAGTGATAAGAGGTTAGCTAAGCTCGGGAAGGCGAGTAGGGGAATGGTCTATGCTGTTGCCAGAAAAGGAGTCACTGGCTCGAAGACTGATATGAGTGATGATGTGATTCATTTGGTAAAAAGGTGTCGTCAACATACAGCTGTCCCGATTGGGGTTGGATTTGGTATTTCAAGTAAAGCCGATATGGATTTCTTGAGGGGCAGCGCTGACCTGGCTATTGTTGGAACCGCTGCGTTGAAGGTATGGGAAGAGTCTAGAGAAGATGGGCTTACAAAGTTTTTTGAAGAATTGATGGCATAAGGCCCTAATTTAGGGATTAGAAATGTTTGTTAAACGCCAATCGTTGATGACTTCCTCTCTAACTTGATCAAGTGGAGGAGGATCAGTAATTTTGGCCTCCTCTATACAAATTATATAGTATCCTAGTCTCCCGCTAATTGGACCCTCCCAGCACGGGAGAGCCTCTTGCTCGCGGTCTGTAATAATAACCGCTATCTTCTCTCCAAACCCGCTACCAAATGTTTTATAAATTTCTGAGTCTCTCTCATCTGACCATCCATATTCTCCATCAAAGACTCCACTCTCTGAAAAGCTATCAGCTTTCAGAGGAGCCAGTCCTGCGTTCAGCGATGCGAGCGCAGCACGAGATTTTTCCAATGCCTGACCTCCTAATTGAATGCTAGAAAAAAAGTAGAATGGAAATTTCAGTGCGACTTTACCTCCATATGAGCGCTTATTTTGTTGATAGAAAATAAATAGCTCTTCATCTGAAGGAGTTTTCTTGTCACCCGAGGCTTTAATCATGGCACTGAGTTTTATCATCATTGCGTTATTTGTGGAGGGTGATAAATCAACGGGCTCTTCCTCAATATCGTCACCAAGTATTTTTTTCTCAAGATCCACAGAGACCTCATTAATTATCTTTGAGGTATCGGGGATTAATTGCTTGGTATAGTCTTTATCTGCGGTAAGAGCTCTTTTTTGTTCTAGTAAATATGCTAAACCTAAGAGAATGAGGATTCCTAACATAAAGATTTTATGAATAGATTTTATTTGGGAGGGTTTTAGAGGCTCCATACTAAAATTCCATCAAACCAGATTATACGTCGAGTATTGTACGATTTGTGACAAGTATTCGCATTGCAAAGATTACTCTAATCATTTAAAAAAATAATGCAATCACGTCACACAAATTTCTGATGTTTGCATGTTTAACAGAATTTTGTACCATTAGTTGCTTAATAGACGTATAAAATATATCCGTGATAAAGCATTTTGTGAATGATAGCTTTTTAATGTGTTAGCAAGAGATAATATCCATGAAAATATTAGCAAGAAACGTCTTAGGCATTTTAGTGATCTTCTCGTTAACTTCGTGCGCGTCTTTGGATGTCATTGAGGAACGAAAAAAGGAACAGCAGGCAGCATTGGATCAAATTGATCATGAGGAGTGCATCTCCTTTGGTTTTACTGAAGATACTGAGGCCTATGGTGGTTGCCGATTGACACTTAAGTCAATAAGAGCACAGGAAAAAAACACTGATGCCCTTAGAGCCAGAAATTCTAGAGATTCTCTCCACAATCGATTTTATTATTGTCGAGGCTTCTACTGTTGGTAATGTTCTATTTATCAGGAAAAGAAGATTTTCATAGGCCCACTCGGTGAGCCTATGAAACTCCTATGTCCTTTGTAGTCAGATTTTGTCAGGGTTTCCGCGCTCGGCTTCATCAATTTTGGCTTGATCGCCAGCTTTAATAATGGAAAATTTATCTAAGGAAAAATGTCGTTTGAAGGCAGCATTGACCTCATCTATGCTAAGATCTCGGATAGACTCCTCGTACGCTTTATCCCACTGCATTGTGCGATTCAAATCGATGTTACTTGCAAGTGTTCTAACCAACCTATTATCCTTCGCGCGATCTATTCGAGTATTTTGAAGTACACCTGCTCTAGCATCATCTAGCTCTTGCTTAGTAAATCCATCATCAATAACTCTCAAAAATTCTTCTTTAAACCCGATTTCAACTTTTTCAAGATTCTCTGGGGCACAAATTGCATAGGCACCAAATGTTGCATTTTTATCATAAGATCCGACGCTGAAGAAAGACCTAGCCCCATAGCTCAGTCCATCCTTCTGCCTTAATCGCTTAGCTAGCCTACTGCTAATAAAGCCACCTCCGAACAACTGATTAGCCATTTCCAGTGCAGGATAGTCTGGATGGTCGTCCCTTAGAGGGAATGTATACATTGCACCAAATGCAGCACCTGCCTTATCTGGAGTATCTATGAAGCGATTTATACTGGAAACATCTGAAACCCTTGTTTTGATTCGTTCATAGGGCATATCTACATTCCAAGAGCCAAAAAACTCGTTGAGTGTGCTATTCACAGAGGTTATATCAAAGTCTCCAACAATAGCGCCTTCTGCATTGTCAGCTGAAACAAATGTCTCGTAAAAAGCAACTAGATCTTTCGCAGCTATCCGCTCAACTTCTCTGATTTCATCATCAATACTCATTTGGTAATAAGGATGACCTGGCTCATAAGCGCTTAAGTGGTCTTCGAGTTCTCGGAATACTCGAGACGTCGGTTGTTGTTTTTCCTGCTCTAGAGCAACAATCATTTCTTCTTTTAATATCTGAAGTTCTGAAGGATCAAAAGTTGGGTTTTTCATTGCCTCTTCTACTAAATTTAACACCGCTGATAAATTATCTCGGGTAGTTAAAATACTTACTCCAGCACCAGTAGAGCCTCCTCCGATACTCACACTGGCATTCAACTTATCGAATGCCGCCTGCAATTCCTCTCGGGACATTTTTTCTGAGCCTCTAGACAGCATGCTCATGGCCATGCTGCCTATGACTGACTGTCCAAGTAGAGCTTTTTCATTACCAAAGTCAAAGCTTAATCTTGCCACTACAGATTTACCGCGAGTCTTTTTAGGTAGGTAAGTGATTTTAGAGCCATTATCAAGAACCTTAGTGATAGAACGAGCATCGATATTGTCATGAGAGGGATCAAAATTTTCTCCTTGTGCGATATCTTTCCTGCCCTCGTAATTCGCGACCATATCTTTTATATCAGCTTGCTTCATTCTGATAATGCTGTCTGCTCGATTTGGCGACTCCTCAGGAATGAATAAACCCAGAGTTCTGTTGTCATTTACAAGGTACTCTGAGGCAGCTTTTCGCACTGCGTCTGCCGTAACTTGCTCTAAACCGTCACGTGCTAAAAACATCAGACGCCAGTCACCCATACCAATCCACTCGGACAACTCAAGAGCAATGCTTTGTGAGGAGGTGAAGCTTAATTCGACTTGCTTTAATAACTTCGCCTTGGCTCGAGCAACCTCCTCATCAGTAATAGGGGTCCCAAAGTCTTCAAGAGTACTCAGCAGGGCGGTTTTAGTTGATTCTATGTCCTTTCCTTTCCCAACCTCAGCTAAAAAGATCGCAACACCAGGCTCTCCCCACTGAAAACTAAAGCCGGAGGAACTAGCGGCCAATTTATTTTTTACTAACGCTTTGTGGAGACGACCTGAGGTCGGATCAGCTAGGACATTAGTGAGCACAGCAGTAGCTGGATAATCAGTATCAAAGCCGGCTGGCGTTTTGTACATGCTTGCCACTAATTGAACATCACCTGTACGACGAATGGTGACTTGTCTTTCTCCATCTTGGATAGGCTCTTCAGTATAGAGCTCCTGCAGTTCTCTTTGAGGGCGACTGATTTTGGAGAAGTACTTGTTAACTAATTTAATAGTTTTAGCTTGATCAATTTTCCCAGCAACAACTAGAGTTGCATTATCTGGTTGATAGTACTTTTTTTAGAAAGCTTTTAAATTCTCAATCTTTACATTTTCCAGATCAGACCTTGCTCCAATTGTACTTTTTCCATAGTTGTGCCAGTCAAAACTAGCCGCAAGCATTCTTTGAATAAGTACACGAAACGGACTATTTTCGCCATTTTCTAGTTCGTTTCTGACGACGGTCATTTCACTATCAAGATCTTTTTTTGCAATGAAAGAATTCACCATGCGATCTGCTTCAAGATCTAATGCCCAGTTTAGGTTTTCGTCATTTGCCGAGAATGTTTCAAAGTAATTCGTTCGATCGGTCCAGGTCGTGCCATTTGGCTCAGCGCCGTGATCAGTGAGTTCTTTGGGTATGTCTTTGTGCCGAGGGGTGCCCTTGAAGACAAGATGCTCTAAAAGGTGGGCCATTCCCGTTTCACCATAATTTTCGTGCTTCGACCCCACTCTGTAAGTAATGTTAACGGTAATGGTTTCCTGAGAAGGATCTGGAAAGAGGAGGACTTGAAGTCCATTAGATAAGCGATACTCTGTAATCCCTTCTATTGTTCTGAGTTCTTCAACGCCACTCAAGTCACCTTGATTACTTGGTTGAGAGTCACTCGCATGATGCTCAGATTTTTTTGCAGATGAAATGTTAGTACAAGAGGCAATGGCGAACAAAAATAAAATTAATATCGAGCGGAGCATAAAAACACCATAAGTCAGAGTTGGTTGACGAAAACTATACGCGTCAGAAAAGAACTATACCTCAAATTCTGCGGTTTAATAAAATCTATAATAGATCGACAACCAGAGTAAAACCATATTAGAAGTTCCTATTTTAGTGGTAATATCAAGTAAATTTGAAGAGCTGACAATAGTTTATGAGCAGGCCTTTAGACGGATTAAGAGTTATAGAGTTGGGACAGCTCCTTGCGGGTCCTTTCGCTGGGTGCATGTTAGGATATTTTGGTGCTGAGGTTATTAAGGTAGAACCTCCTGGTGGTGATCCAATAAGACAATGGAGGGAGGTAAAGGATGGGACCTCTCTTTGGTGGAGAAGTCTTGGGCGGAATAAAAAATGCATCTCTCTTGATTTAAAAACTGAGCAGGGAAGAGGTGTAGTAAGGAAATTGCTAGAATCCGCTGACGTTGTGATTGAAAACTTTAGGCCCGGTGTCTTGGAAGGCTGGGGGTTGGACCAAGAGAGCTTGAAAGGCGAGAATCCTAATCTTATCTATGCTCGAATCTCTGGCTACGGTCAAACGGGCCCCTATTCTGAGAAGCCTGGTTTTGCCTCTGCCTGTGAGGCAATAAGTGGATTCAGATATGTGAATGGTCACCCACATCAGGTGCCAGTAAGGCCTAATTTAAGCATCGGTGATACCATATCGGGGATGCATGCAGTGATAGGTATCATGATGGCGCTGTGGTCCAGAGATAAGGGAAATTCCGATGGTCAGGTTATTGATGTTGCGCTTTATGAGTCCATGTTCAACTTACTAGAGGCTGTAGTTCCGGAATATGATGGGGCTAATGTTATTCGGCAGCCCTCTGGCACGACGGTAACTGGAATTGTTCCCACGAATACCTACAAATGTGCTGACGGAAAATTCTTAGTGATTGGAGGAAATGGAGATTCGATTTTTTCTCGACTGATGACCGCCATAGGCCGAGATGATCTAGCTCTTAGTAGCGAATATAACAGTAACCTTAAGCGCGTAGGCCATGAAGCTGAGATAGATCAGATATTGGCTTCGTGGTGCTCACAATATTCTCTTGAAAGTGCGATGGCTATACTTGAAAGAGATAAAATTCCATGTGGTCCAGTATATAGCGTGGTTGATATGATGAGCGATGAGCACTTTAATGCGCGAGGATTGTTTGAACAGGTAGAGATAGACGGCGAACCATTAAAAATTCCAGCGATTATGCCAAAGCTTGCAGATACACCTGGAGGAACTGATTGGGCTGGACCTAATGTGGCATCGCATACTGATGAAATTCTTGAGAGCATTGGGCTCACTAATAACGAAATCTCTGATCTAAAAATCAGTAGAGTTGTAACAGATTCAGTTTAGCCTACACTTCGTATAAATTTTAAATTCAATTATTCTTGGATATGCACATGACTATTACTTCATTTAACCCTCCGAGACGCACTCTCATGGGGCCTGGTCCCTCAGATGTGAGTGATCGGGTTTTGGCCGCTATGGCAAGACCAACAGTGGGACATCTTGATCCAACCTTTATCGAAATGATGGATCAGACTAAGCAGTTGCTCCAGTATGTTTTTCAAACGAAAAATGAGTTGACCTTTGCCGTGTCGGCACCCGGATCGGCGGGCATGGAGTGCTGTTTTGCTAATCTCGTAGAGCCCGGAGATAAGGTGATCGTGTGTCAGAATGGCGTCTTTGGTGGGCGAATGAAAGAGAATGTTGAACGTTGTGGTGGAGTCCCTGTTATGGTTCAGGATGCTTGGGGAACTGCCGTGGATCCTGCCAAGTTAGAGGATGCACTTAGCTCTAATAGAGATGCTCAAATAGTTGCATTTGTGCATGCTGAGACCTCGACTGGAGCGCAATCAGATGCAAAGTCTCTAGTAGAGATAGCCCATAAATATAATTGCCTAGCTATTGTAGATTCGGTAACGAGTCTTGTTGGTACGCCACTCAAGGTGGATGAATGGGACATAGATGCTATTTATTCTGGTTCTCAGAAGTGCCTATCATCATCCCCGGGCTTGTCTCCAGTGAGTTTTAGTGAGAGAGCTGCAGATAAAATCAAACGACGAAATACTAAGGTACAGAGCTGGTTCTTGGATCTTAACTTAGTCATGGGCTACTGGGGGGGCGATGGCAAAAGAGCCTACCACCATACGGCTCCGGTAAATTGTCTATATGGTCTTCATGAGTCCTTGGTCATTGTTCAGGAGGAGGGTCTTGAGAATTCTTGGGACCGTCACTACCAGAATCACCTAACACTTCGCTCGGGTTTGGAGAAGATGGGAATTGATTTTATTGTTCCCGAAGGAGATCGTCTCCCTCAGTTAAATGCGGTTACCATACCAGAGGGCGTTGATGACGCAGCTGTCCGTTCACGACTACTTCAAGAATATAGCCTTGAAATTGGTGCAGGTCTTGGGGAGTTGGCGGGAAAGGTTTGGCGCATAGGTCTTATGGGCCATGCCAGCACACAGAAAAATGTGGAGTTTTGTCTCAATTCTCTGCGATCGGTTATTTGATTAATATTTTAGTATAGATTAGTTATAAACAAGGCTAGCGACCACTTTTCCAACAGTCTCCAAGCTGTCACTGCTACACTTATCCAGAGTGTCTCTGGTTGTGTGCCAGTAATCGGGGAAAGGATAATGGATTAAGTCAACGACAGGTATCCCAACTTTTAAAAAGGGTAGGTGGTCGTCTGTTATAAATGTTCCGTCTGTATTTAAGAAGGCTTTGGCATTTTGCTTTTCAGCGATATGCCAAATTCGATCCATGAGATTCTTCGCATGATTTTTAGAGTGAAGCTCTTTCGGTATCTCCAAATTTTTATCACACACCATATCGAGGATAACTCCGCCACTTGGACGATAGAACGAATTCTTTTTCACAAAATGATGTGAGCCTATAGCAAATTTGAGACCGTCAATATTTCCCATATCCTCCAAATCGAAGAAAACGAGATCCACAGTTACTGGTGGTGGATTAAGTGCAAATATACGTGCCAGCTCTAGTAAAACCGCGACACCAGAGGCACCATCATTTGCACCTAAAGTTGGTTGACCTCGTTTATTGTGATCGCTCTCCTTCTCAGAAATTGGCCTTGTATCCCAGTGCGCACCGAGCATCAGTCTATTTTGATTTGCATTTTGATGATCACCTACAAAGGTTGCCCATAAGTTCACGCCATTCAGTCCGTCAGAGGAGAAGCTTTGTCGTGTCATTCGCGTCGCTAAAGGTTTGATATGTCTCTCGATATAATCAAGGGTGTTATTTTTTATATCCGGATTTGACAATATTCTAGGTCCAAATTCGACCTGATTTTGAATATGCTTTAGCGCTCTTTCACCGTCAAATTGATCGCCAAAAAGATCTGAGCAGTTTGCGGACATACTCCAAATCAAAAAAAGTGAAGGTATAAGATATTTATGCATGATAATTGTTCAACTATTACTCGTCTCTGCTCCCTCAATACTGGGCACTGCGATTAGTGAGAAAGCATAGATAATGGCTATGACTGGGCACAGCATGTTGAAAAATGCGAATGGTGCATAGTAGAAGGTACTGATACCTAAAGTGGCTGACATATAAGCTCCACAGGTGTTCCAGGGTACTAGAGCCGACGTAAGTGTCCCTGAATCTTCAAGCGTCCTTGATAAATTTATTGACTTTAGCCCGTGATCTTCATAGGACTTAACAAACATCTGCCCGGGCAAAACAATTGATAGATA
>Ga0115013_10001829_pt1 | contig 12095 bp, 13 predicted proteins | sample SouAtlMetagenome_2_FD_88686 | JGI IMG/M metagenome (GOLD analysis project Ga0115013, IMG submission 88686) | Marine eukaryotic phytoplankton communities from Atlantic Ocean - South Atlantic ANT15 Metagenome | ecosystem: Environmental > Aquatic > Marine > Oceanic | place: South Atlantic Ocean...
AGCGGCAACACCGCCGGGCGTTCCTCAGGGGACACCGTTCCGTCAGGCTGCTGAAGATGCGGCCTACAGCCCAAGCAGACGTCAGCCTGGCCAGGAGACCCCACCCGACTCGCGTCCCCAGGATTCAGGACGAACGCCTCCACGCAGTTCGCGTCCACGGGACAACAGCTCCCGCTTCGACGACTGATCCGCTCCCCTGCGCTGCTGCTGCTGATTGGCCTGCTGATGGCCGGGTGTAGCGGCAGAACTCAGCGGGCTCCAAGCTCCCTTCTGCCTGAACAGCAGCAGGAGCCCGCCCTCAGTGGAGACGGCAGCAAGCTGGCAGTGATTGTTGACCAGCGCGGCAGACCGACCGTGCAGTTGAAGAACCTTCGTGGCGGCGGTCGTCTGCAGCTGCGCCATCTCAACGGGCAACAGCCCCACAGCTCTCCTTCCCTGAGTTGGAACGGTCGCTATCTGGCGGTGATCATTCAGCGCGGCAACCGACGGCTTGTTTTGATCGAAGACCGACTCAGTGGCCGAGCCCATCCGCTTCGCCTCCCCTCAGGTCGTTCTCCCGTGCGACTGAGCCTCTCGCCAGAAGGGCGTCAGCTTGCGGTGCAGACCGCCGATCGAGGACGTTGGCAGGTGGAACTGCTTGATCTCAGCGGACTGCTCGAACCGGATCGACGCGGTGGGCTACGCCGCTCAAATCCGGCAGAGCTTTAGCCATGAGAGCTCAATGGACGCGATTGATGGCACTGCTGCTTGGGCTTTGCCTGATGGGCTGTGGTCCATCCGGTCTACGCCCCGAGCGTGGCATCAGCAGTGCCCTGCAGCGCAGTTCAGACAGCCGGCGATGGCCCTCCATGGGCAACCGCTGGTTGGCGTCGATCGCCAGTCGCAACGGTCGGGAGCGCGTCGAGCTTGTGGATCTGCGCAACGGTCAGCCGGTGCCGCTGCCTGGCATCAATCAGGCGGATGCCCAGCCGATCAGTGTCAGCGTCAGCGCTGATGGCAATCGCATTGCCCTGATCCGCAGCCGAGATGGACGCACAGAACTGATGCTCTACCGCCGGGGTGTGGGAATCCTGCAAGGCTTACCCATGGAACCGGCCGGAGTGCCCAGGGAGGTCAGCCTGGATGGATCAGGACGTCTCCTTGCTGTGCAGGTGAGCCGCCAGGGGCGATGGGATGTGGATCTGATCCGTTTACCTTGATCAACGATTGCCACTCAGGGCACCAGACCGGACCAATGCAGGAAGGTGTCGTGGCTCAGCGCTTCCACAAGCAGCACTGAAAGAAAGCCGATCATGGCGAAACGGCCATTGACACGCTCTGCATAGCCGCTCCAGCCGAAGGCAGGAACATCGGTTGTCGTGGCGCTGGTGGTCGGGATCGACTCAGAATCTCGGTCCTTTGCACTCGCGTCGGCACTGCTGCTGGTCATGCGGGCGGGGTCAAGGATGTCCAAAGTCATAGCTGGTGGCAGGGAGGAGTTGCCATCCGCCCTGGCCATCAAGAGCTAAAACACTTTCGTGGAAGTTTTTGAGGGTCGGTCTATGGCCAATGCTGATCACCGAAAGTTCACGCTCACGCAGGAGTTTGTAGAGACGATCCTCTGTCGCCACATCCAACGCGCTGGTTGCCTCATCAAGCACGACGAAACGTGGTGCGTTGAGCAGAAGCCGACCGAATGCGAGCCGCTGCTGCTCGCCAAGGGACAAAATTCTGGGCCAGTCCTGCTTGATGTCCAGATCGGGGTATCGATTCAGCAGTGTTCCGAGATTTACTTCTTCAAGAACATGGCGCAGCTGTTCATCGCTGTAACGACTCTCATCAGTGGGATAGCAAAGTTGCTCTCGCAAAGACCCCAACAGCATGTATGGCTTCTGAGGAATGAAGAGGAGATCTCCGGTGGCCGGCCGCTCCACTTCACCCTGACTTGGAGCCCAGAGACCACTGATCATGCGTAGCAGTGATGTCTTGCCGCAACCGGAAGGACCAACCACAAGCAAACGATCATCCTCACCAACACTGAGGCTGAGATCTCGCAAGATGGGCATGTCGCTGCCAGGAGGCGTTAGATCGGCATTGCGAATCACAATCGAACTGGACTCTTTTTGACCAACTGAAACATCAACGGCGTCACGACTAACTTGTTCAACCTGGCTTTGAAATCCTTCAAGCCGCGTCACACCTGCCGTGAACTTGGCCAGCTCATCGATCCGATTCACAACAAAGAGAAGGGATCCTTCAACCATGTTGAAAGCGAAACCAGCCTGCACAAAACGGCCATAATCAATCTCTCCGGCGAAATAAGGGCCAGCCATAATCAGATAAGGGAAAAAGACGCCGGCATATCCCACTGATCGCTGCATGGCACTGATAATTACCTGCCAAACGATCAGAAGATTGAAGTTATCGACAACCGTACCCAACCTCCGAATCGTCTCCTGCTTCTCTGGCTCTTCGCCCGAATAGAAAGCAATGGATTCGGCATTATTTCGTATATGCACCAACCCGTACCTGAAGTTAGCTTCATAGCGCAGCTGATCAAAATTAATCTGAACTAGACGACGACCTGCATAAACAAGTAGTGTTGTAGTGAAAAGTGCATACGCAAAAAGCGAGAATGTCAACTTCTGACTGATACTCCAAAGAATGATGATATTGAGTGAAAATGTCAAGATCGCATCAAATATACCCAGAGTGAACAGAAGGCTCTGCTCAGTAAATGCCTTTACATCATCAGTGATTCTTTGGTCAGGATTATCGAGGCCCGTGGCCTGCTCATCATTGGGATTTAAAACATAATAAGCTCGATTACTCAGATATTCATCAACCAATCCACTCGACAACCAATCTCGCCAGATCAAGCCAAGCTTCGCCGTGAAATAAATTTGGGCAGTGCGAATGGGCAGCGCGACAATAAAACAAGCAGCATAAATCGCAAGGATCCGGTTAAAACCTGCTTCCTGCTTTGCAACCAGTGCGTTGGTGATATCACGAGCAATAAAACCAATGCCCGCATTGATTCCATTAACAGTCAACAGCATCAATACAATGGCGCCCAGCAACAACCAATGCAGCCACCGCCTGTTACGCAGCTGCTGGCGCATCAACAGGAATGAACCTGCCCCAATTAGGAATAATGCCGTAAAAACAACACCCCACCAACCGCTCCAGATGCCATCAATCGTGGTGCTGATGCCGCCGAAATATTTCTCTGTGAGTACTGGAAGCAGTTGCTCCAAAAGATTGATCAAGCCGGTGAGGGCCGCCAACACAAGACCCCCGACGCAGAACAGCAGCGAGAGCAGCAACCCTGAAAACTGCCAGCCAGAGGCCTGATCAAGAGGAAGAAAAAATGGCTGCGCAAGATTGCGAAGCTTTCGCAGCTGACCTGGCAAGCCAGACGAAGGCGCCAAAGGGGAAGAGATCATGACGCCATTCTGACCAACTCAGCCCTAGCCAGGTGGCCATGCGAGCGAACGACCTCCGATCACGTGCACATGCAGATGAAACACGGTCTGACCGGCAGCAGCACCGCTATTGATCACCGTTCGCCAATCCTTGAGCCCCTCCTGCTTGGCCACTCGGGCCGCAACAAGCAGTAGATGTCCAAGCAGAGCGGCGTGCTCTTCGCCGACATCCTGGAGACCCACAAGCGGTTCACGTGGGATCACGAGTACGTGAACGGGAGCCTGGGGAGCGATGTCGCGAAAGGCGAGGCAATGCTCATCGCTATAGACCTCATCGCAGGGAATCTCACCCCGCAGGATGCGAGAAAAGATCGTGTCCTCGGCCATGGCAAAGGGGCTGGGGGGGGCAGGTGATGGGACAGGCAGGGCATCAGATCCATGCACCGCTCATCAGTTCAATGCTGGCACGCTGCCTCAGTGCGTCACTGCTCGGTTTCGACGCCATTCCTGTGACCGTCGAGGTGGATCTGGCTCCAGGGTTGCCAGGGCTGCAGCTGGTGGGCTTGCCCGATACCGCCATTCAGGAGTCAAGGGAGCGCGTGAGGGCCGCTTTGCGCAACAGCGGATTTCGCGGCCCTCTCGTGCGAGTGGTGGTGAACCTGGCACCTGCAGATCTGCGCAAGGAAGGTCCCGCATTCGACCTCCCCATCGCATTGGCTTTGCTTGTAGCGAGTGGACAGCTCGATGCACCTGTACTCAATGGGCTTTGGTGTGCCGGAGAGCTGGGGCTCGATGGCAGCATCAGGCCCTGCCGCGGGATCCTGGCCATCGCCTGCCAGGCGGCTGAGCAAGACGCCCGCGCCCTTGCCGTCTCGGCAGGTGATGCGGCCGAGGCCTCCCTGGTGACCGGCCTGCTGATCCGCAGCGCATCCACACTTCGAGAGCTCGTGGACCGTCTTCGCAGTGGCCCAACTGAGGCGCATCAACGCGGCAGACAGTCCGCACAACCAGCTCTTCAGCAATCCGCTCCAGCCTCTGAATCAACCGAGCAACTGCTGCACCTTCCCGGACAAGATCTCGCTCGTCAGGGACTCGCCATCGCTGCTGCCGGCGGTCACCATCTGTTGTTGGTGGGTCCGCCTGGATGCGGCAAAACAGTTCTGGCCCATCAGTTGCCGTCTCTGCTTCCTCCTCTGGACAGGGAAGAAGCCCTGGAAATCACGCGCCTGCATTCGATTGCCGGACTCATCCGCGGAAAAGGGCAGCTGATCCAGCAACGACCCTTTCGAAGCCCACACCACAGCGCAACAGCTGCCGCATTGCTTGGAGGGGGTGCCCATCCCCGACCAGGAGAACTCAGCCTTGCCCACGGTGGAGTGTTGTTCCTGGATGAACTGACCGAATTCCCTCGATCAGTGCTCGACCAGCTGCGCCAGCCCCTCGAGGAGGGCGTGATCTGGTTGAGCAGAGCAAGGCTCAGCTGCCGCTTCCCCAGCCGGGTGACCCTGGTCGCTGCCGCCAATCCCTGTCCTTGTGGATGGTCAGGCGATCGCCGCTGCATCTGCAGTGAGCTGAAACGTCGTCGCTACTGGGGGCGGCTATCAGGACCACTGCTCGACCGGATGGATCTGCAGTTGAAACTCGAACCAGCAGAGCCCGACAGTTTGCGGCGAAGCATGACTGAGGAGTCTCCTGCGCAGGATCCGACATTCAACGCGGCCTCCATTCATCGCGCCAGGGTGCGAATGCGGGAGCGCAATCCTGATGGTCTGACCAACCGGGAACTTAATGCCGAGGGCCTGCAGCGTCATGGACGGTTCAGGCCAGACACCATCGGCCACTGGGAGGAGGTGATCCGGGCACGACGTTTGAGCATGCGCAGCGGACTACGTCTGCTGCGGGTTGCCAGGACAGTGGCTGACCTCCATGCCAGTGACCAGGTGTCCATTGAGAATCTGGCCTCTGCCCTTCGTTTCAGGAGTTTCGATGTTGCTGAGCCATGGAGCTGACCAGGGCCCAGACAACACCAGGCTCAACTGGTCATCGAGCTGACCTGGGATCATCCCGATAAGGCTGAGGTCCGATGGCCGGAGGAACGGTCATCTTCTCCTCTCTGGGATTTCCCATGGCATGGGAAAGGGTTTCAGCCATCCAGGAGCGGAAGGCATTGATTGAGCGACCCATGGTGTTGATTCCTCATCTCTTCCTTCAGTCTCGACAGGACAGAGGAGGAAGCCAACAGGCCGAAATACGGGTTTTCGGCCCTTGTTCAAAAACTAAAACTGCAGCACCAACCCGATGAGATGTAGATCGACTCAGCGGCCGAAGCGGATTCAGCGACGGCGGCGACGCTGCTGAGCTTTGCGCTTGTACTTCTCGATCGGTGTTTCGTGGTGACGCAGACGCTTGAGGTCAGCGAAGATTCCTGCCTTGGAGACCTGACGCTTGAAGCGACGCAACGCCGATTCGATGCCTTCGTTTTCGCCGACCGTGACCTGAGTCATTCAACAAGCAAGAGATTTCCAGCTCACTAACTTAGCAAGTGACCTCAAGGGGTCTATTCGGTTTGTTCAGGGACAGCTGTCTCAGCCGCACTTTCTGAATCCGACTGCACGCCGTCGCGATACACATAGAGATGTCCGAGGGTGCGCTTGCCGTATTGACGGCGCATCAGCCGCCAACCGGGCTCGAGCTTCAGTTGAACGAAATTGTTGCCGAAGCCGCCTGCCCGAGCCACCAAAAAAGTGGGTTCCGATGGATTACGCGTTGGCACAGCCATCAACTGAACGTCATTCGCCGACTTGATCACCGTTAGGCGATAGCTGGTGCCCAGGTCGTCAGCGCCGATGCGCAGCGAATAACCGTTGCCGTCGATATAGCGATTGCAGATACCCGTGAAATCAAAGGTTGCCAGCAACGGATCCACCACTCCTGGAGCCACTCCACTCACCGAGTAGCAGGGGCGAGCACTCGTGCGTTGCTCGTAGATATTCAGCTGGGATCGTTCACCGGAACCGATCGGAGCCGAGACCAAAACAAATTTGGTTTCATCGACCTCAGCGGTTGTGAACAGGGAGCCCTGAGCACGCACCGAGGAGATCAGTCCTGTGGCGACAGTGGCACCGAATACCGAGAGAGCGGCAGCGGCGATCCGTAAACGGGCCATCGAAGAAAAGAATGTGCCTGGATCGTAAAAGTGCCGAGGCTCTTCGGCTGCCTCGATCAGGCCGGTTTGTTGAGTCGAATCGCAACCAGAAGTGACCCAACCGTGGCCGGGAGTGTCAGCCCGAGGATCCATCGGGTGAGCGTGACACCCAGATCGGGATCGCCATAGGCGAGTTCAAACACACTTCCTGTGGCAGCGATGCCGAGCACACAGGCCAGGGCCAGGAACAGCCCTGCAAGGGGTTTCATCGGCATGGAATCAGGGGATGGAACGCACGTCGGACGACTGGAAGCCATGGTCCTTCAGCTCTTTGCCGAGCTCACTGGCGTCGGTCACCCGATCGACGAACAACACACCAGTGAGGTGATCCATTTCATGCTGAATGCAGCGAGCCATCAGGCCATCGGCCTTCATCGTGCGCGGGCGACCCATCTCATCGCGGAAGCCCACCTGCACTGCACTGGGTCTCACCACATTGAGATACACGCCGGGAATGCTGAGGCATCCCTCCTCGTAGGTGTCGAGGCTTGCACTGGCCGACACGATCTCAGGATTGATCAACACCAGTGGCGGAGTCGTGGCATTCTCCGGATCGAGATCGATCACCAGCAACTGCTGGTGAATCCCAACCTGAGGAGCAGCTAGGCCGATCCCCCGAGCGGTGTACATGCTGCGCAGCATGTCCCGAACCAGATCCCTCACCGACTCATCAACCTTGCCGATCCGACGGGCATCAACCCTCAGCGCCTCATCACCCATGGTGTGGATCTGAAGCGGAGGGGTATCTAAGACCTTCTTGGGCACTGCCACCGAGGAGCTGGTCTTCTCCGCAGAACGTGCCAACTGGGCGAAGCTCCTGGCCAAGGTCTCAAACTCCGTCCGATCTGTGCTGATCTTAGGCAGTCTCCTCTGAGCATCGGATTGCAGTCATGAGCCGTCCCCAGCCCCTGTCCGCAAGGACTGCCCTCGGACGCCTACCGGTTTTGAAATCACCACGGATCCTGGGCAACTGGGTGCTCTGGCTGGAGAAGCGACCTCATGAAAAAGGACGGACCACAGCCATGATCCGCCCCTGGCTCCAGACCGATGCAACAGCGAAGGAACTGACGGCAGCACCCGCCAACCTGCGCTGCCGAATTCATGAATACGGCGGTGGGGCCATGGCCGTGGCCCTGATGGGAGACGAACTACTACTGACCTGGATCGACGACGGCGACGGCTGTCTCTGGCAGCAGACCTGGCATGGATTGGGCAGTGAGGATTGCTCAGCCCTCAGAGCGGAGGCACAGCCAATTCGCATCAGCGCACCTGGCGCATGGGCCCTGGGAGGAGGCCTGATTGATCAAACACGGCTGCGCTGGTTGGGAGTGATGGAGTGCAACGGCCGTGACCAGCTGGTGAGCGTTGCCCTGAGTCAGAGCGATCAACATCCCCAGGTGCTTCACGCAGCCGATGATTTCGTTGGCTATCCAGCGCTCAGCGCGGATGGAAGCCAGCTGGCCTGGGTGGAATGGCGACAGCCCGCCATGCCCTGGGATGCGAGCGAGCTTCGTTACGCCTGCCTCTCGCCAGAGGGGCAGCTGATGCGGGTACAGACGCTGGCCGGGAGCCGACCGGAAGCTGAGCAGGCCATCTCCGTGTTTCAACCCCTGTGGCAACCCGACGGCAGCCTGATCGTTGCCGAAGACAGCAGTGGTTGGTGGAACCTGATGCGGCTTGCCGATCCCGCCAGCGGAAAGCGCCACTGGGAGCGTCCATGGCCCATGCAGGCGGAAACCGCCATGCCCCAGTGGGTGTTTGGCATGAGCACCAGTGCCTGGGATGGCGAGCAGCTACTGGCAGCGATTTGCTCTGAAGGACGCTGGGAGCTGAAGCAGCTGAGAAGCGACGGCACGATCCTCAATCTGGATCAGCCCTTCGATGATCTGGCCGATCTCCATGCAGACGCAGGACGGGCCGTGGTGATCGCCAGCAGCTCCCAGATCGGCCAGGGTCTGCTGGAGCTGGAGTTGAGCACCGGTGATTGGCAGCACACTCCAGCCGGCGAGGCCGCACTACCGATCGAAGCCATCAGCAGCGCCGAACCGTTGTGGTTTGAAGGCGCCGGCAACCTGCGCACTCACGCCTGGTACTACCCGCCCCTGGGTGGAGCCAGCAGCGAGACGCCCTTACTTGTCAAAAGCCACAGCGGACCAACCGCCATGGCTGGCCGCGGCCTCAACCTTGGCATCCAGTTCTGGACAACCCGAGGCTGGGGAGTGGTGGATGTCAATTACGGAGGGTCCACCGGATTCGGGCGGGCTTACCGGGAAAGACTGAACAGCGGCTGGGGGGTCGTGGACGTCCAGGACTGCGCCGCCGCTGCAATGGCTCTAGTGGAGGCCAGCCAGGCCCATCCGCACAAGATCGCCATCGAAGGAGGTAGCGCCGGTGGATTCACCACCCTGGCCTGCCTCTGCTTCACTGATGTGTTCCGGGCAGGAGCATGCCGCTACGCCGTCAGCGACCTCACCTCTCTGGCTTCGGAGACACACCGCTTTGAGGCCCGCTATCTCGACTCGCTTGTAGGGGCCTGGCCTGAGGAACGGGCCCGCTATGAGCAGCGCTCACCGCTCCAGCATGCGCAATCCATTCGCTGCCCAGTGATCTTTTTCCAGGGTCTGCAGGACAAGGTGGTGGTGCCGGAACAAACGGAACGCATGGCCGCCGCTCTAAGCAGCAATGGGCTTCCTGTCGAGGTGCAGACCTTTGCAGAGGAAGGTCATGGCTTCCGCGACAGTGCCGTGAAGGTGCAGGTTCTGGAGGCAACGGAGCGTTTCTTCCGTCGTCAGCTCGAGCTCTGATCCGCCTGACCGTAGTGAAGGCCGCGGAACTGGGCATGCACCGCTTGCATCTGCTGCATGGACAGCAGCGGGGGCTCCCCCAACTGCAGAGCCTGCAGATACATCCGCGCCAGGGTCTCCACCTCAACCGCCACTCGTAATGCGGACTCCAGATCTTTCCCCAGCGTCACCATTCCGTGCCTGGCCAGCAGACAAGCATTGCGTTGGGCCAGAGCATTCACCACGTTGTCGGAGAGTTCCTTCGTCCCGAAAGTGGCGTAGGGAGCACAACGAATCTCATCACCACCAGCTACAGCAACCATGTAGTGAAATGCAGGAATGCCGCGGTCATGGCAGGCCAATGCCGTGGCATGAATCGGGTGGCAATGAAGCACCGCCATGGCTTCGGGGCGGCAGCTGAGCACATCCGCATGAAGGCGCCATTCCGACGACGGTCGCCGCTGCTTCTCTTTCAGGGGTTGTCCAGACAGATCCAGTGCCACCAGATCACCAACCTCCATCTGTTCATAAGGAAGGGAACTGGGAGTGACCAAAATCCCCTCCTCAATCCGAACCGAGAGGTTGCCGGAAGTGCCCTGATTGAGGCCTGTGCCATTCATGCGGCGCGCCACAGTCACCAGCTGCTGACGCAGCGCCTGATCATCCAAGCGATCAGCCACAGCCATACAGACTCTTCAGCCCCTCCTCACTGGCATCCGCCACACCCCGATCGGTAATCAGCGCAGTGACAAGCCGGGCAGGCGTCACATCAAAGGCAGGGTTGAAGCCATCACTGCCATTGGGTGTGAGCTGCACCTGAGCCAGAGTGCCTGCCGCTGGTCCATCGAGCAGACGGCCCTGAATTGCCGTGACCTCCTGGGGGGAGCGGGCTTCGATCGGGATCTCCGCCACCCCGTCATCCAGGCTCCAGTCGATGGTTGATGCGGGGAGCGCCACATAGAACGGCACCGCGTTGTCATAAGCCGCCAGGGCCTTCAGATAGGTCCCGATCTTGTTGCAGACATCTCCACGGCGGGTGGTGCGATCCGTTCCCACAATCACCGCATCCACTTCACCGTTCTGCATCAGGTGACCTCCAGCGTTGTCCACGATCACGGTGTGGGGAACTCCTTCTCTGCCGAGCTCGTAGGCCGTGAGCGATGCACCCTGGTTGCGGGGTCGGGTCTCATCCACCCAGACATGAAGATCAAGACCGGCGCGTCGGGCCTTGTAGATCGGGGCTAATGCCGTCCCCCAGTCAACCGTGGCCAGCCAGCCAGCATTGCAGTGGGTCAACACCTGAAAAGGCTTGTTCTTGCGGACTTCTGGCCTGGCCGCCGCGAGCCGCTGGATGATCTCGAGGCCGTGGTCACCGATGGCGGAGCACATGGCCACATCCTCATCAGCGATCAAACCGGCCTCCTCCCGAGCGGCAACTGCCCGTTTCGCCGGAGGCAACGCCAACACACGATCACGCACACGCTCCAGCGCCCAGCGCAGATTCACAGCTGTGGGGCGCGTGGCATTGAGTTGGTCAAATGCCGCCGCCAGGGCTGCATCACTGGCGTCATTCTGCAAAGCCAGCATCAGGCCATAGGCACCGGTCACCCCGATCAACGGAGCGCCACGAACCACCATGGTGCTGATGGCCGCAGCCGCCTGCTCACAGCTGCTGAGGGAGCGGGTTCCGAAGCGATGGGGTAACTGGGTCTGATCAATCACCCAGACCGAGCGACCGTCCGGTTCCAGTCCGATGGTGCGCCAGGCCTGGCCATCAATATTCATCCGGATCGCGTCGATAGACCTGGGCCAATCTGCCTGTCCGCTTCACAGCATCCCCGCGAAGCACGCAACCCGTGATGGCAGCGACTCATGGCCAAGGCCATGCTCATGGCTCAGGAATTGTCACGGAAAAATGTGATCACGCCCTGCAGCTCATCGGCGAAGCGATCGATCTCCGCCATCGTCGTGATGAAGCTGAGACTGGCGCGGGCTGAACCGGTGACTTGATAGTGGCGGTGCAGTGGCTGACAGCAGTGATGTCCGCTGCGAATGCAGATCCCAGCAAGATCGAGCATGGCGGCGATGTCGTTCGCATGAACACCATCCACAAGAAAGGTGGCGAGAGCACCACGACCAGGCTGTTGCTGAGGCGTTGGGCCAAGAATGCGCAGACCGTCAATCGCCTGCAGACGATTGAACAGATGCAGCGTGAGTTGCGCTTCCCAAGCGGCGATGTTTTCAAGACCGATCTGCTCGAGATAGTTGAGCGCAGCGCCCATCCCCACGGCCTCACCAATGGCGGGCGTGCCGGCCTCGAACTTGTACGGAAGATCGGCCCAGGTGCTGTGATCCAGATACACGTCCTGAATCATTTCTCCACCGCCAAGGAAGGGCGGCATCGACTCCAGCAGGGCTTCTTTCGCCCAGAGGAAACCCATCCCGGTGGGTCCACAGAGCTTGTGCGATGAACCCACCAGGAAATCAGCTCCCAAAGCCGACACCGAGGTGCGTTGATGAGCAAGGCTCTGACAGGCATCCACCAGTACCAATGCACCGGCTGCATGTGCTGCCGGAATCACCAGCTCCAGAGGGTTACAACAACCCAGGGTGTTGCTGATGTGCACAAGGCTGACCAGTCGTGTGCGATCGCTGAGTTTGGAACGGAAATCGTCAAGATCCAGTTCACCTGTTTCGGTGACC
>Ga0115013_10001830_pt1 | contig 12091 bp, 8 predicted proteins | sample SouAtlMetagenome_2_FD_88686 | JGI IMG/M metagenome (GOLD analysis project Ga0115013, IMG submission 88686) | Marine eukaryotic phytoplankton communities from Atlantic Ocean - South Atlantic ANT15 Metagenome | ecosystem: Environmental > Aquatic > Marine > Oceanic | place: South Atlantic Ocean...
ATAATCTTGATTGAAGTCAGTCGGTTGAACAACTATCAATAGCCCCCTTCTCGCGTCAACTGAAAGATGTCGTAGCTGTTTCTTTCTAGCTGACTTCGGTTTGCAGAGATTCGAAGGGAAGTCGTCAGAGAGACTTTGAATTATAATATGGTTAAAAGCATCTCTCTCTGTTTCCGTACGGCAATTACTTTGAAGAATCTGCATGTCTCGACGAGCTAACAGAGCCTCCTTAATTGTGTTGAAACTGAGAGTTACGGTACGAAAAGAGTCGGCCGAGTAATTTTCGTTTTCGTATGCATTCCAAGAAATGTCATGCGTCACCTTAGCTGCCAATATCAACGAAAACAATCGCTGCGCCCTATCCGGGGACATACGTTGTGAAAAAAGAAATTCGGCGCCATCAATTTCAATGCCAATGCGACCTTCATCGCTAGAGCCTCTTGTAGGGCGATGCTCAAAAAGGCTATTTGATCTTGCGTTGTTCACAATTGAGGGGTCGAGTTTCTGTTTGTTGTACAATGTCCCAGCAATTGCGTCGAAGGCATCATTCACAACTTGAACAGGGGTGATGGGGCACCTCTTCGTGTTTTCATAGTATACAAGCCCCCATTCCATGAAATTGTCTTTTCCAAAACTGAAGTCGGGCGCTTGTGCATTATAGTGTCGACTCTTCTTTGGCGAACAATTGATTGTTTGGAAACTTGAAACCTTCCCATGATAGCAGAAGTATGTTACTATGCAAAGAATCCCTAAACGATAGGGAAGAAACAGTTGCGTTTCCTTCATCTTTTGATCATCCAGAAATGATGAGACCAACAGAAAACTGATTTGGAAGCGCAGCTCTGAACTTTTTAAAAATCCAAAAAGGGGGTTGAGGGAAACAGGAAAACTTCGTCTTTTCTCGAGGGGTGCACAGTTTTTACGACAAAATGTCCTGTTTTACGAAGACATACAAAATCTCCAAATCAACATTACAACTTGACGGAAGAGCTGTCACTTTGACTATTACATCTGTCGATTAATCGCGATCAAATTTACCACGATGATAATTGATGCCAAGTCGATTGCAGCAACGTTACTTATTGTAGCAATTGCATTTGTATATGGCTTGAAACTAATTCGGAAATTTGCCTTGCAGATTGCACAAGAAAACCACGATGCAGTGACCGCCATGGAACAAGAGGAAGAACAGCAACGATTAAAGAAGGAAAAGGCAGCAGATGCCGCAGTAGATGCTGCATATGCCCATGTGAAACCAATGCTCAACGTATCATCAAATGTCCAGCCAAAGGTCGGAGAGGGAAATTCAACAGAAAAATCCTCTGATAAATTCGCTGACGTTTAAGTGATACGAAATGGAAGTTTTTGGCTTTTTGCATATCGAGTATTTGAATGCTTTACCAAGGAAACCTTGCAGGAGAAGATTGGCCCTCATAGCATTATGCTTGAACAATTATGCCTGTCAGCTATGAAAAAATTAGGAAACGCCTTTCTACTTTTCGAGAGGGATATTATACTCTTTCGGTGCAGACTCCGACGAACGTCGCACAATTGATGTATCCAAGTCATCGTACAACAAAATATGAAAATACACCTAGAGAGACGAAGTATCGGATGGTCTTAGAAATCAAACCCTCGAATTCCTTACACCATCTATAGTTTGAAAAAATATAAAGAAGATCCATGAATCTTGTTTCAGAAAGTTTGCCACATAGGACCTAGTAGCTAGCACAATGTAGTTGACCGAATGTGAATTTATCGAACATGCTGAAATATTAAAAATTAAATCTAGTCCAAATCATACGAATGCTTCTACACAAGCGCTATGACATCAAAACGTTTTAAGAAGCAGTGTCACCCCCTCCTTTTCCGCTTGTCGGTCTACTGATCGCAGTTTCAAACATGAAAACTTCTTCCTCATCTTCAGAATCAGATTGGAATACAGGAACGTGGTCTATTGTTAGAATATCAACCATGTCATCTTCTCCATTCTTTTCTTCCTTCGCAGTCGCTTCTCCCTTCTTAACATCAGCTATATCGAATTCATCCTCGCATTCTAAGTATTCAACATTTCTTGGCAGGGCTTGGAAATCTGGAGCAAAGGCTGTTCAAAACACAATAAACACCAGTATATTCCCAAATTTGTGAGAAAATAGTAGCACATAAAGAAGCACAAAAGAAGCCTATTTTCTGACATTTAAACGTACCTGTCCAATTTATTCTCGGGCCCCAAATGTCAACAAGCCCGTCATCAGCAGCAACCGCTACAAAACTCCGGGTTGGATGCCAAGCTACGCTATAAAGCTCGGCATTTGAGCCAGTCAACTTGTCCATCAAAGCTCCTGTTGTTGTGTTCCATATGTAAAGCTCATACTTTGTATCATTTCCCTGAGCTCCACCGACTATATATTCGCCGTCACCTGAGAAATCACACGAGGCAAATTTGACTTTTGTAACAACGTTTTGGAAAACAAAGAGAGGTTTTACTGCTTCTCCATGTGTCTCCCAGCATTCCTTTGCGTTGTATAACCGAAGAGCAGCATCGGTGCTATTCACTACGAGGTAACGACCGTTTCGACTAACAACAATTTGCCAAGCCCATGAGTTGCCGGGAATTTGAATGACAAAACTAGGTTCGAGAGGCGGTATTGCGTCACAGCCAATGGTAATGAGATCAAAAATTTCCTTAACATCGAAACCAAGCAATTTTCCATCCTTAGTAGCAGCGTATAATTTTTCACCCTGTGGATCAAACGCTGAGCAAAATACTTCGTATTCGTCTCCCGAAAATAGGGTTGCGACGTTAACCTTCGGTGACTCTTTCTTTCCTGTTTCATGAGTCGATTTGTTTGTTGTTTCGTCCGTGCTACCGTTAACTGATGCTTGCGAAATAGAAACATCTTCTTCGAATCCTTCAATTGGTACAGAGAATACCACGAGCGACCCGTCTTTCAGGACTGTTTGTCCGGCCCAAGCGTTTCTTGGATGTATTTGTAGAGAGTTGCCAATCCCCCTTGGAAAGCTGAATTCAATTGAAGGATATCGTCGCGCTGCCGATTGACTTGCTGGTAAGAGTAATCTTTGTTTACTTTCATCGTGAGTTGTGGAAGGCGGAATCGGAAACGATAATCCTTCTTGTGTTTCGATTATCCTGGTTTGCAAGCGAGCAGGCCTTTTAAAATGCTCTTTCCTGAGCTTCTCTTTAAACGGCGTATTCTTCTTAGAATTGGATGCACTGTCCTTGGAATCGATTTGAGCCGGCGATTGACTTCTTTGATTATCTTCGTCGTTGTCCTTCTTTTCATCCAGTTGGATTCCGGCGCAGCATTCTTCGGGACCAAACGGGTGTGTTGTGTCTATTAGTCTGACTTCGGAATTTCCGAGTGACCCGACAAGTAACGTTCTCGAGCGTCTAGACCAAGACATAGAGGTCACCCCTTGATCTTCTGTCCCGAATTCCTTTGATTTGCTACTCTTTGCATTCCCCGATGACGATGACGGTCCCAATTCTTGTCGATATAAACCACTTAGTGTTCTGCTTAGAACGTCAAACACCCCGACCGCTCCACTCCCATATCCCACTGCAATATATGATCCGCGGCGGTTGAACGATATATGGTTCGCCGATTTCCAGTCTTCGCTAACAGTGATTTTCTTCGATCCTTTCTTTTTTGAATCCGTCTTGTTTCGGAAATGAAGTTCGGATGGAAGATCCAAAGTCGAATCTATTCGATCTGGAATTTGTTTCCGAAATGGGTCAAGGAGCTCTAAATTCATTTTCTTCGTTCAACTAATAATTCGTCTTATACCTGCTTCTCTTGACTTCGAGTTTATCACAAATACTTTAGTTCTCAGGTGTCACCTGTTCTCATCACTCGCCGGGAGGATTTTGAGAAGGTCCAAAAATCAAAAATGTATTCTAACCGAAGAGCAAAGTGCATCTGTTCGTTTCAACCCTGTTGAAATTTTTGTCTCAAAACGATTGATCCGATTCAAGAACACATGGCGGGTGACGGAAAGACGCCACTTTGGAATGAATGTTCTCATCCTCGTGTCAACGTATCCGTACCAAAGCAGACTCGTGCGTCAGAACAAAAAGAATAGTAACCCTTTTTGTAAGCCTCGATTTGAAACCACACAAACGACACATCATCGAATACACGGTAGTAGAGACATCATCTTTCCTCTCATCCACGAAGAAAATCCATCACTTTCTGCAACCCTTCTCCACCCTGGAAAACAACTAAGTAGAGGAAATAGTCAAACTTGTTTGTATTAGAATAAACAACTGCTTGTCAATATGGTCCGCGCTGCACTGCTATTGACTCTTGGTGTCGCTACGGCAAGCGCCTTTCAAATTACCCAACCGTTATCACGCAAGGGAACACAATTGTGTGGCGGATCATCCGGCTATGCTACAACTGTAGACGGAAAGAAAGAGAAGGTCGAAACCGTGCAGGGACTTCTCGAGTCCTCGCAGATGATTTTCACCGTTCCTGCCAGTTCATTAACTGTCGCTGAATCCGAATCCATTCGACGTTCGATGCCCGAAGGAACTACGGTTTCTGTTGTCAAGAACACGCTGATGAATCGAGCCGTTGCAGGTACGGATTACGAAGAAGCAGCTCAGGGATTGCTGAAGGGATCAAATATGTGGTTTTTTATCGAAGAAGACATTGGAGCCTCCATCAAGGCATGGAACTCATTCACGAAGGAATCTGGAAAGAAAGAAACTCACTCAATTGTTGGAGGTATTGTCGAGGGAACCCTATACGACCCTAAGGGAGTCGATGCTATTGGAAAGCTTCCATCGAAGAAAGAACTATACGCCAAGATTGCTGGAGGTATCAAAGCGGTTCCCACAAATGTTGCCCGAGTTATTAAGGCACCGAACTCGAAATTGGCACGAGCTATCAAGCTTGCCACAGCAGACGAGAATAAGGAGTAAGAGTACTACCAATAGAGCCATTGACCGTAATAAGAATTTATTCCATACAATTTCTTGTCTCTTGTATCAAAAGATTTCACTGGTTTTGTCTTTGTATCAAACTCTTAAAGTATATAAAAAATTTTATTCATTATTTCTAGTTTTTCCTTTGATTTTAAGTATTAACTATCTTCATTAAAAGAAATGCTGACAAATTTGCAAATTTGCCCTTCAAAGTATCCTGTTAGGTATCGTTCAGATATGATTTTTTAAACCTGCACTGATGGTTGTCATGATCTTAGTAACGATGTTTTAACCCCAGAGTAATGGTTGATTTCGTTGTCTCCTTTGAAGACAAAACAGAACAATGTTTGGCTAGATTGTTCCTACAATAATTTGAGATGACTCGGCGAAAAATGAAATCTCGAATGGAACAATCGCCAATTGGTTTCCTATCATTCAGTTTTTCCCCATCAAATGCTACATCTAAGGCACGGCATCTGATGGCTGTTGAGTTGCTAGTTAATTTCCTTCCATACATGAATCGCCGAGTGAAAATACTGAATCGTTGATGCTCAGTAACATGAGGTCAAAAGAGGATAACCTTCTCCCCTCATTGAAGAATCCTGTATCTATACTTCCATAGAAATATAGTTACCAAAGTGTTCTTTACCATTCCTTAATTTTGAATAGGAACATCGGTACAGTTGAGCGGTGATGTTGTCAGATTTCAATTGATGAAAGGGAATAGAAGTACGAGCCCCCTACCATTACCTTGGGTGCACATATCAACAGTGCTCGATTTACTTGCTTGTTTTGTAAATCAGTGCCAAGATTCAAAGGTTAGGTAACCCTTAATGCGAATATGTATCCGACCGTTTGATCGAAATCAATCCTTCAACCCAGCTTAAGTAGAACCGAATTATTAGTCTTTTCGGTAGCCTTTGAAACCTCCTTTCGGGATCAAAAATAGAAGATTAGAGCCCAGCCGTGCCTCTACTATTCCTCTGTACGCAGTCCGTGGAACCAGGGCCTTTTCATCTTCCATAATCCCAAGTTGATTTGCAAGCACGGAAAAGTGAGCAAAATTTTCATATTCCATTCGTACATTTGATCCTGGAAATGATTCTTGTATATGATCAAGTGAATGAATCAATGTACTCCTCATAACAAGCTCCGTGTATTGGTTTTGGTACTTCGAGTTGTCAAGGTACGTTAAATCTTCCATATCCCATTGAATGGCATTTTCGTTTAGCTCAACACGCCTTAGTATACTGCCAAACTGATTGCCACTCGCACCTCCTTTGGTTCCGAAATGATACGTGCGACTGACTTCTGGCCGAATGACTTGACGATCTTTTCGCTGTGCGACCTCTCTAAGCCAGTCGTCCCAATAAGCATTTGGCCATTTGGATTCCAGCTCATTTTTCCAAAGGTCTCTGTTCATCATCCATCCCAATCCCGGGAAGAAATCCGATCTCAAAAGACGTCTCGGATCCCCATTTTCCAAATGGCCGTTGTCATTAAAGGCGGACACTGCGTACAGTGTTGGGTCGTTATCTAAAAGTGAGCTTGTCGATTCCATGAAAGAAAAGAAATCCGGAGCAACCTTGATGTCTTCTTCTAAAATAATTACTCGTTGAGGGAGAATATGCTGCTGCTTGTCACCTTCATTCAAAGAATAAGCTCTTCCTTCAAATACCTCTGAGAGTGCCCAGCCATAGTGCTTCGACAAAGCCTCGTATGCGTTGCCCTTTAATTGTAATCCCCTTTCGTGATGAATATGAATCAGCGGTATACCCTTTTCTTCAAATTTTTTGGTGTATGACACAACGACATCTTCGATCTCTTTGTGATTGCCATCTTCAGATATGATGATAGGACAACCGAAAGCACAGATATCTGGAATAGATGCGAATACGTTCTCGAGCGTTGTACTCAAATATTTTGGTCTCCTACAAGTGAATATCAACAGGGGTGATTCGTAGCTCCCATTATCAGATCGATGAATGATTCCTGTAGATTTCATGTTGCTCGAAGGCTGTGTTGGAATCGATACTAATCCCGAGTATCTGAGAAAGAAAATGCATATTCCAATGACCCATGCTAGTACCATCCCCATCATTATGATCATAGCCTTTGTGACATGACGGCGTTGACGACGACGTCGTCGTCGTGTGCCCCTCCTCACTTTTCTTTGTTGGGCATTTGCGTAATTGAAGTCTTCTGAAAGTTTGTCTGTACTTCTTTGGATGATTGCCATCCTATGTCTCCCACCTGTTTCACAAGACTACTTTGTATACTTGTTGAGTTCGAAAATAACTATGATGAAGCAACAAGATAAGTATGTGAAGAGTTTGATGCGTATTTTTCGATTTTTGCATCGGAGTCATTTTTTTCGAGATTTCTCGCTTACCTGCCAAAACTTCACGCTTAGCGTACGTCGTCGTCCTTTCAACAAAATGCTGAAATTTGAAAAGCAAAATTAAATTTTGTTTTCAGTCCATTCTTTTTTTTGATGCATGACGTTATTTGCACTAACCAGTCTACATCGATGACTTCCTTTTACCATCGTTATTGTTTCTGAACGTATATTCGGTATTCCAGAGAAAGGCGCTGAGAGTGAATTGTGATGACACCAGAGTAGAAACGAAAGTATCTTCGCGGTAAAATATTTCTAACCGGCCTTGGTCACTGAGAGCATTTTCTCTTGCCGGTCGTCATCAACACAAAGGGATTCGGCCAGATTTTTTGTAACCAGGGCGTAGCAGTGAAGCGTACTACATTTACTGCAAACTTCAAATGACAAAACTTCATATCATGAAATTGACCGAAACGTCGTCACGAATATGTTGGATAATAATATACCTTGTCAACATCTCCGTCTTAGCGGTCTCTGCGTCATCGCCTCTTATTTCGTCTACTCCCGATAACCCCCAAGACATCGTTCAAGAAATTTTAAACAAAGAAAATCACAATGGAAGCGACAATTCTGCGAACAGCCCCCTTGAATCTGTGTGGAAAATGTTCAAGGAGATACTTGAGAGTACAACAAAGAATGCTTTGCCTTCATATTCAACATCTTCCTCGAACGACTCGTCAAAAGCATATGACCAGATGATTCGTTCACAGCAACAAATCCATGAAAATATTCTTAATCGACGCGGTCTTCTTATGGAGCAAAGTCTAAATGAACATTACACACACCAGTTTTTCGACTACTTTCCTCAACTGAAAGAGTTTTCCACGATGGAAAATTTTTTCCCGAAAAACGAAGTGCCGACGGGGAAGAGTCGGAATCAAGATTCTATGCCAGACAAAACACTTCGATGGCAACAGCTTGATTCCCTTACGCGAGACACAATGTGCTATTGCATTACGGAGGATATTGATTCCTACTGGTCTTTCCAGTGGTGCCCACAAAAGGAAATAATTTTTCAAGGTCGGCGAGACAAAAAAGGCTCCTTTCAACCGATACATAGCCTGGGGACGGGATTTTCTTTGCCTGATGATATTATAGCAGTGAGCGGAGAAACCATTGATGACAGCATTAGGGAGGCTCTGTATATCATGACAGATGCAAAGAAGAAATATCCATCCGCAGTGGCTATTCATCCTTACGTAAATGGGGATGCCTGTGAAGGAGGGCCGCGGCAACGGATGTCCGCGGTTGTCTTTCATGATAATACATCCGCAAAGTGTAAGAAAAAAGAAGGAAGAGAAATGAACATTGATAGTGTGGTCGAAGTCAGAATTTGCCAATATATGCTACACGTTTGTACAGACCAGTCCAACGAAAGTAAATTGACAAGAGATAGGATTGATTCATTTGATAGCGATAGTGATGATGACAAAGAAGTACAACCATTACTATCCCAGCATGAAACTCCTCTCGTAACTGAATCTACTGCAAAGGAAATCAATCAGACCCTCCACTACATCAAGAACCATATTACAGAATCCTTCGTCAGAAAATCACGTGCAGACGCCCAAGGAAAGTCCAGAGAAAGTGTTCTCAAATCATTGCATTCTGCATTACCACCGTTGCCCAAAACAAGGATAGAAGAGAACCTCAACCTTGTCAAAGACATGTTCAAACATGCATACGATAGTTACATGTATCACGGATTTCCTGCTTCTGAAGTAAAACCCATCTCATGTGCCCCAGCTTCTTTCAGTCTCGTCAAAATTCCTGGATTAACCCTGATTGATAGCCTCGATACACTTGTTATCCTTGGTAATTATACGGAATTTGCTAGAGCCGTTGAGCGTTTGAGGTTCTTGAATGACAATTTGTATGAGGCAACAGGTATTTCTACAACAGGGGGTGGCCTTTTCGATATAAATTACAATGTTAGCGTTTTCGAGACGAATATTCGAGTTCTGGGAGGTCTCTTGTCCGCACATCAACTTGCAGCTGCTTTTCTACAAGGCGAAGTCCTTAAAAATGAGGTTTGGGCAGATGATAAAAGTATATTAATGGGTGTTCTTAAAAACGGACAAGATCAATGCAACGAAGAAGAAGATATTTCCAGTACCTCAAGTAGCAACTGTGATAGCACATCAACAATACTCCAATGTAAACAAGAATCACCACAGAACTTGGTTTGCCACAATCAAACTGATAGTCACTGGGTGTACGATGGATTTCTACTTGATCTTGCACGAGATATTGGTGATAGACTCCTTCCAGCATTTAATACCGCAACTGGCATACCCTACGGTACTGTAAACTTGCTAAGCGGAATTCCTCACGGCGAGACACCAATTGCTTCGCTTGCCGGTGGAGGAACTTTATCACTGGAAATGGAACTACTGAGCAGACTCACAGGAATTAGTGAATATGGTCGTGCGGCCAAGCTTGCAGCAAGAGCACTTTGGATGCGACGCTCGTCTCTTAGTATTCTTGGGAAACACATCTGTACGAAAAAAGGACAATGGACGGAGACTTTGAGTGGAATAGGGTCGAATTCAGATTCTTTCTACGAGTATCTGATCAAGCATCACATTCTATTCCCTGAGGATTCTGATTATTGGATACAGCTAGTTGCTGCATATGGCGGGGTTTATAACGAATCACGTGTAGGAGAGTGGTATGGTGACGTAGACATGCTGAGAGGGAAAGTTCAAAATGGGGCTCCACGTCGAGTTCTAGAGGCATTGATGGCTTTTTATCCAGGGATGCAAGTTCTCCTTGGCGAGATTACACCAGCCGCACGTACTTTGAATTCCTTTTTCCTCGTCCGAGAGTATCTTGGATTTCTACCAGAAAGATTCGATTTCGGATCTTGGAAAGTTGATCATGGTGGTGGAACTCATCTCTTACGTCCTGAGCTATTAGAGAGTGCATACTTCTTGCATCGCTCTAGTAAAGGGTTTCAAAATCAATTTCGATCACGACATCAGAATTACACAACAGCAGATAGCTCCGGCTGGGTCTGGTCAGGCGATTTTGCATTGCACGCTATCGAAAAACTTACTCGAACCGAATGCGGGTATGCATCTCCTCGGAATGTTTCCCCCGAAACGTCAGGAAAGTTGAAAGCTGAAAGAAATCAAATAAGACTATCGGACGAAATGCCTTCTTATTTCCTCAGTGAAACACTAAAGGTGAGAATGATGAATCCCCTTTTCTCTCTTTCAACTATGAAATCTTGGTAACCTCTTAATTTGCTCTGTTCTATTTATTTCAATGGTTATACTCTACAGTATCTATACTTACTCTTTGATGACAAGAATATTTTACATGTCGATAATGATCGTGAATGGGTTTTCACGACCGAGGCGCACCCAATTCATCATGAACCAAAAGAAATGTCAACTGACGCCAATCTCATAAAACAGACAGAAAAACTCAAGTTAAGGCTTCAAAGAAGGCTAGATAAACGCAACAAGCCAGAGAATGACGTTCGTCAACAACTGGTCAACGAGAAGTGGACCGAGTCAAGCAAGATGGAAGTCTTTGTGAAACAATTGGAGCCATTGATAGAAAGAAATGGTATGACGTACCAAAATCGAAGAGAATATGAGCAGTACGTTTCGCATGGTGATAACATATTTGGGGATGCCATTGAACGACTATTCCCCAATGACAATACCTGGAGCCCTTTCGATGTATTCAATGAAAGACTGCGAACATTAAATCCGACGTTCCTAAGCTTTAGAAAACTCGGAAGCAGATTAAACATAACAAACTCTTGCCCAAATTTATACGCAAGCGATTTTCTCTGGGTTCGAGCTCTAAACGGTGGTGTCGCTGACTACTCAGATACTTACAAATCAAGTACGAGCGACGATTATTTGGTTTCTGAAAGCGATATCATACACCTAGGGTCCTTTGATGCCCTTGCTCTTCATGGGGCCGGTGTTCATGTTAAATCGTTATACAATGCATTTTACCGGCACCCTATCAGAGAGAGTAAAACTAGCCAAGACAAAACGCCATCGCATGCGCTGAAGAACGGAGAGAAAAAAGGAGATCTTGGCAATGGGTCCACTCGTTTCGTAAGTTTCGATTTATGTATTGTTGACAAAGTGTAATGGATTTCCTTACTTTCTCAACATTCGTTACTGATTATTTTCTTCTCTTTTGCAGGAAATGGGGGATGGGATGGGAAGCTTTGATATCTCTGCTTTTCCTGGAGGTAGTGGCTTTTTTGTTCAACATGTAGAGAGTGGTGAAACAATAGTGGTTACTTTAATAGATGAAGACAAATCCAGCAATAGTAAAGGGCCTATGGTATTAGTTTATTCGAATAGCGGTGAAGGCAGCAAGGCAGTTGGTGTTTCCCAAGATGATGTTGCTATCAATAAGGACCCTCGAACTGTTGTGTTAGCAGATCTTGATGGTAACTCGTATTCCTGTGAAGTGAGGATATTTGAATCTAGCATTCGCTCTGATAAAGTTTCGACATGTGCTGTTGAAACCAGTCAGGAAAACATTTTTGACACTCAAAATGATGATTTTGAAGCAATCGAGGAAAAACTTATCCACCGCTTTCCTTGCTCACCAGCGCTTTTTGGTCCCACCCACATTTCGCATCTCGGAAAAGTTAACTCCATCGAAGTGGAGGCGAAAATTCAGCCATCAGGTGTCGATGATAAGTATGGATGTGGTGATCTCTTTAAGAATTCGGTTTCAAAAGGTAGTGATGAAGAACCAGA
>Ga0115013_10001832_pt1 | contig 12089 bp, 5 predicted proteins | sample SouAtlMetagenome_2_FD_88686 | JGI IMG/M metagenome (GOLD analysis project Ga0115013, IMG submission 88686) | Marine eukaryotic phytoplankton communities from Atlantic Ocean - South Atlantic ANT15 Metagenome | ecosystem: Environmental > Aquatic > Marine > Oceanic | place: South Atlantic Ocean...
GCATTCAGCATATCTTCAATTCGGCGTCTTTCGCGCAGGTTCAGTTCGATGTGGGCCAATCTCGTTCTCCTTGCTTTCCAGCAAGATAGAGCATCTGTCGCAACGCAGTTTAGAATGTGCCCGGCTACAATTACAAAGTGCGCAGAATAGATATTATGTATATGCCAGCCGATGGACGCGGCCTTTTGGGAAGTCTCTAGCAGCTACTCACGACAATGATCGTCTGATTGACCCGTCCTTTGCCGGGCAACCTTTGGCTCAGAGCTCCTCGAGCGGCTCAGGCTGTGTCTCGTCCTGCCAGAGGAAGGCCCCATCGCGCCCGCTACCGTAAAATAGGCGCGCCTGTGCGGTGGTCAGGTGATGCGCCATGTGCTTTCGAGCCGCCTCCGCATCCTTCTCGCGGATTGCGGTCACGATGACCTCGTGCTCCGACTGAACCTTGACGATAGACTTGATCGGTTGCTTCATCAGCAACCCTCGCGCCAACTCCACGATGAACCGCATGTCAGGAATGATGCTCTCGAGCGTGCGCTCGAAGAATGGGTTGTCCGTCGCGCGCGCGATTGCCATGTGGAAGGCGATATTGTGAGGTCGAATGATCGACTTGCCTCCGACACGGTCGTTTTGCCCTGGATGATCTCGATCACGAGCGCTGTCTTACGCTTCGCTGTCCACCGTTTGATGCTGTCGTCCATCGTCATACTCATCGCTACGTTCTCCCTTGTAGCATGAGCAGGAATTCAGTGGGTCGATACATCCGAGCCTCCTTGCGCGGGGACCAGTGCTCAGCCACTCCCGCATAACCTTTGAAAAAAAGGAAAAATCCGACCGCAGCTTGATCGGGAGAACGCTTTCGCTGGGGCAAGTGGCGGACGGGATGGGCCTTATACTCAACCATCTCCACCCGCCTTCCGCTCAGATCACCAAGAAGTCCCCCGCATCCAGCACGGCCGAGTTGTCCAGAACCGCGAACAACCTCTGTCCGCCGAATGTATCGCCGTTCACGTCGTACCAGAGCCGGCCTGTCGCCTGATCGTAGATCACGCGGTCGTCCTCATCTGCAGCAGCGGTTCCATTGACGAATGCCCCGGCCGCAAGTGCGCCGAGCGCGACATTGGCGAACACCCCGCTACCCAGTACGATCTTGTCCCCGTTGTGCGTGAAGTCGACGATGTGGTCGATGTTTGCGCCGCCATACTCGGTGTCAAACACGAACTGATCCGGTCCGCCGTTCCCGCACAGACGGTCGCTGCCCTCCTTGCCGTTCAGCACGTTGGCGGCGTTGTTGCCGATCAACTGATTGGCGACCGCATTCCCTGTCAGCGACAGTGCATCGCCTCCGCGTGCCACAACGTTCTCCACGTTGTCCGCCAGGGCCGAAATATCGACATAGGCCCAGATCGAGTCCGCAACGCCTGAGCCGACAACCGCTTCCTCGATCACCACGTCGTCGGTCGAACGCACATGGTAGATGTCGTTCGATCCGCCGCCTATCAGAGTGTCGCGCCCCCCTGCCCCGCCATCGAGCTGGTTCGAGCCGGAGTTGCCGGTGATGATATTGTCCAGTTCATTGCCAAAACCCGATATATTGCGGTTCGACAGCATCTCGAGGTTTTCGACATGGGTGCCGGTCAGGTGGAACACTGCCGAAGTCTTGACCAGATCGGTGCCGTAATCCGTGGCCAGCTCGACGACAATGTCTTTGGTATGGTTGACGATATAGGTATCGGATCCGCGCCCGCCTTCCGCCCGGTCACCGCCGCCGGCCTCGCCGTTGAGCGTGTCATCACCATCGCCGCCGAACAGCGTGTCCTGCCCCTTGTTGCCGGTCAGCAGGTTGTTTCGGCTGTTGCCGATGATCAAGTTGTCGAGCCCGTTGCCCGCACCCTCGATGGCGTAATAGCCATTCAGGGTCAGGTCCTCGATATGGCCCGCTGTGCCCAGACGGAAATCGTGGGATGCGATGATGTGGTCACGCCCGCCCCACCGGCTCTCGTTCACCGTGTCGCCCACATCGGTCACGTAATAGGTGTCCGACCCCGGCCCGCCAAGCATGAGGTCATTGCCCCCATCGCCATGGAGCGTATCGTTGCCGTACCAGCCCTCGACCGTATCGTTCCCGCTACCGCCCTTGAGAAAGTCGTTGCCACTGCTGCCGAACAGCCGGTTGGCACCGTAGTTTCCAATGATCTCGTTATCCAAGCCATTGCCGAAACCGTTGACGGCGCCGGACCCGCTCAGGGTCAGGTTCTCGATATGCTGCTTGCCGAGGTAGTAGGTGATGGAAGAGTTGACCTGGTCGGTGCCAGCCCACTGTTTGCTTTCGAAGACCCGGTCGCCGACGTGATCGACCGTGTATGTGTCGGACCCCGCGCCGCCTTCCATCCGGTCGTTATCCGCGCCACCATCCAGCCGGTCGTCCCCTTCGCCACCGATCAGGGTGTCGGACCCGTAGCCACCGTTCAGCGTGTCATTGCCTTCGCCGCCCTCGAGCAGGTCGTCGCCGGAATCGATGTAGTAGTCGCCATCCAGATGGTCGTCGCCGGCGCCCCCCTTCAGAGTGTCGTTTCCGCCCTGGCCGTAGATGCGGTCGTTGTCGTCTCCGCCATGCAAAAGGTCATTGCCGTCCTGCCCGTCTATGGTATCGCTGCCGCCTTTGCCCGACAGGGTGTCGTCGATTTCCGACCCGACCAGGTAATCGGCCGTTTCGGTACCCAACTGCGCCTGCCGCAGAATTTCCGCGGCGTCCCAGACGATGCCATTGGCAAAGGCGATCTCATCGATGGCATAATCGGTGCGGCTGAAATGGCTGGCGACCCGAACCACATTGTCACCCACATGCAGGTACATGTCGTTGCTGCTGCGCTGCACCCGAACCGCCGCCGGACCGATCGCACCGGCGAATTCGATCCGGTCGAGCTTGTCCGCCGCCTCGTAATACGAATAGGCGTAGTTGTTGACGTAATCGGATCCGAAATCTGGACCAAAGCGGTAGACGTCGGACCCGTAACCGCCTTCGAGCGTGTCATTGCCCGTGCCACCAACCAAGGTGTCGTTGCCTGCCCCACCTTCGAGGTCGTCGTTGCCGGCATCGCCGCGCAGGCTGTCGTCGCCATCCCCGCCCGCGACGTAGTCGTTGTCTCCATCGCCCCTGAGTTCGTCGTTGCCCTCCTCGCCACGAAGCGTGTCGCGACCGGCGAGCCCTGACAGGGTATCATCGAATTCGGTTCCGACCAACAGGTCGGCCTCTACAGTGCCGCCCTGCGTTTGACGCAGGATTTCATTATTGTCCCAGAGCGCACCGCCGGCGAACTCGATCCGTTGCACACCGTACTGGTCCCCGCTGAACTGGGATTGCACGCGCAGCGTGTCGGTGCCGACATAAAGGTAAAGGTCGTTGTAGACCCGACGGGCAGAGACATCGTCGGGTGTGATCCCGCCGGTGAACAGAATGCGATCGGTCTTGGCCTCGGTTTCATAGTAGGGTGAAGCATAGTTGTAGATCCGGTCAGTACCGAAGCCGGGCGCAAAGCGGTAAACGTCCGAGCCGGCGTCCCCTTGCAGGTAATCGTCGCCCTCGCCGCCTTCCAGCGTGTCGTTGCCGTCTCCGCCGTAGACGGCATCGTTGTCAGCCCCGCCACGCAAGCTGTCGTTGCCGCCCTCGCCGCGGATCGTGTCCACACCGGCCAAACCGGACAGCGTATCGTCGATATCGGAGCCGACCAGCAGATCACTCTCGTCGGTGCCGACCTGAGTGCGCCGCAGGACCTCGGCTGAATCCCAGAGCGCGCCACCGGAAAAGGCCACCTGCTGTATGGCATAGCTGCTGCCGTAGAAGTGGTTCTGCACCACCAGTTCGTTGGCACCGACGCTCATCACCAGGTCGTTGCCGGTACGCCTGACAGTCACATCACCCGGAACAGTGCCCCCGGTGAACAGCACCCGGTCGGACTTGCCTTCGACATCGTAATAGGCCGAGACGTAGTTGTAGATGCGGTCGTTCCCGAAGTCGGCTCCGAAGCGATAGACGTCGGACCCTGCACCGCCCTCCAGCGTATCATTGCCGCTGCCGCCATCCAGCGTGTCGTCGCCGGAGCCGCCGTCGATCCGGTCGTTGTCCGTCCCGCCGCGCAGGCTGTCGTTGCCGGCCTCGCCTTCGATCGTGTCGTTGCCGGCGAGCCCCGAAAGCGTGTCGTCGATATCGGAGCCGACAAGCAGATCGCCCAGGTCGGTGCCAACCTGCGACCTGCGCAGGATCTCGGCGGCATCCCAACTGCTGCCATTCGCGAAATCGACCCGTCCGATCGCGTAATCGGGCCCACGGAAATGCGACTGCACCCGGATGACATTGTCGCCGACGCTCAGGTAAAGGTCATTGCCGGTGCGTCTGACCGCGACCGCGCCGGGGCCGATGCCGCCGGTGAATTCGATTACGTCGACCTTGTTCTCGGTGTCGTAATTGGCGTAGGCGTAATTGTTGATCCGGGCCGATCCGAAACCGGGGCCGAAACGGTAGACATCCGAACCATAGCCGCCTTCGAGGTAATCGTCGCCATCGCCTCCTTCCAAGGTGTCATCGCCCACGCCGGCATAGATCAGATCGTTGTCCGCCCCGCCGCGAAGCAGGTCATCCCCGTCCTCGCCCTGGATCGTATCCCGCCCGGCCCGCCCCGAAAGCGTGTCGTCGATACCCGACCCGACCAGCAGATCGCCATCGGCCGTCCCGTTCTGGGTCTGGCTGAGGATTTCCGCCGCGTCCCAGATGTCGCCGTTGGAAAACTCGATCTCGCCGATCGCATAATTTTCGCCACGAAAATGCCGCAGCACCTGAACCTCGTTGTCGCCGACAGAGAGGATCAGGTCGTCATAGCTGCGCCGGGCCGTGACCGCGCCCGGTCCGATGCTGCCGTTGAAGAGGATACGGTCCAGCTTGTCCGGGTCGTCGTAATAGCTGGAAGCATAGTTGTTGATCCGGTCCACGCCGAAACCGGGACCGAAGACGTAGGTATCGGAGCCGACATTGCCTTCGAGATAATCGTCGCCGGCGCCGCCGATCAGCGTGTCGTCGCCGTCGCCACCCTGAACGGTGTCCCGGTCCGCCCCGCCGTTCAGGCTGTCGTTTCAGCCTTCGCCCCTGACCGTGTCGCGCCCGGCCAGACCGGACAGCACATCATCCGAGCCATCGCCAATCAGCAGGTCGGCCTCAGTCGTGCCGATCTGCGTGCGATGCAGGATCTCTGTCGCGTCCCATACGGAGCCGTTACCGAAAACCACCTCTGCAATAGCGTAGGCGGTGCTGTAGAAATGGCTCGACACCCGCAACTGGCTGGTGCCGACGGTCAGGTACAGGTCATTACCCACACGTTTCGCGGCAACTTCGTCCGGTGTGATGCCGCCGGTGAAGAAGATGCGGTCCGCCTTGTCCGCGTCGTCGTAATAGGCCGAGGCATAGTTCTGGATCAGGTCGTTTCCGAAATCCCGGCCAAAGCGATAGGTGTCCGATCCGAGCCCGCCTTCGAGGTAATCGTCGCCTACCCCGCCTTCCAGCGTGTCGTCACCGGCTTCACCGTAGAGCCGATCGTCGTCCTGACCGCCGATCAGGGAATCGTCGCCGTCCTGACCATAGGTCCTGTCATTGCCGGCACCGCCGCTGAGCGTGTCGTTCCCGGCCGCGCCATTCAGGTCGTCGTTGCCCCCCTTGGCCGAATAGGCTTCGTCGCTGTCGTCGCCCTGTATGAAATCGTCCTGCTCGGTCGCCCGGTTCAGCCTCGCCATGATATGTGCGGGCGTCCATTCGGTGCCGTTGTTGAAGCGGATGGTATCGAGAGCATATGTCGTCGTGCCGGCCTGGTCGAGATAGCTGGCAACGGTGATCGCCCCCCCGTCGGGCATTTCGAGCACCAGGTCGAAATGGCTGCGCACGACGTCCACGTTGCCGGGTTTGATCCCAGGGCCCAGCACCAACGTGTCCGTCCCGCCGTCACTGTCGTGGTTGTTGATCGTGTCGTTTCCGTCGCCGAGGTTGTAGCGGTAGATATCGCTGCCGTTGCCGCCGGTGGTGTAGTCGTCGCCGGTGCCGCCGATCAGCGTGTCGTTGCCATCCTCGCCCGACAGCCGGTCGGCGCCGGCAAAGCCTGGAATGTAATCCCCCGCGTCCGTCCCGTTGATGCGGTCGGCCTCGACCGTGCCGGCAGTGTCGGCAGCACCGAAACTGGCCAGCATCTGCTCCACGGCGCCGCCGGTCTCATCGCCCTCGGCGCGGATGAGCTCGAAGATCTTTTCTGCATAGCCGCCGAGGCTCTTCAGCGCCTCCGCATAGGCATAGATCACTTCCGTGGCGGCATCGGGATCGTCGGCGTGGCTCCCTCGGAAATGCGCAACCAGTTCGGTCACGTCCAGGTAGAGACGGCCGGTATCCGGTGACCATTTCCGTTCCATCATTTCGACCAGCGGCAAGAAATGGGTCTGCAACATCAACTGACCGTCGACAAAGGCCGAAAACACCTCGAAGGCGTCGAGAAGAATGGCAGCGGCGGGCCCGTGCGGGTTGGGATCGAGTTCCCCCCAGCACCAGATCCCTATATAGGACGAGCCGAGGAACTTCTCGAGCACCGCTAGCTTGCGCGCATCGCCGATGGCATTGCCGTAGACCTGGGTCGCCGCCCGCGCATCCGGCGCGATATCGTGGACCCCGGCCCAACGGTACATGATCTCGAGCAGCAGATCGCGCCTCGCCGCACCGTCGGTTTCCGCCGCAAAGGCTTCGACAGCCTGTTGCAGCAGCCCGCTGTCGTCCAGCGCCATGGCGCTGCGCAAACTGCCCACATTGCCCGCGCCCGACACATCCGGCAGGGCGAGAATCTCTTCGCTGATATCCGGCACGTCCATCTGCACCGTATGGGCAGTGTCAGTGGCGAACCAGACATCCGCCATATCGCGGGTTTGGCCGTCGGCGGTCAGATAGCTCCCAAGCTGAAGATGCGCGTTGCCCTGTGCGTCCAGCCCGTCGCCGCTGGCCTCGGTGTAGTCCAGCATGAGCGTCTGCACACCGATATTCGCCAAGGTAAATAGCTCGGCCTGTTCCGACTCGCCGTTGCCGTTCAGATCGCGCCAGATACGCAGATCGGCAAAGGCGGCGTCTCCGGCGTCGATCTGTTTGTCGCCATTGCTGTCGAAGGCAGCCAGCGCAAGGAACCCGTTGTCGAACTCCTCTCCGGTGCCATGATCGTGCCTGTTGCCGAACAGTTCGGAACCCCTGTCGATGATCCCGTCGCCGTTGCTGTCATAGACCAGCAGCCCGTCATCCGGCGCGACCCAGCCGCTACGTTCGGCAAAGCGATTGCCGTCGTGGTCGAAATTGACCTCGGCGGTCAGCGCCAGGGTCTCGATCCCGTCACCGTCAAGGTCGAGCACCAGCGGGCTGCGGGTCTGTTCGGCGGTTTCGAAGTGGTACCAGATGATGAAGATCGTCGCGCCGATCCCGTCAGTCGCCACATCGTAGGCATTCGGCAGGAAGTAGACCAGCCCCGAGTAACCCTGCATCGCCTTCTCAACGATCCCGCAGCGGTCCTCCGGCGTCTGGTCCTCGTTGGTCTCGTCGGTCGGGCGCACACCCCATCTGATCCAGGGGTTGACGTCCAGCGCGACGTGTTCGGCAGACACCGGGTCTTCGTAGCCGTAGTTCGGCGTACCGGCGAGCTTGGCGTCTTCGACGAACTTGTACTGTTTCTCTCCGGATACCGGATCGACCTTCTGCTCTCCGGTTTCTGGATCGATGTCCGGCTCGACGATGTATTCGTAGGGACCGTCATCCGAAAGATACTTTACGTTCGGCGACGGGTCATCATCACCGCCAAGGTGGTACTTCGACTTTTCCGGGTCTTGCGCTGTGTATTTATCCGAATTGACCACATCGTTGGCGGTCTTGATCTCCGGATCCTGCATCCAGTAGCGGGCCTGGTCGATCTTGTCGGCGTCCTCTTCGGTATAGACGCCCGTCATGTTCAGGATTTCGTTCAACGCGTCCGAATTCTCTTCGGTTCGCACGGCGTACTTTCTAAGCGTTTCCTGAATGTGCTTCAGCTTGAGATCGAAATCGCGAACGATACTACTAGCGGAAATTCCCCCGGACATTTGCCCCCCAAAAAATCGTTAAGAAAATGATTCTGTCACCCAGATTTGCACAGGATGCCGTATCAAAGAAGCTTCTGGCGGTATTTCTGACGCGGGTTTCCCCAGGTGCCGCTGACCCTCCCCCGCTGAAGAGCCTTGTCGCGCAAAGGCGGAGGGGGATTCACCTCGTGAATACAGCATGGTAGCCGGTCTGAGTGCGCAGCCCCATCCCGCCGATCGACAAGGTCAGGAAACAGCCGGCCTGTAACGAAGCGCTGAAGCGCCGGGGCTCCCTGAAAATTTGGTTTGATCCAGATATGGTCTCGGTGCCGCTGCCAATCGTCAGGCGAGGCTGACAGCCCCAGAATAGACGTGCGATCTGGTGAAAGTGGAGCGGACACCACCGCCAAAGCCGCGCCGAGACGAAGTTGCACTGCGTGAAGCTGTTGGGGCAGAGCCTCATGGGACACGACCTTTATCGGCAGGTCGTGGAACTCCGGGTCCGCGCCACCGAGCTGAACGGCCACACATCGCTCGGCATCTCGATCGCCGAGTCCTTGGGGCAAGTGCGTCCGAGGAAACGGAAGCTCCGAGAGTCACCCTCCTTGCGCGACACGGCCGGCCAAAACCACCGCCCGAGAATGTCCTCCCGTAGGGGCGCACTTCAATGCCGCGTTGCCACGAAGCGAAAGAGGTGGGTTGACGTGTGGATTGGAATCCGACGACGCCGACATTGCTCTTTTTGATCAATATATTGGGAGAACCGGATGGTGAGCTAAGCCCCATCTCTTGGACAGGATTTGGCGTAAATTAAGCTACTCGTTGCACCTGCTGATCGGGTTGGTTGATATCATTTCTGTGCCAATAGACCAGCGCCGGAGGCTGGCCGCCCAGGGCTGAATGCGGGCGGTGGTGGTTGTAGAAGGTCATCCATTTCCGGATGGCCGCTTTCGTCTCTGATCCGGTCTCCCAGGAATGCAAGTAAACGCATTCGTATTTCAGGGTGCGCCGTAACCATCCGGCGTAGGCCGCGGTCACTGGCGTCTCTCAGATCGTAGGCTTGGGTTTGCGTGGCCGCGGGGCCCATTTCTTCGCAAGCCAATGGAAGCGTTCGATGATGCGGTCGATCCCGGCATCTTCGGCGTCACCCAGTTTAACGTCAACACGATAGACGAGGTCATCAAACCGGACGAAGAAGTGCTCAGGATCGTGCCGGCGGACGACACGCTTCAGATCGAAGCGCGCCTGCGCCCCGAGGACGTGGCCTTTATCCGGCCGGAACTGACCGCGCGCGCGAAGATCACCTCGTTCGACTTTACCGTCTACGGCTCTCTCGAGGGGACGGTCCAGCGGATCGGCGCGGATGCGATGACAGACGACGCGACAGGCGAGATCTACTTTCCGGTGGTGATCCGGACCGAAACGTCAACGCTTACTCATGGCAGTGAGCGCTACGAGATCAAGCCAGGCATGGTTGCTTCGGTCGACATCCTGACAGGGGAGCGCACAGTCCTGGACTATTTGCTCAAACCGCTGCGCAAGGCCGGCGCCGAAGCGTTGCGAGAACGCTAGGGTTCTTAGTCGCGTGTTGCGCCATTGTGGCCCGCTGGCGGCTAAGTTCGCGGATCACAGGTCCTTGAGCGTACATCTCTCTATCGTGATTCTACATCGCGAGCGTTTTCTACGCGCGTTTACAGCAAGACAGAGTATCTGTCGTCGCTAAAGCCGGTAAGTCGTAACATAGGAGTGAGAGATCAGATAAGGCGCGATTATGTGAAATCCTGAGGAGCGGCAAATCATCTTTGCCGCAGTTTGTTCCGGCCTCAGCAACGAGTGTTGTTCCGCGCTCTCGAAAAGTTCTACATCAGATGCTCGACCTCTGGTGCCGCCACGAAGCGCCACTTGCGCAGCGGACCGGCCATCACGTTGAGGTAATACATCTCGAACCCGTGCGGCGCGCCGCAGGGATGGTGGCCGCGCGGCACGCAGATCACGTCGTGGTCATGCACCGCCATGGTCTCGTCGAGCTGCAGGTCGTCGGTATAGACGCGCTGAATGCCGAACCCGTCCGCCGGGTTGAGCCGGTGGTAATAGGTTTCTTCGAGATAGGTGATGCGCGGGAAATCGTCTTCGTCATGCCGATGCGAGGGATAACTCGACCAGTTGCCCGCCGGGGTGAAGACCTCGGTCACCAGAAGGCTGTCGCAGTAATCCTCGTTCTCCATCGCGATGTTGTTGATGAAGCGGGTGTTGCTGCCCTCGCCGCGCTGGGTCAGCGTGATGCCGTCCGGGCCGATGCGCCGCGGCGCGTGGCCGCCCTTGCCCGGCGCCGAGCAGACCGCGATGGTGCAGTCGGTGGTGGCCTCGGCGCTCCAGTCGCTGCCGTCGGGCAGGTAGAGGCAATGCGGCGGGGTCTTCTCGAAGACATTCATGCGCGCGCCGAGCTCGCCCCACTCCTGCCCCGCGCCGGAGATCTTCGCCTTGCCCTCGACCATCACGAGGATGACCTCGCGGGTGCCGGTGACGTCGGCGATGCAATCGCCGGCCCGCAGCCGGTGCAGCGCAAAGCCCACATAGCGCCAGCCCGCAGAGGCCGGGGTGATGTCATGCACCTTGCCGTGGGTGCCGAAGGGGCGGTGTTGCAGATGGCTCATGTGGTGTCCTTTCCCTCGTGCCGGGCTCAGCCGGTCAGGCCGACCTCGCGCGCGATGCGCCGCAGCGTTGCAAGGCCGAGCGTCTGGTAGAGCAGTGGGTTGCGCGCGTCCGGATCCTGCTCGGCCTCGATGACGATCCAGGCGCCGTAACCATGCTCCGCGAGCACGCGCAGCAGCGGCTCGAAATCGATCGCCCCCTCCTGGTCGCCGGGCACGGTGAACACCCCGGCCCGGATCCCGTCCATGAACGAGAGCCCCTCCCGTTCGACCCGGGCGCGGATCGCCGGCCGAACATTCTTGGCATGGAAATGGCCGACGCGCGCGATGTGCCGGCGCAGGACGACCTCCGGATCGCCGCCGCCGAAATAGCAATGCCCGGCATCGAAGAGCAGTCGGGTCGCGGGACCGGTCGCGGCCATGAAGGCATCTATATCCTCGGGCGATTGCACGACGGTGCCCATGTGGTGGTGATAGACCAGCTCCACGCCCTGATCGGCGCAGTACTCGGCGATGGCCTCGACCCGCGCGCCGAACGCCTCCATCTGCGCTGCGTCGAGCACGACGCGCTCGGTCAGCGGCACATCCAGCCCCTGCACCGAATTCGAGGTTTCGCAGGCGATGCAGACCTTGCAGCCATTGTGCTTCAGCCGGTCGAGATGCGGCTGGATCGCGGCCTTTTCGTCCTCGACCGAGTGGGCCAGCAGATTCAGCGAATGCCAGCCCGAGATGAAGGCGAGCCCGGCCTCCTCCATCATCAGCCGCAGCTCTTCGGGATCGGCGGGCCAGCGATGGCCGTTCTCGATGCCCTCAAAGCCAATCTGGCGTCCGGCCTCGTCGAGGATGCGGTCGGTGGGAATATGGGCGCCGAGCGACTGGTCGTCGTCGTTGGCCCAGGCGATGGGGTTGGTTCCGAAACGGATCATGGGTCTCTCCTCGGCGCTCAGTTGACGAGGCGCTGGCGTTGCTGATGGTCGAGATAGGCCACGTAGGCCCGATCAAGGCGGTCGCTGTCGCCGGTCTCCGGAACCGCGACATCCCACCAGTGGCCGGCCTCGCCGAAGCCGGGGCCCTCGCCTGCATCGGTCTCGATGACGATCACCGTGGGCCGGTCGCGCCCGCGCGCGGCCGCCACTTCGGTCTCGAGGTCGGCGATCGTGGCGGCCCGCATCGCGTGGGCGCCCATCGCGGCGGCATGGGCCACGTAGTCGATCTCGGGCTGCGCCTCGACGTTGCAATCGACATACATGTTGTTGAACGGCTTGCCGCCGCAGCCCTGCTGCAGCCGGTTGATGCAGCCGTAACCGCGGTTGTCGGTCAGCACTA
>Ga0115013_10001833_pt1 | contig 12088 bp, 18 predicted proteins | sample SouAtlMetagenome_2_FD_88686 | JGI IMG/M metagenome (GOLD analysis project Ga0115013, IMG submission 88686) | Marine eukaryotic phytoplankton communities from Atlantic Ocean - South Atlantic ANT15 Metagenome | ecosystem: Environmental > Aquatic > Marine > Oceanic | place: South Atlantic Ocean...
CCTAAATTCTGCTGTAAGTTCTCTATCTTTTAAACTTTTAAGAAACTCTTCTAAGTTTTCTACTTCCAGTAACTTTTTTAATGCGTCATGTGGTTTTAAATCCATTTGTCTTGCCACATAAGCCGCCAACTCAATAATTTGATATCTTCCCATATCAAGATTATTGCAAACAGATTGAATGTCAACCTGTAATAAATGTTCTTCTAAATCACTCTGAAATTCTTTCTTGCTTGTCATTTGTTCCTTTTTGTAAGTAAGTATAACACCTTAATTATATTTGTCAACGTCTTAAATCAACCTTTGTACCTGATATTTTTTTCCACCATTTACCTATTTTGTGTCCCCAAGTTTCTTGTGTATATCTTTTTTTAAGTTCTTTATAATCTTGATCGAAAGGTGGTATAACAAGTTTCTCACCTTGTTTTACGTCATAACCTTCGTAGGAGGAATCTCTAGATGCTGTTATCTCTTTGCCGCCATGATAATAATGCACTATCATCATTCCGTCTCTAGCCTCCAGAGCACTAATTTGCTCATAGTATTCTAAAGTAGCAAAGTCCTCTGCTATTGCATTTATCTTATCAGTATATTGGCTCACTTAAATATTTATACTATGAACCAAAACCTAATTGACCTTTAATCCAATCGCTGAGATTTCGCTTATCTTGTACTTTCTTCTTTTTATTTCTTTTGTCGCTACGTTGACTCGCAGAAAGAGGGTCCATTAGTACCTTCTCTCGCTCAGACAGTTCATTCTTACGTCTTTGGTCTTCCCAACCACTTTCTGGATGTAATATCATTATATTTTCTCTCCTAATTCAAAACCTCTAAACGTTTTAAACCTTGGGAACCTAAGGCTCCAAGTGTCGCTGTCTTGTCCTATAGTGGCCGCATCAGCTCTTACTTCAACTAGTTGTCCAACAACTTTGTCTTGAGCCGCCCATACGTCTTTACGCATGTCGTCACTTAGTCCACTACCAACGTTTACATGGAAGAACTTGCCATCGTCTTCACCCTCTACAACAAGAGCACCTAACATTCCTTCATTTTTACCTGTGCCTTCTTCTAATGCAATAACTTTAAGTGTTACTTCAATAAAAGGCTTTACTTTTAACCAAGCATGTGATCGTTTACATTTGTACCCTTCACTGTCAGGCTTAATCATTAGTCCTTCATACCCTTGTTCAAGAGCATGTTTGTTAAGTTTATCAAACTCTGCTTGACCTTCTTCAGTATCAAAGTCAACACTAAATGCATCAACTACTTTAATTTTACTGTCTTCTATAACAGTATCAATCATACGTTTACGTCTATCAACTGAATTAATACTAGTACCACCTGCTTCAAATTCTTCAAGTGTTAGCATATCAAATAGTGCCAAGAATGCATCTTCAGTATTAGCACCTGATTTTCTATGTACTTGCTTCATTAATGTTTGGAAGTCCTCACTCATTACTTCACCATCAAATACTAAGCCATTGTACTCAGGCTTACTAAGTGCATCTTCAATAAGGTTAAAGTTAGGAAGTATTTTACCATTACGAGAATATAATGTAGCACTACCTTTTTGCACAATAGCAATAACTCTTACGCCATCGTATTTGTATTCAACTGAACAAGCACCTTTAATTTTCTTAGGGTGTTTAGCACCATCATGTGCTAACATACAACCAAAGATTGGAACTGTGCCTTTTTGTACACCATTAACTGTACCAACACTAACACCACAACGTAGGTCTTTTAGTAATATTCTTCTGTACCAATCGTTCCATTGTTCATTAGTTGCTTGTTCACACAAGTCAATAATGGCATCTCTAGCCGCATGACCTGTTAGTTCTCTTTCAATTAGCATATCAGCAATTTCATAGAACTGTTCAATAAGTATGCCTTCGCCATCTGTTTCACTAACAGGAACTTGTTGCACACCAAAAGTTACTAAAGGATTTAATGCATATTGTAAGCCATGCCTAAATTCACCATCACTAATATGATCAGCAACAACACCCTCTTTAAAAAGTCTGCTGTTGTCTGTTTCCAGTTTTTGTATAATATTCCAACAATCCATAATAGTTACTCCTTAATTTAACCTATACATATAGTATAACAGAAAAGCACAGTTTGTCAAGTGTTTATGCACTTTCTCTGATTTTATTCTGTGCTAATTCTAAGTCAAATAACTGCTCTGTAATATCAGCAAATCCAAAATTCTCAACCATATGATATCTTGTATTTTTTTGTATATCATTAGGGTCCATTACTTCATAACCAACTTGAGGTACTTCAGCAATTATATCACCTACTGAAAGACTATGCATGTTTCTATAAGTAACTTGCTCTCCGTCTTTTCTTGTGATTGTTTTCATTTCGAAACCTGATACATGAGCATCAAATACAGCATCTTCTCCTGTATCTTCATCTAAGTATTGTTGGTTAAGAATTGCAAACACTTCATCTTTGCTTTTAATAGTGTAGTCCATATCACCATTAACTAAACCATTGTAACGTCCGTCTATACTACAAACCTTTTGGAAAAATCCAAAGTTTTCTGGTTTGAAAAATTTTACACCAAAAAACAATTCATGTCCTGCCTCTCTGGCTTCTTTTGATTTGTCTTTAACTTGATAAATGTCGTATTGCATATTAAAACTCCCTGTTTTTTATTTAATATACATATAGTATAGCACAAAAACACTTCTTGTCAACCGTTATTTCATACTTTTTTAAATATTTTTACAAAAAAGATAAATAGAATTGTAACAAGATTGTAACATAAGTGTTGTATTAATGTAACAGTTCACAGTAGTGATAAAGTTACTCAACATTTGCAAATTTGTTATCCACATATAGGAGAAAAAAGATGGTGAATCCATTAGGAACAGTAGCCATGCTAACCCGCAGTTATGCATCGGTCTACTTCAGAAAATTTCATAAATTAATGAAATCCGGGCGACTTAATAAAGTTGTAAATGCAATTACCTAGGTAATATATTGTAATCACGATAAAATTGCTGTACGCATACTGCTTGCCAGTGTGCGTCAGCAAGTGCATCATGTAAGTCCTCTTGTATATCTTTACGAGGATCTTTAGGCATCATTTTAAATAATGTTCTACAGTCACTTACTTGCCAAAAGAACCAATTCATATGCATATCAAAATCTCTAAATAGATTTTCTAATATAACCATATCAAACTGCGGACCTTGAGCCCATATAGTATCACAACCAGTAAGCCAAGCATTCATATCTTTCATAAAGTCTAAGTTTTTAACTCTCCCTTCATCAGTAAAAGAACGTTCTTGTATCTCAACATCTTGTTTAGACCACCATTCTATAGTTTTATCATCTACAAATCTGCCTTTAGCATCTTGTTCGTCTATGTCTAACTTCCATAGTTTAGGGGCATGTGGTTCTATATTAGTAAAAGGATCAAACTTTACAGCACCCACAGTTAATACAACACTATTAGGCATAGTACCTAAAGTTTCAATATCAATCATCGCATGTGTGGCCATAAATTACTCCATTTAAAGTAATATTATAGCAGAAATTGTACTTATGTCAAGTACTAAAGTGATATAATTGTGTCGTCAGGTAGTTCAGGCTCTTCACTAACTGGTGCTAATTGGCCTGCACCTTTAACACCTTCTGCCCACTTCATTTTTTCAAATGGGTCTTGTTTTCCTTCTAATACCTGTCCCCAAAACTCTGACGGTTGTCCTATTTTATTTAGGAACCATGCTATTTTGTGTGCAGAATTTACACGGGCATTCTGCATGTCTGCATGTCCAAAGTCTTTAGGATCTTGTGGATTACCTTCCTGATAGTTTCTGTTTTGGAATGTCTCATCATCATTATTACCAGTAATGTCTGCTCTATCGTGAATAAACTCAAAGTCTACTCTTTCAAAGATGTCTAACATATATGCAATATGGCTTAACCAAGCATCGTTCTGTGCATTTTGGCTTAAATGTCCCATTAGTATAAACCAATCTTTAGGTACAATTGGTAGTATAGCATATGGATGCCCCTCATGATTATCTTTAGGTCCTAGTAATTTAAACTGGCCATTGTATTGATCTATAACTTCGTCCCAACCTTCAGTAACCATTAAGCAATCATCGTTCCAAAAGAATAACCATTCCCCTGTAGCCGAACCTGCCAATGTATTAACGTAGACGTGTAAGTTTTCATAGCCAAGAGGTTTGAAAATACTTGCTCTTGCTTCTACTTTATTTTCATTTAGCATAGCAGTCATTTCATTTTTAATATAATCTATAACTCCTTCATCATCTTGATCTACTCCAAATAGTATTTCAAGTCTTTCTGGGTGTGATGCTTTGGATACTAAAGTTTCTAAACTCTTCTTTAGTACTGCTTGTCTACCTCTTGTTGGTAGTAAAACTGATATTGTATTAAGTTTGGGTTGTTGCTCTGCCACTTTTATTTCCTTCTATTGTTGAACTTGCTCTATTTTCACCTGTAAATAGTTTTCTTATATTTCCTCTAAATGTATAATGACCAACATGATTAAGTGCTGTACGAGGATCTAAATAAACTTCACCTCCCATTTGTTGCCATAGTCTACAAAATGTGTAATCCTCTGACAAGTAACGTCTGCTTTCAGGGTCAATCATTGTATCAAACAATGCATACATAAATGGTTCAAACTTAGGGTCTACATTAATGTCATTAACATATTTCATTTCAGGATGTTGATCAAACATTTTTTGTATTACAGATTTTTCTATACACATAAATCCAGTACCAGCATCTTTTAGTTTTACTAAGTTATCTTGTATTTGTACTTGAGGTGTATTCTCTCCTTTTTCATTTTTAAGGAAATCAAAGTTTACAACATAATTTGAACTGTGCCCTTCAATAGTATCTGATGTTTCATTAAGATCCTCATTTCTTGCCGCACTAATAATGCTATCCCAATTTAATGCTTTCTTTGGATACGCACCTACAATAACAGGCTTATCATATGCAACCATTCTTAACACATCTTCTGCATTAAATTCTATATCAGCATCTACAAAAAACAAATGTGTTGCTTGTGGATTTTCCATAAAGAAACTTACAAGAGTATTCCTACCTCTTGTAACCAAACTTTCATTTGCTAATGTGCTAATAGTATATTGAATATTATACTTGTTACATAATATTGCAAGTTTAATCATACTCCTAAAGTATGGCTCTCCAATTTGTCCACCATAACATGGTGTTGCAATAAAAATGTGTTTTTGCCTTAAAAGGCCTAACGGTATTTCAATCTTCTCATCTAGTAATTTATACATTACATCTTGATTTGATTCTTGAGGTTGTTTACTAACTTGTTGTTTTTTAGTAGACTTTTTCTTTGCCATTTTTTACCTTGTGTATGTGTTTAATATATCTTTATTTAAGTAACTACTGTTTGTTTTAATTAACAAACTGGCGGAGAGGGAGGGATTCGAACCCTCGGTACAGTTACCCGTACTCTTCCTTAGCAGGGAAGTGCTTTAAGCCGCTCAGCCACCTCTCCGAAAGTGGTGGAGCCACGGGGGATCGAACCCCGGACCTCCTGGTTGCAAACCAGGCGCTCTCCCATCTGAGCTATGGCCCCCAACAACTTAACTATTTCTTCTATTCAAATATGCAGTTATTCTATCACCTACTGTTTTAGAATTAGCGGCAACATTGTTACCAATTGTTTCAGCATTCTTCATAATGTTCTTGCTGATTTCTTCTGCGTTCTTTTGAACGTTTGCTCCAACTTTATTCCAATCGAAACTAGTATCAACTACTTTCTTTTTAGTTACTTTTGCTTTCGCTGTTGTTTTTGCTTTCGCTTTTGCCTTTGGCATGTTGTTCTTTCCTGTGCTTTGCACGTTATTTAATGGAGCTCGGAGTCGGATTCGAACCGACGACCTGAGGTTTACAAAACCCCTGCTCTGGCCAACTGAGCTATCCGAGCATTCGAGTAATATTTATATATGGTTATGTTATAACAGTCGAAAGAAAGGGCAGAATAAACTGCCCTTATGAGGTTGAATGGATAAAGTTATAACTAACCTTGATTCCCTTCAGGATTGTCGCCTTCTGGAGCAGGCTCAACTGCTGGAGCAGGTTCATCATGCTCGTCATCACCCATGTTAGTGTGAATTGGAGCAGGCTCAACTGCTGGTGCTGGTTCCATTGGCATGTCTTCAGGCATAGGTTCTGGAGCAGGTGCCATCTCTGGTGCTGGTTCCATTGGTGCCTCAACATTTACTTCTACGTGATCATGCATTTCTACATGTGCATCTTCTACAAATTCAGTAGCAGGTGCTTCATACCAGTCACTAGCATAGTCGTTTGACCAGTCGTTACCTTCTACCCATGTGTTGCTTTCGCACTCATAGGATACTGAAGTGTTTGCATTATCGCAGTAGTTGTATTCGTCCCATTCCCATACAGTTGGTTCCATCCAACATTGGCAACATGAATCCCAATATGCCGCATCAGAAAATCCTTCTGGTTTTTCGTGGCTTGGTGTATAAGGGTGCATGTAATCGCCTTCTGCTGGTGCTGTGAATACTGCTTCGTATTCTTCAACTGGCTCTGCATGGTGTGGTATTTCCCAGAGTTTCATTTCAACTTCGTTAAGTTTCTCTCTGAGTTCGTGTAGCATATTCGCTAAGTCAATTCTTGGATCTAACATAATATTCTCCTGTTTGTATGTTATTTGCAAATAATATTATGTGTGTGATTTATAATGTCTTTATATGTATTTGTATTTATCTTATTTCCAGAAGTCATAAAAAAGAGCACGTTAAAGTGCCCTTTTTTTTAATTACGTTACTTGTCTGAGAAAGGTTTCTTAGAAACAAACTCGTTTAGTCTTTCTGCTTCTTCTAAAACATCTTGTGTTGTAGGCATATCTTCAGGTGTCTTTGCTCTTGCCTGAAGTATATCTTTAGCCTCTCTTACCAAATCCAAACGTATTTCGTATGGTGTTTTATTTGACATGTAATGTTCCTATATTACTTTATTACTCTTAACAGTATTTATCGACAACACCAACTGTACTTAAAACTATGTTTTGCTATTTTTTCTTTTTTAATTTAGCAACTTCTTTTTCTAAGTCTACTATTCTTTTTCCAAGTAATGGATATTGTGCTAACCACTTTTCTTCACGACTAGCAATTTCCAAATCGTATCGCTTTGCTACCCATTCCATAGTGTTGTCCATTTTAACTTGGAACCACACACCCATTTTTGTATTCTTAAACCACTGATAAAAACTACTACCTATAATGCTAGATAAGATACTTTTTAGTGTTAAAATTATTAGCCAGTTCATATTAAATCCTTACTTAGGTAGTTGATCACCTTTGTCATCCATATTGTATAGGAAGTCATGATAGTTACCCATAGAATGATCTGCAAAGCCGTCTATTAAATTAAATGATTTTAATGCTTGCCAGTGTCCTCTACATTTATCTTTAAAACGTTGAGACCAAGAAGCCTTTCTTATATTACCATATGTATTAATATATCTTAATACTCCACCATGTTTAAAGAATAACCATGATGGTGGAACTGCTGTAACAATGTCATTATTATTTCTATATCTGTAGTAAGAAAGGTTAGATAAGCATTTAAGGAATTGTGCATTACCAACTCTTGGTTGTCCAAATGTATGTAGTCCACCATTAGGTTGTAACTCAGCCGCAACTAGTACAGCCATTGCTCCACCTAAACTATGCCCTGTTACCCATACAGTTTTATCACCTTTTTTATTATGTTTTGCTAATGCTTCTTTGATACCAGGAATAACTTTGTCATATTCTGCATAAAAACCTCTGTGTACTCTGCCACCTTTGTGATGTGGTACTGGGAACATTTTTAAATCCGCTACTACATCATTTAATTCTGTAGGCTCTGTTCCTCTACATGCAATAATAACATCTGTTTTATCACTTAAAACGTATGCCTGTGCGCCATCCTCGTCAATATAAGTTGGTGCTAATGGTTTGTTCAAAAACTTTTTAATTGGATCAAGACTTCTAATTCCAGGCCTTGCTTCTAATAATTTCTCTGGTGAACAATAGCACTGATGCGCCACCAAACTTATTAATATACCGCGTTCACGGTAGGACATTTCCTTAATTGACATGTTGTTACTCCTGTGTTGTTCAATCGACTTTTCCTACCTGTCGATTACAGTAGTATTTATCAGTATTGTTAATTAAATCTTATTGTCAGACCTAACTTACTGCTACATTTCATAGCACTAGTACAATGGATTTTTTTAGAATCAAATTTAATTATATTACCTGGTACGAATTCATATGCTGTCCCAGTAAGTCCATGCCAATATTTTTCAGGATAGTGATGTAAATAATTATTGTATAATTCTTTGTCTATACTTTTCTCTGTTAATCCTTTTACATCTTCAAAGTCTACTGGTCTACCTTTTACACCTGTATTGATTTCAAAATGTACATCTTCTCTGAATGTCCAAGTGACACTAGGTTCCTCAAAGTATTGATCAAACACTACTAGATAAGGATTGTCACCACCTACAACTTGTAATGGTATAACCATATTCTCTACCTCATCTGAACGAAAGTCCGTATGAGGAAAGTAAGGTATTTCATGTTTATAAAAATGACAAGTCTTTATTCGTTCTATATCTATAGACGGTATATCTTTTAATAATTCTAATACTGCATCATCTCCAGATGCTTTTTTCATTGTATCTGTTTGATATTCATCCTTATTATTATAAATTTTTATAAGAGATTCTAATATATTAGAAGTCACTATATTTTTATAGTAAACATCTTTTATAAGATTACCCATTATATTATATCTCCGTACTCTGAATTAAATTTGTGTTTTATTTCTTCATGTAGGTCTTCACTTAGATGATTTATGCTAGGTCCATTGTCTTTAATACTGTGAGTAATATTGAATATATTAGTATCTAGTATTTTAAAATTATCTATTGTAGTAGGATCATTAGGTGTTGTTGCTAGTACAAGTGGAATATTTGCAATTTTACATTTTAAAATTAATGTTTCAACAGCAAATAGATTTGCTCTTGCTAAAAAGGGAATAGATATGTTTTTATATAAATTTGTTGTTTCTTTAGTCCAAAAAGTATCAGGGTTAGTATGTTCATCTGAAAGTCCACTTAGAAGTGCAAACCCTTCATAACCATTGTCTAAAATATTTTTACTTAACAACTTTTCAAAAGTAATTTTTTCTGCATCATCTAAAAAATTTGAAACTCGTTCTAAAAAAGCAGAATTTTTACTGTTATTAGATACTCCTGCTCGTAACCAAGATGTCATACAATAAATGATTAGATCATATTGTTGCCATTCCTTAGTAAATATTTCATTTACTACTGACACATGGTTTGCACCGCCTAACCCAAAATTAGTTATTTGATATTCTTTATCTTTACACCATTTATTTGCCCAATGTCCTGCATCAGGGTCTAACCTTGCATAACTATCACCTGCTACTAAAACTTTTTTAGGCATTAGACTATATGATGTTCTCTGGTTTTTTCTGCTGTATATTGCTTACCAGTTTTTCTACCATAGTAAGTATCTTTGCTTATGCCTTTAGTTCCACCTGTACCTGTAATTACTGTAAACATCATTTGGCATACTGCACAAAGTACAACTACCATTATCGCTACTAATATAACTCCGTCTATCATTTGTTTGCTACCTCTATTGCTTGTTCTAATGTGTAGGGACTTTCATGTGCCATTGGTTCTTTTGTTTCCGTTATGTTAGGCCATTCTTGACTCATTGCATCGTTTATTTCTATAAACGGTATCTGCTCAGGAGGTAATTCATCATCACTCCATATTGCTTCTACAGGACATTCTGGCTCACATAATGCACAATCAATACACTCGTCCGGATTGATTACTAACATGTCTGGTCCTTCGTAAAAACAATCAACCGGACACACTTCGACACATTTTGTATCTTTACAACCTACACAAGGACTTCCTACTACAAATGCCATATCACTACTTATCTAAATTTGATATTATACTTAAATTATTACGAAAGTCAAGAAAAAAGGGCCGTTGCCGACCCTTAAAGTTTTTATGTTACAATACTAGCAAATGTAAGCAACAATGCAACCGTGCCTAAAAATACTCCTGCTACTAAGAATGCGAATAGAAGAATTCGCAAGGGGGAGGGATTAAATGAGCCGTCATTTTTGCCTACGCCAATGACGGCTCTAATTGCTTCTTTTATCAAAATAATATGGAATTAAGGTACATTACTGCAAACATCATACCCATAGCCATAACCTGAACTATTGTTGGTATGACAACAAACATGACTAGTGGATCATAATCCCCTCTGTTCCAATAGTCTTCTTGTCTCCAAGCCGCCATTTCCTCTGGTGTTGCATCACGAGGTCCAAAATTCATTTGAAGTTGCGTTGGAATTTCGTTATATTCTTCTGCTTCTTCAATAGGTCTTTTCCAACTATCTGTTTTCATTTTGTTCCTACCTTATAAAATATTTCAAAGTAATAATAACTCATTATTTTCCAGGTAATCCTGCCTGTATATAATCACCAATCATTTTAATTTCTTTTTCTGATAGCATAGCCGCTTGACCCCACATCATTGCACTCATGGGACCTATTTCACCTTTGTTTTTATATGTAGTAAGTTTACCAATAATATCGTCAGCACCTTGTCCTGCTAACTTTGGACCTACACCACCGCCACCGTCTGCACCATGACATGCGGCACAACCTGCCCATAAACTTCTAATATCGCTAAATGGATCACCTGCGGCTAGAGCCTGTTTCCTTTGTTCTATTTCAACTACAGTACCATTTAATTTAACATACTCTGCATAGCATTCGCCATAACATGAACTATTACTGGAATATCCTGAATATTCTAAATCTGGATATACCTTGAATCCAAAGAACAATGCTATTGCAAAACACCCCATTAAAACCATGCCTAATTCTTTCATATTATGTTCCTGGTGTAAGAGCGAAAATACTTGTAACAAATATTGTTATAAGTGTAAGTAATTCTACTCTATCTTTTATTCTATTAATTGTGTGACGGCTCATGGTAAATTTTCATGTCGATAATCTGCCTCAAACTTCTAAGAGCGCCGTAGTTCTGACTGTCTATTTGGATGGAACAGACCAGCCATAATGTAAAAAACGATTTTATCATGTTGGAGGTTGATATAAAGTTAAGTTATATTATGCTATACAACCTATTTATAATAGATTAAAATAAATGGGCCTAAACGGGTCTGTTTTTTAGAATTCTAATTTATAGTGTTTGATAATTTCTAAGTCTTCAGTATCACAAAAGTTTTGTATATCATCTATCAAATCCTTTGCACAATCCCAACCTTTATATTTTCTTGATATGGCCTTCCAATGTGTATCGATACCATAAACATCTAGATAATATTTGTCTAATAAGTATATTAATCCTGATCTGTATTTGTTATTAAATTCATCATAGTTTCCTGACAAACTCATGTAATGTACTCTTATATTTTCAAATCCTGTATTAGACATTAATACTGATTCGCAGTTTTCTTCTAAAATATTATTATAATACAATTCTTTTAAATAATTTCCTGTTGTGTTAGCATCAGAAGTTCCAATTAATCTATTAGTTTTAATCATATCAAAATAATTTTCTAATGACATATATAAAATTTCAGGTGTATAAAATAATAAATCCTTACATATTTTTACATTATTTTGAATACTGTATTCTTTATATGGAATGATAATAGTTTTAAAATCATATAAGTTGGAATGTATCTGGGAAAGAACATTTCCTGAATCGTCTATATTAAAGTTAGGTATATCCCCTCCCATAACAAGACTTCTATCTGTATAGTCTAACTGATCTAAAAAATAACAATGGTATGCAACTTGTGGACTACTGCTTTTGTACTTCTGTGCATACTCTATGTATTTTTCACTTTCTAAAAAGGTTTTAAAATCTAATTGTATAACTTGTAAATCTATATTATGTTTCTTAGCAAAGTTTTTAGCCATTGCAACATCTGGAGAGTTCACAACATTAAGA
>Ga0115013_10001834_pt1 | contig 12075 bp, 10 predicted proteins | sample SouAtlMetagenome_2_FD_88686 | JGI IMG/M metagenome (GOLD analysis project Ga0115013, IMG submission 88686) | Marine eukaryotic phytoplankton communities from Atlantic Ocean - South Atlantic ANT15 Metagenome | ecosystem: Environmental > Aquatic > Marine > Oceanic | place: South Atlantic Ocean...
AAAAAAGGTACAGCTCCCGGAATGTTGTTTCATTATAATAATAAAATTGTAGTATCTATGCCAGGAGTACATTACGAAATGAAGTCTATGATGAAATTAGTTTTTAAAAAAATTAAGAAAAAATTTAAGCTTCTAGAAATCGTTCATAAAAAAATATTTACTAGGGGTATTATTGAGTCGCACTTAGCTGAACTTATTTTTGATTGGGAGTCTAATTTACCTAAAGAAATTAACTTGTCTTATTTACCATCAAATAGTTGTTTAATTTTGAGACTTACTGCAAGAGGCTATGATAGATCTTATCTTGAAAATCTTATAGAAAAAAATGTAATTACACTTAAATCTTTGCTAGGGTCATACTTTTCAAAGTATCAAACTAGATTAAATGAAGTAGCAGTTGGCCAATTTCTGAGGAAAAATAAATACACAATTTCAACAGCTGAAAGTTGTACTGGGGGAAATATTGCTCGAATGATTACATCTGTCAAAGGAAGTTCTGTCTATTTTAAAGGATCTCTAGTGGCTTATTCTAAAAATATTAAAGAAAATATTTTATCAGTTAAATCTAAAACAATATCTAAATATGGAATCGTGAGTGAGGAAATTGTAAGAGAAATGGCGCAAAATTCTAAAAAATTATTTAACAGTGATTTTGCAATATCTACATCAGGCTTGGCAGATTTGCAAAATGATAATAATGTCAATGGAGGAACGATATGTATTGCAGTTTCTACCCCTAATGATACTTATTCTAAAACCTTGATTTACAATTCAGATAGAGAAACAAATATTGTAAGAGCATCTAATGCAGCACTAAATTTTCTTATTGAAGTTGCTGAAAAACAATAGTATTTTTTAAATAAATAAGTTTATATTTGCTGCCCAATAAAAAAAATCTGATGGCAAGAATCTGCGACATAACCGGAAAAAAAGTAATGGTAGGAAATAACGTCTCTCATTCAAATAGAAAGACAAAAAGAAAGTTTTATCCAAATTTACAGACAAAAAAGTTTTTCATTCCTGAATCTGGCGAATGGATTACTTTAAAGGTGTCTACGAGTGCTCTAAGAACTATTGATAAGAATGGTATAACATCAGTTTTAAAAAAAGCACTTGAAAATGATAATATGTTGTTTTAAAACATCAGCTTCAATAAAATAAATAAAGTTGTTACATTTGGTAACAACTTTTTTTTTAACACACAATTTAATTTTTATGAATTTCAGCTTTAAAATTTTAGGAATGTTTTTTTTAACTACTTTGGTAATTAGCTCATGTAAAAAAGAAGACGATAGTATCAATAATGATATTAATCCAAATGGAGGAGGTGATAATGTTGAAACTGTTTTTGGCTGTATGCTAGATACGGCTTGTAACTATAACAATTTAGCCAATGTCGATAACGGTTCGTGCGACTACTCTTGTTATGGGTGTACGGATGAGTTAGCTTTCAACTTTGACTCTGAGGCAACTATTGATGACGGAAGTTGTGTATATGCATCTCAATTAATGGTAAATAATTGGTCGGTTGAGTCCAATTGTGACGGTTTTATAATGTCTCAACTTATAGATGTTGGCGCAAGTGAAATTACTATTGATGAGGGTGACGATGAAGGAGACTTAGTAGTAGATTTTGGTTTGTTTATTTTAGAAGGAACTATTGATAGCGATGGTAATATTGCTGTTAGCGGTGAAGGTCCTACTGGATTTACTCAAATATCAGGTACAGGTTTTCTGCAGTCAGAAACTATGGCCATAATAAATATTACTGCATCAGTTACACTAGCTACTGAAAATTGTACATTAACACTTTCACTAATAGAATAACTCCTATTGCAAACTATAAAAAATCTTATTTTAATATTTTTTTTATTTCAATTTTTTCATTCCTATTCTCAAGAATTTGGTAGAAAAGATAGCCTAAGAGGATATTTATTTCATGAAAGAGCATGTTATGATGTTAGTTATTATCATCTTAACATATCTATTGATCCTGAGGAAAAATTCATAAAAGGTTATTCAGAAATACATTTTGAGGCGCAATCTGATTTTGAATTTATTCAAATTGATTTATTTGAGAATATGAAAATTTCTGAAATTCAATTTGAAGGAAGAGACTTAGAATACTCTAGAGAATATAACGCTGTATTCGTGAATTTTGATAGGCTCGTAAAAAGCGGCGAACAGACCTACATAAGGGTGTATTACTCTGGTAATCCTAGAGTAGCTATCAATCCACCTTGGGACGGTGGTTTTTCATGGGATAAAGACGCTAATGGAAATGATTGGATTGGTGTATCTTGTCAAGGTCTAGGGGCAAGTTCTTGGTGGCCTAATAAAGACCATCAATCAGATGAACCTGATAGTATGCTTGTTAGCTGTCAAGTGCCTGCAGGTTTAAAATGTATTTCAAATGGCAACATGCGTTTTCATGATTTACGTAAGTCAACAAAGTTATACAACACATACCATTGGTTTGTGTCCTATCCAATCAACAATTATGATGTAACTCTAAATATTGGTGATTACACTCATTTTTGGGACAAGTATGTAAGTGGTAATGACACACTAGATTTAGATTATTACGTACTACCTTATAACCTTGAGAAAGCCAAAAAGCAATTTGAGGTCGTTAAGCCTATGCTTGATTGTTTTGAAAAATATTTGGGGTCATACCCTTTTTGGAATGATGGTTTTGCTTTAGTAGAAACACCATATTTAGGTATGGAACACCAGAGTGCTATTGCGTATGGTAATAAGTTTAGACTAGGTTATTTGGGTAATACACGTTTTACGGCTGGTTTGGGTTTTGACTTTATCATTGTTCACGAAAGTGCTCATGAGTGGTGGGGCAATAGTATTACGGCAAATGATATTTCTGATATGTGGATACAGGAGACGTTCTGTACTTATTCTGAAGTTTTATTTGTGGAATGCACCTACGGTTACGATGCTATGATAGAATATGTGAAAAATCAGATGTCTATGGCTCAAAATAGACGAGCAATTGTAGGAACTCCTAATGTTCATCACAAGGGCAGTGGTGATATGTATGCTAAGGGTAGTGCTTTTATACACACTTTGAGAAGTGTTGTTGATAATGATTCCTTATGGTTTGATTTATTTAAATCTATGACTAATCATTTTAAATACCAAACTGTAGATGGCAGAGAAGTTCTAGGTTATATTAACGAAAAAAGTGGTCGTAATTTTGATAAATTATATGAGCAGTATTTATATACGCCAAAATTACCTCAATTTGAATATGAATTTTGTGGTTTGGGTATGCGAAAAACCTTAAAATACAGGTGGAATGCTATTGATGGATTTGATATGCCACTAAAAGTGACTTTAGAAAACGATGTATTTGATTGGATTTATCCCGAAAAACAATGGAAAACAATTGATTTATCTATCAGAAAAAAAGATTTTATGATTGCTAATCATCTATTTATGATAGATGTTAAAAAGCTTAAATAGAATTTGTAGATAAAAATAGTTTAATTAAATTTGCAACCCAATTATTTTTAAGCAAATGGCTAAGAAAGGAAACAGAGTTCAAGTTATATTAGAATGTACAGAGCACAAAGCATCTGGTCAGCCAGGTACTTCTCGTTATGTTACTACTAAGAACAAAAAGAATACACCAGATAGAATGGAGTTGAAAAAATTCAATCCTATTTTAAAGAAAATGACGGTGCATAAAGAAATTAAGTAAGCAATTAAAAGCTGATAAACTATGGCAAAGAAGGCAGTAGCATCTTTACAGAAAAGAGGAGCAAAAGATTTTACAAAAGTAATTAAGATGACCAAGTCTGAGAAGACAGGTTCATATGGTTTCAAATCAGAAATTGTTCCTAAGGATAAAGTGAACGAATTTTTGGCTAAAAAGTAAGCCCTAACTTTATTATTTAACAGATTTGAGCTTCTTGAAAAAGGAGCTTTTTCTGTTTAGAAATACATCATTAACTATGGGGATATTTAGTTTTTTTTCAAAAGATAAAAAAGATAAGTTAAACAAAGGTTTAGAAAAGACTAAACAAAATGTTTTCGGAAAACTTTCTCGTGCAGTTGCGGGAAAATCTAAAGTTGATGAAGGTGCTTTAGATGACATTGAAGAAGCCTTAATTACCTCCGATATTGGTGTTGAAACGACTCTAAAAATTATTGAAAGACTAGAAGAAAGGGTAGCTAAAGACAAATACCTTGATGCTAAAGAGTTGAACACCTTTCTTAAGGAGGAAATGAGTCTTTTGCTTGAAGAAAGTAATAATTCGGATGAGGAAGAATTTACAGTTCCTCAAACCGACGGGCCCTATATCATTATGGTGGTAGGAGTGAACGGAGTGGGTAAAACCACGACCATTGGAAAATTAGCTCATCAATTCAAACAAGCTGGTAAAAAGGTAGTGCTTGGAGCGGCAGATACTTTTAGAGCTGCTGCTGTTGACCAATTGGTTATTTGGTCTGAAAGAGTAGGAGTAGATATCGTAAAACAAGAGATGGGCTCTGACCCTGCATCAGTAGCTTTTGATACTGTTCAGTCGGCTAAAAATAAAGGAGCTGATATAGTCATTATAGATACGGCAGGTCGTTTACACAATAAAGTCAATCTTATGAATGAGCTGACTAAGATTAGAAACGTCATGTCTAAAGTCATTCCTGATGCTCCTCACGATGTTATGTTAGTTTTAGATGCTTCCACGGGGCAAAATGCTATAGAACAAGCTAAGCAGTTTACTCTAGCAACAAAAGTAGATTCTTTGGCTCTTAGTAAATTAGATGGTACTGCCAAAGGTGGCGTAGTCATTGGTATATCCGACCAATTCAAAATTCCTGTTCGCTACATCGGTGTTGGTGAGGGAATTGAAGATTTACAAGTATTCAATAAGAAAGAGTTTGTAGATTCTTTATTCAACTAACATGAGAACAAAGTCGTTAAAGAATAATAAAATCAATGTTATCACTCTAGGTTGTTCCAAAAACATTTACGATTCAGAAGTGTTGATGGGGCAATTGAAAGCCAATGATATGAATGTGGAGCATGAATCGGACAAAGATGATGCTAATGTTGTGGTTATCAATACCTGTGGCTTTATTGACAACGCCAAAGAAGAGTCTATTAACACTATTATTGAACAGGCAGAACGAAAGTCTGATGGTAAAATAGACAAGTTATTTGTTACTGGTTGTTTGTCCGAACGCTACAAGCCAGATTTAGAAAAGGAAATTCCCAATGTAGATGAATATTTTGGGACGACTGATTTACCTAAATTATTACAGGCATTAGGAGCAGATTATAAGCATGAGCTTATAGGTGATCGTTTAACAACAACTCCTAAGCATTATGCTTTTTTAAAGATAGCAGAAGGCTGTGACCGTCCTTGTTCCTTTTGTGCCATTCCATTGATGAGAGGTAAGCACAAGTCTAAGTCTATAGAAGATTTAGTTACAGAGGCTGTAAAATTAGCTAAGAACGGCGTTAAAGAGCTTATTCTCATTGCTCAAGATTTGACTTATTACGGATTGGATTTGTACAAATCAAGACGTTTAGCTGATTTATTGAGGGCATTATCAGAAGTAGAAGGAATAGAGTGGATACGTTTGCACTATGCTTTCCCAACAGGTTTCCCAGAAGATGTCTTAGAAGTCATTAGAACAAACCATAAGGTGTGCAATTATATTGACATTCCTTTGCAGCATATCAGTGATTCTGTATTGAAATCTATGCGTAGAGGCACTACTCATGAAAAAACCAATGCTTTGTTGCGCAAGTTTCGACAAGAAGTTCCAGGAATAGCTATACGTACATCTTTAATTGTAGGTTATCCAGGTGAAACTGAAGAAGATTTTCAAGAGCTCAAACAATGGGTTAACGATACGGCCTTTGACCGTTTGGGTGTATTTACATATTCACACGAAGAAAACACACATGCTCATTTGTTAGAAGATGATGTGACAGAAGAAGTAAAACACCAAAGGGCTGAGGAGATAATGGAATTACAAAGCGATATCTCATTCCGTTTGAATCAAGAAAAAGTTGGTCAGACGTTCAAGGTCCTATTTGACAGAAAAGAAGGGGAGTACTTTATTGGTAGAACAGAGTTTGACTCTCCAGATGTAGATAACGAAGTTTTAGTAAAAGCCTCAGATGTTTACGTAAGAATGGGTGACTTTGCCCAAGTTAAAATCACCCACGCTGACCATTACGATTTGTATGGGGTTATTGCTGAATAGTTACTATAACTTAAATATAGGACTTAGTTGTAGGGCTTGTTTCGTTAATTACTCGAATTTCATCTCCTGCTATTTTTGCTAAATAAAGATTACTTTTTACTTACTTTTGTGCTAAGTGAGTTCTATTAAAATACCATATCGTAAAATTAACTTTTTAAGTCCTTTGGTACAAGACTATTTGTCTGAAAGTGCTGAATTATCTTCTTTTTATGGTCGTTACAATACTATTGATAGCTTTCGTAATCAGATGGAAGAAAAAAGCCAATTCCCTATTAATAGAATGACTTTAGTTGACGTTTTGAAAAAACAAAACCAAGCTATTGATTTATCGGATTTAACAAAATCTAACATAGAATCATTAGAGTCGACAAGCACATTTACAATAACTACAGGCCATCAGTTGTGTATTTTTACAGGTCCTTTGTATTTTCTATATAAAATCGTTTCTACTATTAACTTAAGTCTTGCTTTAAAGGAAAAATACCCTTCAAAACATTTTGTGCCTGTGTTTTGGTTAGCTAGTGAAGATCACGATTTTGATGAGATTAATCATATCAATTTATTTGACCAGACTATTCAATGGGATAGCAGTCAGGCAGGAGCAGTAGGTAGAATGAACTTATCTAACTTCTCAAGTATTCTAGAAGATTTAAACTTACTTATGGGTAAGGGTCAAAATGCTGAGCGATTAAAAGCTATTTTTCATAAAGCCTATTCTTCAGCTAATCTAGCTCAAGCAACACGTGTTTTGATAAATGAATTATTTAAAGACGATGGACTTGTTATCATTGATGGTGATGATGTTCAGTTAAAAAAGTCCTTTGTGGAAATTATGAAGAAAGACATACAAGACCATTCATTTTATCCTATTATTGCTTCACAATCGGAAAAGCTTAGTGAAAATTACAAAGCACAGGCTTATGTTAGAGAGTGTAATTTTTTCCAATTAGAGCAGGGTAGTAGGAAAAGGGTCTTAGATAGATTAGATGCTAAAGAAATTGATTACAACCCTGAGAAATTTAGTCCAAACGTATTATTACGTCCTTTGTATCAGGAGATGATTCTACCTAATCTAGCCTATATTGGAGGTGGTGCCGAATTGTCCTATTGGATGCAGTTGAAAACAGCTTTTGAGTCTGAACTCATACCATTTCCTATTTTGGTTTTGAGAAATTCAGTCATCTTAACTACGCCATCTCAGATAGATAAAATAAATCACTTAGGTTTTTCATTTGAAGATTTCTTTAGTTTAGAATCCGATTTACACAAGAAATATGTTCAAAATCAGGCTAATGTATCACTAGAAAGTCAAGTGGAGTCTTTGGGCGAAGTGTTCCGTTCTATTAAGGATAAATTTAACGTTAAGGCATATGAGCCTATGATAGATGCTGAACATCAAAGACAAAAGAAATCTCTAGAAAATTTAAGTAAAAAACTACACAAAGTAGAAAAGCAAAAACATGAAGTAGCTTTATCTCAGATTTCTAAATTAAAAACAAGCTTTTTTCCAAATCGTATTTTACAAGAGCGTCACAATAACTTTATTCCATATTACCTAAAGTATGGTGATAACTTTATAAAAAAGTTGAAAGAAGAGCTTAATCCACTAGATGCTAATTTTGTAGTTTTACAGCTTTAATAATTTATAAATGGCTCAAGAAAAAATTCTTATTCTAGATTTTGGCTCACAATATACTCAGCTCATTGCTAGAAGAGTGAGAGAATTAAACATCTATTGTGAAATACATCCATACAATAAAATTCCTGAATTGACTAATAATATTAAAGGTGTAATTCTTTCAGGAAGTCCTTTTTCTGTGCGTGATGAGTATGCACCTATCCCTAATTTAGAAGGAATAAAAGGCGTACTTCCATTACTTGGAGTTTGTTACGGTGCACAATATTTAGCCAAGGTCTTTGGGGGAGAAGTATTACCCTCAAAAATTAGAGAATATGGTAGAGCCAATCTTTCTTTTGTCAATTCATCTAATCCGCTTTTGGAAGGCATTTCTGAAGGTTCACAAGTATGGATGAGTCATGGAGACACCATAACAACCTTGCCTGAAGGATTTGAAATAATAACTTCAACTGAAGATGTGCAAGTAGCTGGTTACCAAATAACTAAGGAGAAAACATTTGCTATTCAGTTTCATCCTGAAGTCTATCATTCAACAGACGGAAAACAGTTGCTTTCAAATTTTTTAGTTCACATTTGTGAGTGTACTCAAGATTGGACTGCAGACTCATTTGTTCAACGAACAGTTGAAGATTTAAAAGCCAAATTAGGTAACGATAAAGTGGTTTTAGGATTGTCTGGAGGGGTGGATTCAACAGTTGCTGGTGTGCTATTACACAAGGCTATTGGTGCTAATTTATACTGCATATTTGTTGACAACGGATTACTTCGCAAAAATGAATTTGAAAATGTATTGGAACAATACAAGGGTATGGGTCTAAATGTCAAAGGCGTTGATTCTAAAGAACGCTTTTATGAAGTTCTTGATGGTCTAAGTGACCCCGAAGCCAAACGAAAAGCTATTGGGAATAAATTCATAGATATTTTTGATGATGAAGCACACCTAATTGAAGATGTTAAATGGTTGGCACAAGGAACAATCTATCCAGATGTTATAGAATCTGTATCTGCTACTGGAGGGCCTTCAGCTACAATAAAATCTCATCATAATGTAGGTGGGCTTCCAGATTTTATGAAGTTGAAAGTTGTTGAGCCCTTAAATACATTATTCAAAGATGAGGTAAGGAGAATAGGTCGATCCATGAATATTGATGAATCTCTCTTACGAAGACACCCTTTTCCTGGTCCTGGTTTGGCTATTCGTATTCTAGGAGACGTAACTAAAGATAAAGTAAGAATTTTACAAGAAGTTGATCATATTTTTATAACCTCACTAATTTCAGCAGGTCTATATGATAAGGTTTGGCAAGCTGGTGCAATTTTTTTACCAATCCAATCAGTTGGGGTTATGGGCGATGAACGAACGTATGAAAATACAGTAGCTTTGAGAGCTGTAGAGTCAACAGATGGAATGACCGCCGATTGGGTTCATTTACCTTATGAATTTTTAGCTAAAGTTTCTAATGAAATTATTAATAAGGTTAAAGGAATAAATAGAGTGGTTTATGATATTAGTTCTAAGCCACCAGCCACAATAGAATGGGAATAATAAATTGTTTTTAAAAAAGTTAAATTATTATGAAAAGATTAGTAATTCATATAATTTTATTTAGCATTTTCACATCTTTCATTGCTTTTGCTCAACAAGATACTACAATAGGTAATAAATCATACATTATTCATACTGTACAACCTAGAGAAACGCTTTTTACTATTTCTAGAAAATATGATATGGAATTAAATAAATTAGTAGTCTCCAACCCAGAAGTTATTAATGGTTTACACATTGGATTAAAATTATTTATTCCTAATCATTATTCAGTTGAAAAACATAAACAAAAAAACAATGAATTATCGGATATAAATTCTTTTAATAAAGATAAAAATAAAATATCTCTGTTTAGGAATTCAAAATTAAATAAAACAAAAGCAGATTCCTCAATGGTTAAAGTTGCCTTATTATTACCATTTTATTTAGATTTAAATGATTCTTTAAAAGCTTATAGCAATAATAAGAGCATTATATATCCAAAATCAAAAGTCGCTTTAGACTTTTATTTTGGTTTTCAACTTGGTATAGATAGTTTAACTAAATTAGGTTATAATATTGACCTAATGTTAATTGATATTACAAATGATTCCATATTTAATTCAATACTTGAATCAAATATTTTAGATGATAGAGAATATATTTTTGGACCAATTTATATTAGGCAATTTGAAAATTTAGCAAAGTTTTATGGATATGATTCTAAAAAAAAGTTAATTTCTCCTTTGTCTTATATGAGTGTGAAAAATAATTATCGTAATGTATATCAGTCTGTACCTTTATCAAATATTCAAATTAGTGCTTTAATTGAATATATTGTAAATACAAATAAATCTAATGAGTTAATAATACTAGGTCACGAAAAAGAAGTTGAATTAATTTCACACACAAAAAATAAATTAAAATCTAAGATGTCAAAAATTGATTATAAAGTTTTAACGTTGAATAAAAATCAATTGTCTGACAGACAACTTTTAAAAAGTAAATTAAAAATTGATGTAAATAATATTATAATTCCTTCAAATGATCGCTCCTTTGTAAGCAGATTGCTTCCAATATTGGGAAGTATGGAAGATACTCTGTTTAATTTATATGGCTTATATACTTGGAATAGATTTGATAATTTAGATTACAATGATTTAGTAAGCTTAAATGTTCACTTGCCATCACTTTTTGTAAAAGATAGTAGTCAGTTTTACAAAGATTTTCTGCTTAATTTTTATAACAAATATTTTTCATATCCGGAAAATTATGCCTATTCAGCTTATGTCCAATGTATGTACTTTTTAAGTAATGAGTTTAAAACTATTTTAAATTATAAAAGAGTAATTAATACTTCATTCAAATCAAATACAAAGTTTGACATTTATAAATACGATAATTTTGAGCGCATAAAAGTTCAATAGCTTTAATGATATTTAAATAGTAATATAATTTTGTTATTTCATATCTTTGTTTTATGTTTAAAACAAGCTATAAATTATTTAGTTATTTAATAATTTTTATTTTCACTTTTCACCTTTCAATTTCAAAGGCTCAAGAATTCAATGGAAATGGTGGAAATATACCCGATGCTTCATTTTTTGGGCCATCTCCCTGGACTAATTTTAATATAAATGTTAATTCTATTGGCACGATAAATTGTGATATAACAGTATGTATAAATATTACTCATCCTTTTACAGATGATTTAGACATTAGGTTAGTATCCCCTTCAGGCACAATTATTTATTTATCCACTGATAATGGAGGAGCTGGTGATAATTACAATGGTACTTGTTTTACAATGGGTGCTAATACAGAGGTTACCGAAGGATTTGCACCATTTAATGGTAATTATGTGCCTGAGGATAATTTATCTTACCTTATTGGTGAAAATGCAAATGGATTATGGCAATTACAAATAAGAGATGATGATTGGCTTTTTTCAGGTTCATTAATCTCTTGGTCTATTGATTTTACATGTCAGTCTGATTGTGATGTCGGAGAAGAACAATACACTCTCAATTTATTTGACTCATATGGTGATGGTTGGGATCATGGCACCGGGCACCTTGTTACAATAAACGGTGTTGATTATGGTGGTTATGATTTTACTACGGGTAACTCATATTCTTACACGATTTGTTTAGATCCAACAGATTGTATAGATATATCTTTTACTGATGGTGGTTTATGGGAAGATGAATGTTCATATACTCTCGAAAATAACTCAGGAATTACTATCTTTTCTGGAAATCATTTAACTATTGGTCAAACTATTGGAGATTGTGCTATTTCTGGTTGCACAGATTCTAATGCTTGTAATTTTGAACCTGATGCAGAAGATGATGATGGCAGTTGCTTTTACTCTCCTTTAACAATTGATGCTTGCGAGGTCGTCTACTGCAGTTATGAAGATGGAGAGCAAGTAGCAAGTCAATATATAGGAACTAATATTAACTACCTTACAATTGAAATTACAGAAAGTGGTATTATAAATGATTTTTTTTATAACATCAACTGGCACAGTCATGGATGGGGTAACATAAATTTTAATGTAAATAATGCTACAATTGCACTATATGATAATTTTGGTGTATTTGTTCAAAATATTGCAGTAATTGGAAATAATTTGAGTATTTCTACTTATCAGAATTTTAGTAATACATTA
>Ga0115013_10001837_pt1 | contig 12064 bp, 6 predicted proteins | sample SouAtlMetagenome_2_FD_88686 | JGI IMG/M metagenome (GOLD analysis project Ga0115013, IMG submission 88686) | Marine eukaryotic phytoplankton communities from Atlantic Ocean - South Atlantic ANT15 Metagenome | ecosystem: Environmental > Aquatic > Marine > Oceanic | place: South Atlantic Ocean...
AACTTTTCGCGGTTGCACCCGACCAGGTGGATGTCGACAATGACCACGGGGTAGATGCCGCCGTGCAGCGGGCAGAGGATGTAGTCAAGCTGCTTCAGGTTGACGTCCGTGAGCCGGTTCGTCCGGTCGTGCAGGATCTCCTCGTCAAGTATCTGGTGCTGCATGACGATTATGACCGGCCCGTGTTCCGCCAAGCTGGAGTCGGTTCGCGCGTCTTGCGCGCGCTCGAGGTGCGCTTTCAGGATCCGGTCCTTCCAGTCCCACTTCCACTTGTTGCGGTTGAACAGGCTGGTGCCGTCCAAAACGTGCCATGGCACGCTTCTTTGTTCTGCTTTAACGGCGTCCCCGGTTGCGCCCACAATGGTCTCGCTGCCGTAAATGCGCTGAACGGCCGCCACGATGACGGGACAGGGCAAGTTTTTGAGGGCGTCTTCGCTTCGTGCTGGTGCTTGCGGGCCCATAGCCTCGGCCCACGTGCCCCACGTCTGCACGACCCTGAGCGCGTCTCTCGGCCGGCCCGCAAACCCCTCCTTTTTGATGAGGCCATTCTCAGACGTCCGTAGCACGTGTCGCGCAAAGTTGTCCGTCTCAAGCCCGCCACGGGCTGGCACGATGTGTTGCGCTCCCTCGCACCGCACGTTGCCAGGCTCTGGCCAGCCTTCGCGAACGCGATCCCACTTGTCGTTGCTGCTGCTGCCGCCGCCGCGACCGCGGCTGCCGGCCGGCGTCACGTAGTCAGAGCTGCGACCCCCGCGCGCGGTTGCGCCCGCCATTCGCGCCGCTTTCTCGGCCTCCTGCAGCTCCCGCTCCGCATCGCGCACGTAATCCGGTTCAGGTGTGCGGCCATCCCTGTAGGCAATGAGGTCGTTGGTGATGCTGATTTTGAGCTCCGCCTCGGCTAGTTCGGCTTCACTGCGCGCCTCGTCGCGCTCGGTTTGAAGCGTAGTTAGCATTTCGCGGAGCCGTTGGGGGTTTCCGCCAATCGTGTTACCTCTAATCTCATTCCTCAACCCATTCTTCTTCTTCGCCTCTTCCAGGGCCAGCTTAGCCTTTTGCACCCTCGCTGAGCCGGCCAGTGTCGCCGCATCGCCACCTCGCGAGAACGAGGCCATCCCAACGGGTGGTCCTCTCCAGGAAGCGCCCCCGTCCGGGGATATGTCGAGGAGGCGGTGGCGATGGCGGCGGCGGCGCTAGGCGGCAGCTTTGCAACTTGTCCAGTTGACCGTGCTCACGACTCGCCGGTCGACACGCGTGTCGACCGCCGCGTGTTGACGCCATGGGCACCTTCTCCTTCATGCCCGACTCCAAGTTCCTCGACAAGTCGGTGGTGCAGCAGGACATGATGGACCGGATCGAGGAGACGGAGGAGGACGGCATCGTCGTGGCGCCGTGCGGCTGCGGCAAGAGCGCGGTGATCATCGAGTCGCTCCTGGAGGCGGGCACGCTCGGGCTCGTGCTGTGCTACGAGTCGCAGGGCGTGTACCAGATCGCCGACGCCATCCGCGAGAACACGACGCTCATGGACTGCCAGATCTTCGCGTACAGCGGCAAGGTCAAGGAGGTGCCCAGCGGCCGCTTCGTCTTCCTGATCACGACCTACGGCATGTTCTCAACCACGGGCGAGCACCGCAGCCAGCGCTCCCGGCAGGTGCGCGACTTCATGATGAACACCGAGTGGGACCTCATCTGCCTCGACGAGTTCCACCACGCGTGCGCGCCCACGTACAAGCCGATGATCCAGAAGCTGCGCGCCAAGCGCAAGCTGGGCTTCACCGCCACACTCTACCGCAGCGAGTTCTGCGACTCAAAGCAGCTGAGCCACAAGAACGAGGAGCAGGCCTTCGGCTGGTTCGGGCGCGTCCTCTTCCGGCGGCGGTGCAAGGAGCTGGAGGACGCGGGGCTCATCGCCAAGATCCGGCGCGCGGTGGCGCGCGTCGACCTGACGCCCGAGTTCGCGCGCGCGCACGCGATGGCCAAGGGCGCGCAGAACATCTACCTGAAGGCGCTCAACCCGGCGAAGCTCAACATGCTCGTGGCCATCTGCGCGCAGCACAACGCGGTGGGCCAGGCGGGCATCGTCTTCGCCAACCACCTGCTCGTGGCCAAGGTGGCCAAGCGGTACCTGGGCGACCGGTGGGAGGTGCTCTCGGGCGGCGCGCCGCACGGCGAGGACGAGCAGCACACGCCCGAGCGGAACAACGCCATCGTGAAGCGCTTCAACGCGGGCGAGCTTGACGGCATGATCTGCACCGCGGTGGGCGAGAGCTCAATGGACGTGCACCTGCAGACCTTCTGCTTCGTGTGCGTGCTCGACGCCGACGGCGGCATCGCGAGCGCCGCTCAGCGGCTCGGGCGCGTCGCGCGCAACGAGCGCATCAAGCAGGAGCCGGGCGAGAGCGACGAGCAGCTCGCGAAGCGCCGCCTCGCGCAGCAGAAGGAGGCGGTCTACTACGACCTGCTCACCAAGGACACGGCCGACATCGAGGCGGCCGCGACGCGCCAGCTGCTCTTCACGGCCGAGGGGTACACGCAGGAGCAGGAGCTCTCGTACGACGCGTGGATGGCCATGGCGACGAACGCGGGCGTGCGGCTGCCGCACACGGGCCTGGCCGACGACCTGCGCCTGCTCAAGGAGGTGCTCATGTACAGCACGCTCAAGGAGGTGGCCGCGGAGGCCAGCGCGGCCGCCGCCGCGCACAGCGCGCCGGCGCGCGCCCAGGTCAAGAACCGCCAGCAGGCGGCGACGCAGTCGACGAGCAAGCTCATGCGCGATCGCGCCGCCAAGCAGGCCGACACGGCCAAGGCGAAGCTCAAGCAGCAGCTGGTCGGCTCGAAGATCATCAAGCGCGAGCACATCCGCAACCAGCCGATGGACGCGGCCACGCGGGCCGTCTTCCGCTCGCTCCACCTGAGCGCGAGCGTGCAGCGCGAGGCGGGCATCTTTGCGGACCTGGCGCTCGCCTCAAGCGACGACGACGACGACAACGACGCGGAGGAGGCGGACGGCTGACCCAAAGTGGTCAACAAAAGTATGCACGATCTCCGGACCGAGATCGGTTTGCTGCGCCAACTTGTTGACCACCCGGGGGAAGGCCAAGTGGTCAACTAATTTTTTAATTTATTCCTTCTAAATAATCCCGGTCGACAACTCAGCCGCGCGGGACGGGGAAGGCGACCGGCGGCAGCGCGACGTGGTCCGCGCGCACCGGCGGCTGCGGCAGGCCGTGCGGCGGCGCGGGCGGCGCCACGCCGTTGGCGTCGCACGTCTCGACCAGCCGCCGGTACGCGCGCAGCTTGGCGAGCTGCTCCGGCGCCACCTGGTAGTTGCCCCGGTTGTCGAGCGGCACGCACGCGCCCAGGATGCGCCGCGTCTGGCGCCAGGTGTTGTCGCCGTCGACAAAGTTGGAGAAGTCCTCGTCGGCGGCCGCCTTGGCCAGCCGCTCGCGCTTGTCGTCGTGCAGCCGCAGCTTGGCCGACGTGACCGAGCGCCGCGCGGCGAACTGCACGATCTCGACCGGCCGCGTCTGCCCGATGCGGTAGACGCGCCCGAAGGCCTGGTCAACCGTCGCGGCGTTCCACGGCAGCGAGCCGACGGAGAGCAGCACCTCGCAGCCCGGGCACAGCGTGATGCCGATGCTGCCCGCGCTCGATAGCAGGAGCACGCCCTTCTCGCACTCCAGGAACCGCTTGACCGTCGCGCCGCGCTGCTTGGCGCTCAGCCGCCCGTCGAACAGGAAGAGCGCGCCGACGGCCTGCCCCTCCAGGTACCGCTGCAGGATCTGCAGCTGCGTGGTCGACTCGCAGAACACCGCGATCCGCGCGTGCCCCGCCGCCTGCCGCGAGGCGATCACGCGCGCGATGAGCCGCATCGTCTGGCTGGGCTCGGCCGCCGCCTTCGCGAAGAGCGAGGGGTCGCCCTTGAACGCCTCGGCGCCGTGCTCGCCGAGCACCGCCGAGAACTCAAAGTTGCCGAGCGCCACGATCGCGGAGAAGGCCGCGCGCTGCTCCTCGCCCCACTGCGCGCCGCTCGCGGCGGCGGCGGCGGCCGCCGCGAGCGGCCCGCCCGCGGCCGCGGCGGCGGAGGCGACGAGCCGCTGCGCCGACGCGAGCACGCCGTTGTGGCTCGCGATCGCCTGCGCGTCCGTCGTGCCGTCGGGCCGGAGGCCCACGAAGGGGTCGTACTCCAGCAGCAGGCGCCTCCGGTCGGGCAGGTCCAGGAAGCTCGCGTCGACGCGGTCGACCAGGTGCTGGTGGAACTCGGCGACGGCCGCGCGCTTGAGCGAGCGGTCCGCGCCGTCCTTGGCCACGAAGAAGTGGCGCTGCCGCTGCAGCCACTCGGGCTGCGCGTCGAGCGCCTTGGCCAGGTGCGCGATCTGCGAGGGCTTGCTCGTCACGGGCGTGCCCGTCAGCCCGAGCTTGTACACCGACGCGCGCGTGAACATGCCCACCACGTGCCCCGCCATCGTCGTCGGGTTGGAGACGCGGTGGAGCTCGTCGACGACCGCGAGGCCGAACGGCGACGGCCGCTGCGTGAGCAGCCGGAAGAGCGGATGCACGGGCGGCAGCGCGCCCTTGAGCTCCTCGAGCCGCTTGGTGTCGGTGGGCGCGACGCCGTGCTTGAACCGCTGCATGCGCGGCTTGCGCAGGTCCTCGGGCGCGGTGCCGATGTGCGCGAACGTCTTGAACGCGGCGACGAGCGCCTCGGGGGTGGTCAGGATGACGCGCGCGTGCGCGATGGCCGCCTCGGTGAGCGCCGCCTGCTTGGCCGCCCGGAGCACGCGGTCGCCGAGCGTCGTCCACGCCTGCAGCGTCTCGTGCCAGACGTCGAGCACGCTCACGGGCACCACGATCAGCGTCTTCGTCTCGTCGCGGTACGGGTTGTGCGCGTGCACGGCAGCCAGCGTCAGGATGGCCGTGATCGTCTTGCCCGATCCGACCTCGTGGATGGCGAGCAGCGAGGCCTTGCGCTGCGCCCACGGCACCTGGCGCGCCTGGCGCACCAGGCGCTGCGTCGCGATCACCTGGTGCGTGTACAGCGTGCGCTGGTGGCCGTGCGCGTCGCGCAGCTTCAGGATGCCGTGGCCCGCCCCGTTCTCGACCGAGCACACGTGCTTGCTGTACTTGCGCACGGCCTCGCGCAGCGCGCGCTTGGCGCCGTCATTCAGGCTCGCAAAGCGCGGCTGCTTCACCATCGACAACCGCCACCGCCCGTGGCCAGCAGTTGCAAACCGGCCCGGCGGCGTTAGCGCGCGCGCCGAACGCGACGCGCCGGCTCGCGCACATATACGCAGGCGCGCGGCCCGTAGAGTAGTGGGGTGCCCGCGCCTGGGGTCCGGGGCCGGATGGACAAGGACTACGAGAACTCGGGGCTGGGCCTGCTGGCCTTTCTCTACCAGTGCAACCAGCACTACGGGAACGTCCTGTCAGAAGATGACGCCCGGATCATGAACGCCGCGATCGACGCCGAGGAGGCGAGCTACGACGACCCGGAGGTGGTGGACGGTGCCTGGAAGTGGGCCCAATCCGAGGTTGTGCGCCTCGGCGCAGGGCAGCTCAAAGCACGGTTTGGCGATTTGTGGCTTGGGATTGAGGCGCACAGGGCGATGCTGCAGGACATCCGCTGGCACAAGGGCTTGCGCGTGCTGCACTGCCAGACCAGGCAGTGGGCGTCAAAGAGGGAGCGCGACGTGGTGCGCGAGCACATCCAGCGGCCCAACGAGCCGCGCGTGCCCAAGGGGTACCCCAACTGGTACCACAGCGAGGACCTGGACCTGACCGCCCTTGAAGAGGACGACGGCGAGGATCCAGACGAGCTGCGGCGCAAGGCGCGCGATGTCGAAAACGAGCACTACAACTACGACTTCATGTTTGCGGAGCACGACCCGGACAGCCCGTGGCCCGCGTTTGTGGAGGGCGAGGAGGACGCGGGCGACACGTACTTCAAGAAGAAGTGGAGCATCACCGAGCTGGAAAAGCTGCGCGTGCACGTGGTGCGGCAGTACTACGGGTTTCCGGACAAGAAAAGCGACGCGGTGGTTGAGGCCGATGCCACGCGGGCGGCGAAGGCGGCGGAGGATGCGATAGGGAAGAGGGCGGAGGAGGAGGTGGAGAAGCTTGAGGGGCGCCTGCGCTGGAACGAGGAGGCGCAGCGGTGGGAGCCGTGGATGGGCGAGGCCGACATGTGGGCAACGCAATACCTGTACCAAATCGAGGAGCGCATGAAGGCGGAGCACGAGTGGAACCTGCCGGACTTCAACGACCGCAACCGCATGAACAAGGAGCTCAAGACGCGCCAGGGCCCCGCCAACGACCTGTTCGTGTGGCGGCTCGTAGTCGTGCACCTGCGCCGACTGCGCGCGATGGGGGTGCCGGTGTTCGTCCCCGTGACCGACTGCTTCGACATGTACACGCTCGTCGCGAACGTGGCGCACCTCATCAAGTACCGGCGGTGCATCAAGTGGGCCAAGAGCATCTACAAGACTGCGGGCCTGGGGTCGCTCGGCGACCAGTACCGCGCCAAGCTGCTCAACAGGCACTTTGCGCACGAGCACCAGGACAAGCGCGACACGGAGCTGGGCATCGCGCGCCGGATGATCCGGCAGGCGCACGTGGCCAACTACGTGCAGTTCATGTACGCGCCGTGGCCCGAGGACCCGAGCAACGGGTACCAGTCGCGGCCCGCGGACGTGCGCGGCAAGGACGAGGTGAAGGGGCGGCAGCGCCCGGCTGAGGACATCTACCGGACCGAGAAGTACCTCACCAACCCGCCCATGGCGCCGATCATGTGCACGGCGCCGCCGCGCATGGGCAAGTCGGCGCTCTCGCTGCTCATGGCCTCCTTCGCCGTCAAGATGGGCGGGGTCGTGCAGTACGGCGTCGCGCCGAACAAGATCATCCCGGTGGCCGACATCCAGCAGAAGCTCGCGCAGCTCGGCTGGGTGCAGAGCTGGGGGATGCTGGAGAGCGAGATCCGCGTCTACTCGCACGACGACGCCAAGAGCGTCGCGGCGACGAACGTGCTGCTGCAGGCCACCGCCAACAGCCTCATCGGCTGGACGCTGCACATACGCGACGAGGCGCAGAACCTGGTGCGGGCGACCGGCCTCAAGGGGGGCGACGTCAGCCTAAAGGAGGAGCTGCACAACACGTTCCCGCTCTTCTACGGCCTGAGCATGTGCGTGTCGGCCACGCTGCTGCCCGTGATGTGCCTCGGGGCGGTGACGGGCAACGACGAGTCGATCCGCGACCTGCTGGACTTTGGCCTGGCGCCCGACGCGGACACGCTCACGGCGCGGCCGCACTGGGAGCAGTTCGTCGTTCTGCAGCCGTGGAGCTTCCCCGCGGCCCCCGACTTTTTGGTGCCGCCCAGGAGCGCCTACCCCGTGACGTACCCCAACGGCGCGCTTCTGGAGGACGACAAGTGGTACCAGGATTACTACGCGCGGATGAGCAACAATGCGGAGCTTGAGCGGGTGCCCCTGGAGCGGACGACCAACTACTACGGGACGTGGTTCTACATCGAGGAGGCCAGCGACCAGCACGGCAGCCCCATGTACCTGCGGGAGGCCAATGCGGGCGTGGCGCTCGACACCTCGCTTGCGGTGGCCGAGGCGGCAAACGCGCGGTGGCTGAAGCGCCTGTTTGGAATGGAGAACGGCAAGGCGGCCCTCAGGCCGATGCGCGCCTTTGAAGAGTACCTGAAGAACTTCAACAGGCACAGCACGCAGTGCTTCAACGAGCGCACGGGACAGCGCCAGAGCGGCGCGGCGCCGCGCGTCGCCAGTTGGCCCATCAAGTGCCTCACCGCGGACGCCGCGCGCATGCTCTACCACGCGCAGACGTGGCTGGCCGAGCCGCCGCGCGCGTGCAGCGCCCAGGTCGTCGACGACGACGGCGACGTCACCGAGCTGCCGAAGCGGCTGTACCCGATGCTGATCATGGCGCCCAGGCGCGAGCAGAAGGGCAAGAACGGCCGGCTGGAGTGGGCCGTGCTCCTGTGCAAGCTGGCGTGGCTCCGCATGCACAAGGACTACGTGAACAAGCGACTGCCGCTCGACATTGATCCGGACGACCTCGCGAGGCGGTACGGGCTCACCGTGCTGGTCTACTCGTCGGACAAGAAGCAGGCGGCGTACGAGTACGTGGTCGCGCGGCCGGACGACATCAAGATCACCAACAAGGACGAGCGGGTGATCGCGATCACGTTCGACCCGCGACTGCCCGAGAACCGCTTCGCCAACTACCAGTTCACGCACCCCCGCCTGAGCGACGAGGAGAACCAGGGCCGGCTCCTGCCGAGCGTCTTCGTGCCGACGCTCACCCCGGAGATCGTTAGGCAATACGAGACCGCGTATGAGGGCCAGCAAGCGTCCCTCACCGCGTACGATTACGTCCGCGACAACGTCAGGATCAACCTGTACCGGTTTGACATGACCAGGTGCTACCCCCCTTGCCCCGAGGAGGTGGGCCAGCAGGCGAGCGTACCCACGCACCCGGACGCCGGCAACGACGGCGGCGGCGGCGGCGGCAGCAGCATGCAGGTTGACCCGCCGCCTCAGGGCGACGACGACGATGGCGGCGCCGCCGCCGCCGCCGCGAACGCCAGCCCCAGCGGCGGCGACGAGAGCGACAGCGACGAGAGCGACACCGATTCCGACGCGGACAGCGTCGCGAGCGACGACCCCCTCAATCGGGGACAGTTCGCGGGCCTGGCCGCCTCGTTTGAGCCGGCCGTGCCCCTGGGGCTGGCCCTGGCGGGCGGCTGTTCTGCGGACGCGTGGAACCGGGTTGCCCCGCCGCCCGGCGCCCAGTGGCCCACCGACCCGACCCGGGACGACCACGTCGTGGGCGACTGCGACCCGGTCGACGAGGACGGCGACCCCGACGACGACCCGGACGCCCCACCCGGCATAACCGACCTCAACGGCATCGCGCTGCGCCTGTGCGTGCACGGGTTTGCGGACGCGCAAAAGGCCGCGGAGGCGTCGCTCAAGAAGTGCCAGATCGTCAAGATCGCGGCGGTCGGCTACAAGATGTTCGACGCCGGGCTCACGCTGCAGAGCACCTTCAAGGGCGCGGCTCCCGACCTGGACGCGGTGCACATGTTCGTGCCCAAGTACATGAGCATCGCGCCGAACCAGGCCAAGGGGCAGCGCGACCTGTCCCTGCTGTACCAGCTCGTCGGCCGCGGGTTTGTCGACATGAAGGCCAACGAGCTCCCTGCGGACTGGAAGCTCAACCTGCTGGCGACGGGGGGGACGCGCAACCTGTGCAAGCTCTACGGCAACACCGAGCTGCTGCTCAGCCAGGTGCGCAACGAGAGCCTGGAGGGGCGCAAGCTGACGCTCGGGACGGCGCTGCGCGTCATCAAGGCGGGGGGCATGCAGACGTACGGCGAGATCGCGGGGCACGCGCTCAGGGGCAGGGCGCGCGCGCAGGACCCGAGCCGGAACATGTGGGACTGCCTGTCCATCACTGGGGGCGTCCCGGAGGACGACGAGCACCGCGAGATCGACCGGCCGTTCCACAACGTGCGCGAGTGCCTGGAGGGGAAGTACGCGCCCCGGCGCGCGCCGGCCGACGTGATCGGCGAGGAGGAGGCGCAGCATTACCCTAACGTCCTCGAGGAGCAGCTGACCGGCGAGGAGAAGGACGAGCTCGAGTACCAGGGCCTCAGCATCGTCGACGTCATCGACGCGACGTGGAAGCTGTCGATCAAGGACGTGGACCCGGGCAAGTGCGCAGAGTTTCCGGCCGTGGCCTCGACCGACGGCCTGGTCTGGCGGGACCGGGCGCTCAGCAGTTAGTGGTGGTGGTGGTAACTGTTTAAACAAAACACTTCACCCTCTCTCTCTCGCGCGCGCTCTCTCTACGGCGGGTGCTCGTACTCCGCGGGCAGGATGTTGAGGATCGCCGCGGCCACGAGGTAGCCGTGCCCAAACGGGAACGCCGTGTCGTGCAGTTTTTCGCGGAGCAGCCCCACCGTGACCTCCTCGATCAGCGGCCGGCCCTCGCTGTCGCGCGGCCCGTCAAAGTCCTCGACCACGATGTCAAAGCCCTTTGCCACCATCCTGCGGTATTCCTCAAGCAGGCGGCGCGCGCGCTCGGACTTGGCGAGCTTGGCGCGGTAGTCGGTGACGTAGAAGGCCTTGCGCGACCCGACGTAGTGGTAGAGCTCCCCATCGTACCGCGTCTCGTCGCTCGCGTACAGGCACGTCTTGGGGTCAACCTTGGGCAGCCTGCGACGCGCCGCGGTCTGCTTGCGCCACCACGCCTTGTCCTTTGCGTGGTCGCGACGCGGGAAGTGCTTGAGCGACTGCCAGTAGTGCTCGTAGCACGCGTACTGGAAGCCGTCGGGCGCGTGGTACGGCCCGTCGAACACGTGCATCGGCGAGAAGGCGACCCGGCCAGGGCACGCCTTGGCCTGCTGGCTCGTGACGTTGAGGATGCGCATGTCCGTCGCGGTGCCTTGGTACGGGGGCTCGGTGTGGCGCACGCCCTGCGGGTCCTTGGGCGCGGCGCGGTGGTTGATCTTGGAGCGGAGGTACACCTTGCCCGGCATTGTCGATCGTTGAGTCGTGAGCACGGTGGCGGGCGACGGTCGGGTCGACACGCGGGCAGGATTATTTAGAACCAATTAATTAGAAAATTTGTTGACCGTTTGCCCTCTCGCCGGCTGGTCAACAAGTGGCCGCAGCAAACGGATCTCGCGGTCGAGATCGGATTATTAATAAACAGTCAAGGAAAAGTAGGGTCCCTGATCGTTCGAGCCAGAACTGCGCACTGCGAACTGCGAACTGCGAACTGGCGACCGCCGCTAGGCGGAGCCTGCGCGGCCGCTCGACAAGCGCGATTGCGTCGGCGGCATGGCGCTCTCGGTCTGCGAGCGCATCCTGCAGCGCGCCAAGGCGTTTGACGACAGCGCCAGGATCGCGTCCGTGTCGCGGCGCGACGCGGACGACGGCATCCTGGTGCGCCTCGCGACCAGCGCGGGGTCGGGCGGGCTGGTGAAGGCGCTGCGCGACGCGTGCCCGCTCGCGAGCGTCTGCCTGGTCGAGAACCGGGCGTGCGGGCGCACGGAGGCACAGGTCCTGCTGCCGAGCGAGGCGGAGCAGCGCGCGATCGCCAAGGGCCTGGCCGAGCACTCCACCTGGCAGGCGTCGCTGCGTTGGGTGGCCAACGCGCTCATGGTGCTGCTGAGCATCGCGTGCGTCCAGAAGGTGGTGGAGATAAGCAGGGACTAACAGCATAAGGGCAGGCATGGAGATCCTGTCGAGTTGCGAGGCGAACTATGACGCAACGGGCGCGGCGATCACGGCGACGGTCTTCCTCGTAGTCTTCGTGTGCCTGCTGGTGTTTGACGGCGTGCTGACCGCGCTCGGACTCAGGGGGGCGCTCGTACCAAGCGTGCCGTATTTTAGGCGTGGCGTTAAAACGTAGCTCAAAGATTTAACGTGTTGATTTCCTGCCCCCCGCGGGCGGCCACCCACGCGTCCGCGGGGCGCAGCCGCAGCGTGGGGCTGCGCGGACCCCGCGGCTCGTCGGCACCCATAGGCCGATTGATAAGCCGCCACGCTAGGGCCCATGAGTAAGGTGACACGCAGGAGACCGCACGCGCGGGCACCCGGCGTGGGTGCGCCGGCGCGGTGTCTTTTGCATGCCCCTGGCGTTTCTCGCCTTCGCAGCGGCATCCACTGCGACGGATGCCGTGAACGCGTCCCATCGCCAGCTCGCGACGTACCCATGGCGTTGGTATTCGGCCGACCCGTGCAATGGGGGCGGCGCGTTTGCCGACCCGATTTGCATGGCAGACGCCATGGACACCGTCGTGGACATCAGCGTCCGGCCCACCAACGCCCCGGCGTCGGCGTGGGACACCGCCGTGCGCTGCTGCTGGATCAACAATGCCGGCAACACGAGGTGCGATTCCGAGCACAGCTCTGGCCACGCGACCAGCGCCAACAACTGCTACGGAACCGGCAAGACGTACTATGAGGCCAAGACCATCTGCGAGAGCGATGGCCGACGCCTGTGCAGCGTCGACGAGCTCAAGGAATGCTGCGGC
>Ga0115013_10001839_pt1 | contig 12051 bp, 8 predicted proteins | sample SouAtlMetagenome_2_FD_88686 | JGI IMG/M metagenome (GOLD analysis project Ga0115013, IMG submission 88686) | Marine eukaryotic phytoplankton communities from Atlantic Ocean - South Atlantic ANT15 Metagenome | ecosystem: Environmental > Aquatic > Marine > Oceanic | place: South Atlantic Ocean...
CCTTTAGGCATCGCAAAGTTCTAATAGAAACATTCTGTTTTGTTGCATAGCAATTATCCTTCGTATTGCTTTGCCTTGTTTCACTTTGATTCTGATGGAGGCCCATCATCACATTCGTCGCTGCTATGGACTCGCGCTGAACAAAGAAACTACAATTGACGCTCTGCGACCACGAGAGTCCGAGCGCCGGTTCCAATGTAGCATTTGTCTGAAACTGTTGTCGTGTCACCTCGTTAGAAATTTTACTTGTGCATTCATTAAGAATAACGAACGGCGCACCGTATCTGGAAGAAAGTTCTTTGCAAAGATTTGAGATCTGGAAGAATGCAATGGCACGATCATGCCACAGATTACTTTTGGAACTTTGTTGTTCCTGCTCTGGAAGAAGTCGAAATAGGTTGGCAATACCATCCAAGACTACTAGTGAAATGTTTGGATGTTTTCGAAACAATCGGGGTAAACTTGTTCGGAGAAGTTCCATTAATTCTTCAGAATTACAAATCCAATGAACCAGAATTCGAGTCAGACAATCGTGCACAATTTCCTCTTCATTTTTAGCAGACGCTGCAGGATCATCACCATCATTCATATTTGTCACCATTCGCGAAAGAAGCATTTGTTCGAGTCGCCGCGATGCAGTTTGGAGGAATCGACTGGATCCTCCTAGTTGGATATAAACTGCTTTCTTCTTGATCTGATAGTTACTTTGCTGTTGTGTGTGCAATTGTTGTCCTGGTTGGTGCTGCACACAGTCTGCGCACAAACTCAACGCGATTTGTGTTTTCCCCCCTCCCGCGGGTCCTGCCAATTCGGTGACGCCCAATGGCAAAGAAAAGAACGGGTTGTTCACAAGGAGAAGCAGAGATGACGTTGGCGCGTGATAATTTCTTTCCTCATGCTCAGTAGCACTTATATTGTGATTGACTTGGCGATTGGCATCAACCTCTCTCCCATCGGATCTTTCAGAAATGATCCCCTCCCCTCGACGTCTCTTCCTACCGATATCAAAGAGTTTCAACGCAGAAGTAGGCGACACAGCTTTTATCATGCCAGTACCTGGGATCAAAGAATCACTAGTACTGTATTGGGGTGCATGAAACGCTGCTGTCATGGTTGTCTGTTTAATGATCAACTTGCTTCAACTCTTCACCGAGACCATCGTCATGATGGAAGAATAAATCATCACGGAAGAAGTCGAAAGTTTTTAAGTTTAACTCTAATCTAAATTCCTGGAATTTTTATGGCGCGAATCGAGATTTTAATGAAGAAAGGAGCTTGCATCAGCTTCGTGGCCGCCACGAACTATTATCTGGTACAAAATCTACGATGGATTTTACGTAACTCAGCATTTGTCGCGCCCAAGCACACAAAAGTATGAATTCGGATTGTCATCACAATTCGCGAGCATTGCTCATTAATTTTAGTTCCTTTTAGCATTCGAACCGAAAAACAACAACAATAATGAGTATGCACGTTGTAAAAAGAGATGGCAGAACAGAATCTGTCCATTTCGACAAAATCACCAGTCGTATCTCAAAGCTTGCATTTGGACTTGACACGAAGGTAAGCCAAAAAGAACGCAAACCACGCGTTACGGAATTGCGAAATGCGAAAGATCCTCTTCGAAGGGATTTGTCTATACTGCACTATGTGTCATTTTACTCATATCTTCTGAATACCCATCGTTTTTATTCAATGTGTGCGGTAGCATGTGGAGCCTCCCCTTGTGGCGCAAAAAGTAATTCAAGGCGTGTACCCAGGTGTTACGACCATGGAACTTGATGAGTGAGTATCGAATTCTCGTACAGTACAAGAATCTGACGATGAGCTTTGGTATTGGTTTAGGTTATGAAGTTTGACCTCACACTTCTTCTTCGATTTTTGTCTTTGACAGACTCGCCGCGCAAACAGCTGCCTCGTTCGCAACTCAGCATCCTGACTATTCCATCCTTGCAGCACGAATTTCCGTGTCGAACCTCCAAAAGTCAACATGCGAAGTCTTTTCCGAGCTCACTTCTCAACTATACCATTACATCCACCCCACTACCGGAAAGGCAGGCCCTCTCGTATCGAAAGAACACTATGAAACTGTAATGAAGCACAAGGATGTTCTCGACAAAACTATCAACCATGCGCGTGACTTCGAATACGATTATTTTGGTTACAAAACGTTGGAAAAGTCTTATTTGCTAAAGATGGATGGTGCGATCGCTGAACGACCTCAGTGCATGTTGATGCGTGTGGCCGTCGGAATCCACGGTGATGACATCGAACGCGTTGTCGAGACGTACAACGGCCTCTCAGAGCGTTACTTTACGCACGCTACTCCCACCCTCTTCAATGCTGGAACCAACACCGCCCAGATGTCTTCTTGCTTTCTCATGACCATGAAGGAAGACTCCATCGATGGTATTTATGAAACTTTAAAGAACTGTGCAGTCATTTCCAAGTATGCCGGTGGAATTGGACTAGCCAGCCACAATGTTCGCGCCAGCAAATCTTACATTCGTGGCACAAACGGAACATCCAATGGAATCGTACCTATGTTGCGTGTGTTCAATAACACCGCCCGTTACGTCGATCAAGGTGGTGGCAAGCGCAAAGGAAGTATTGCCATCTATCTTGAGCCTTGGCATGCAGATATTTTTGCCTTTTTGGATCTTCGAAAGAACCACGGAAACGAAGCCGATCGGGCTCGTGATTTGTTTTACTCTCTTTGGATCCCAGATTTATTCATGGAGCGTGTCAAGGCGAATGGAAAGTGGACGCTCATGTGCCCAGACGAGTGCCCTGGACTTTCTGATTGCCATGGAGAAGAGTTCAAAGCTCTGTACGAAAAATACGAACGTGAAGGCAAGGGCCGTGAATCGATCCAAGCGCAACAGTTGTGGTTTGCAGTTTTGGACTCACAGGTCGAGACAGGAACTCCATACATGGTGTACAAGGATCACTGTAACAGCAAGTCCAATCAAAAGAACCTAGGTACAATTAAATGCTCGAATCTTTGTACAGAGATTGTTCAGTACACATCTCCCGAAGAAGTTGCTGTCTGCAACCTTGCAAGTATTAGTCTCTCGAAGTTGGTCAGACGTATCAAACCCGCCGGTCCACTTGAATTCGATTTCCAAAAGCTTCGTCAGATTGCCATGACTTTGACCAGAAATCTTAACAGGGTTATCGATCGCAACTTCTATCCTATTCCAGAAGCGAAGAATTCCAACTTCAAACACCGCCCCATCGGTCTCGGAGTTCAGGGGCTAGCAGATGCGTTTGCGATGTTAAAGATCCCTTTTGACTCAGATGAGGCAGCCCAGTTAAATCGTGACATTTTTGAGACAATTTATTTCGGTGCAGTCACTGCTAGTTGTATTCTTGCGAAGAACGAAGGACACTACGAGAGTTATCCCGGTTCTCCAGCAAGCCAAGGACAACTTCAATACGACATGTGGGGTGTCACTCCAAGCAACCGTTGGGACTGGGCCAGTTTGAAGAAGGAAGTTGCCAAGTACGGATTGCGCAACTCCTTGTTGGTAGCACCTATGCCAACAGCATCCACTGCCCAGATTTTGGGAAACAACGAAAGCACTGAACCCTTTACTGCGAATATCTACAACCGCCGAGTCTTAGCCGGAGAATTCACAATTGTCAACAAGCACTTGTTGCGAGATCTAACCTCGCTTGGTATTTGGAATGAATCTCTCCGCAATCAAATCATCGCAAATCGTGGTTCAGTACAGAAGATCGATGCAATTCCGAAGCATCTTCAAGATGTGTACAAAACCGTATGGGAGGTCCCTCAGCGAGTTATCCTTGACTTGGCTGCCGATCGTTCCCCCTACATCTGTCAGAGTCAAAGTTTAAACGTTCATATCGCTGATCCTTCCTCAAAGAAATTGACTTCAATGCATTTTTATGCTTGGAAGAAAGGATTGAAAACCGGAATGTATTACCTCAGATCCCGACCTAAGGCTGATGCCATTCAGTTCACTGTCGATCAAGAGAAGCTTGCGGAGGATACCAAGAAAAAAGCAAGCGTATCCACTGACAAGGAGAATAAGAAGACGAGCAACATCCCGGCTATGGAAACCTTGAAGGGGAAAAAGCCAATCCTTGAGGCCAAGCCCTTAGTGGACAGTGCCACTTTGGGCCAAGCCGCCGAGGAGGAAGTTTGCTTGAATTGCGGAGCCTAGAGTAATCATCGCCTACCGTGTTTTCTTCGGGGCAACGATGAACCACTTTAAGGTCGATCATCAACAAGGAAGTAATGTAGGATGCAAGTAAACTGTGTGAATGCGAAAGCAGATTATGTATTTAAATATTTTATAACTCAAACTTAATCATGATTCTTTATCTTAGTTGGTTCCTCGTCTTGGTGGTAATACACAACAGAGTAGATATTATTTTTACCCAGTGCCATGAACAAGCTATGACCTCGTTCACTAAGAACTCTAGCACTATCCTTCCCGTGGGCGATGTGTCGCTGGTCAGCAAGGAACTCCACCACTGTGCTCACACGAGGTGCGCAGTGGTGCACACCTGGTGGAGAGTGGCCCATCAACTACTATGGCCAATTCATGCCCATGACAAGGCCACGGGTTGGTGGGCAAAAAGCCAGTGGGCACATTTGCCAGTGTCAATGGCACCTCTGGAGACTACTGCCTCAATCTCCAAACCAGCGTGCCTCAGCGCTCAGGCAAGCCCAGCTTTCGCTGTTGCCCCGGCAAGTGCTGCTTTGCAATGGCCACTGCGAAGGGTGGCCTCACCAGACGCGGTCTGACGGTCCGTCCGTCGTTAAACACCACGTTCGTACACAGTACGTACGCGAACTGAATCGATTCGCTAGGTCTGATTCAAGAAATCGAACATCAAATGTTGTCTTCTCTGATGTTTTCTCTGGATGAATGATGTGTATTATGACAACTCGTTCATAGCAAGTCATATCGTTCTTCCGATTAATCGACAAACTTCGTTTCCAGCCAACCCATTAGTACTGCAGCCATACATGAAACATCGAAATGAGATTGTCATTCCCCACCAAAACGTTGTTATTTCTTTCACAAACGATATCACTTCCTTCGGCGGATCCGTTTTCGACAAGTGAGGCGACATTGCAATCTAGAATAATACACACAGATGCGAATCGAATAAATACTTCATTATCGGTGTCAGCAGAAGGGCACACCTCTGAGAGGATTGGTTCTTCTAATTTGGCTTCAGATTGTAGCCTAAGCGATTTTGATCCCGATCTTGCTGGGTTGATAGCCGCGGAAAACCAACGACAGTGCAAAGGGCTCGAGTTAATTGCTTCTGAAAATTTTGCAAGCAAGGCTGTTAGAGAGGTACTTGGAAGTTGTCTGACAAACAAGTATAGCGAAGGAACAGTAGGAAGACGGTACTACGGTGGCAATGAATTTATTGATAAAATCGAAACTCTGTGTATGAATCGAGCCCTTTCGCTGTATGATCTTGACCCAGAGGAATGGGGAGTCAACGTGCAACCTTATTCGGGATCACCTGCCAATTTTGAAGTATACACTGCTCTATTGAATCCACATGATCGAATTATGGGGTTGGATTTGCCATCTGGCGGTCATCTCACACATGGTTTTCAGACTGCCAAAAAGAAAGTGTCTGCGACTAGCGTGTATTTTGAAAGCATGCCGTACGTGGTCTCGACTGATACTGGACTCATCGACTATGATGATATGGAATATCGGGCGAAGATGTTCTTGCCCAAACTACTAATTGCCGGTGGGTCAGCCTACCCAAGAGAATGGGATTATGAGCGAATGAGAAAGATTGCAGATTCTGTCGGAGCAAAGCTAATGGTTGATATGGCTCATATTTCTGGTTTGGTAGCAGGAAAAGTTGTAGATAGCCCATTTAAGTATGCTGATATTGTTACGACAACAACTCACAAATCATTGCGTGGGCCTCGAAGTGGAATGATTTTTGCACGGTCGGAGTATATGGAAAGCATTGATTCTGCAGTTTTCCCGATGCTTCAAGGTGGCCCGCACAACCATCAAATTGGTGCTTTGGCAGTTGCTTTGAAGGAAGCCAGCCAACCAGAATTTTCTGAATATGCGAAACAGGTTGTATTGAATGCAAAAGCCTTGTGCGCGGGACTTGAGAAACGCGGTCATCAACTTGCGACTGGTGGGACCGACAATCACTTACTATTGTGGGACGTTCGTCCCTTTGGACTAACTGGGGCTAAGGTCGATATGGTTCTAGAAAACACAAGTATTACGGCAAACAAGAACAGCCTACCTGGAGATTTATCTGCGATCAATCCAGGTGGTGTCAGACTTGGGACACCTGCATTGACTACACGCGGGATGAACGAGGAGGATTTTGATCAAGTGGCAGATTTACTTCATCGGGGATGTGAAATAGCAATTGAAGCGCAACAAATTGCGGAAAAGAAACTTAAGGCCCAGCTTGATGCAGGTGAAATTACCAGGAAAACGAAAAAGGTTCTTCTGAAAGATTTTAAGGAGGTCTTAGAATGCGACGAGGGTATCGCGTCCAAAATTGAACTTTTACGGCAGAACGTTGAAGATTTTGCGACACCTTTCTACATGCCAGGCTAATTTGTTCATCGTATGTGTTCATAGAAGATGATGTGTTGTGGTGGTTGAACATGTAGAAACGACGTGGTATCACTATCGGTTGGCATGGTTTTAAATAGCATGCAATTCTTGCCACAAATTCTCTATCATTACGAAGTAATCGCTACAAAACCCTTAATAAAGAGCATTAAACTTTAAAGTGTTTTCGCTTTTCGATGTTGAATTGCATGTTGTGTCGCAAAGTCGAAGTTGCCAAGTCAAATTTGATCCAAAAGAAGTAAAACATCATTAAAATTTCTAGAATAGTGGCGGCGCGCACCAAAAGATCTCTCAGAAGTTGTGGCAGCAAAAAATTTTGGTTAGCGCAATCCCAGTATGCAAATCCGGTTGAACCAAAACTCAATACTGCAACGGACGAAACACTTGAGACACGCCTCTACGACAACCACTGTTTAGATAGACTCTCCCACACAGTGAGTTTACACAATCAGGCGGCGAAGCGACTATTGTCCACAATTTCTACCAAATGGAACGACAATGATTAGAAGAAGAGGGTATGAAGTGGACGAGGAATCCTCATCTGATGACGAGGAGGATGCATTTTCGGCTCTGTCAAAAAAGGCTAACCCAAAGAAAAAAGCTAAGAATGCTGCAGACAAGACAAATATCACAGATTCCCAAGATAGTAGCAAGGAAAAAATCGTGAAAAATGAAGATTCTTCAGGGTCCAAATCAACATCAGCCGTTCGCGAGTCAGCTTCGCAGCCTATGCGAACGCCTATTGCTATAACATCTTCCATGAAGCGTCATCACAAGCCGAGTGATGCAAGAAAGGCAAAAATGGACGCATTGCTTCAAGAGTTAGAGTCTGAAAAAGATCAAATACCGAAGAAGTCGAGAAGATTCATACCAGAAAAGAAAGGTAGTTTTGTCGAGCCTGGGGAGGAACATTTGACGTCAAATTTGTTTGTTGGGAATCTAGCCCCATCGATCGCAGAAGAGGTAAATAAATTGCGTGAATCAAATAGTTATCGCCTTTCTTCTTGATGTTCGTACTCTAATTTTGTTGATTTTATTCCAGGATCTTAGAGACCTCTTTTCTCAGTTTGGTGAGAAGCTTATAGCGTATATGAGTGGTGTTGGAATTCAATCCTCTCGCCATGCTTTGTTTTGTGATCAATGAGTTTTCTTTTGTCGTTGTTACTTTGTTCCGAACCAAACTAATATCTTGGAATGCCAGGTGAATTGTATTCAGTGAAAATTATGTGGCCGCGTACAATGGAGGAAAAAAATAGACGTCGCAATACTGGCTTCGTATGCTTTATGAACCGCGTTGATGCCGAGGAAGCATTGCATACCTGCGATGAGACAGATCCTTTCAACAATGGACGGCTCTTGAAACTACGATGGGGCAAGAATGTTAAGAAGGTGAGACGTGGTGAGAAATCAAAACCATCTCTCCAGAAACCGCGGACGGAAAGCCTAGATTTGCACCAAGATTCGAATGCACCGCCTGAATCAGCCATTAGTTCCGACAAGCTCCAGGAAAGATCGACATCAAATGGCCTTCATGACCGTGGACAGCAAATTATAGAGAAAAGCACTATACCAGATGCACAGAAGTATAATCCAGAAATCCACAGTGGAAGTGCTATAAACGTAGAAATTCCAACGGATCAATCTCGATTTCACTTTATCAGTACAATTGCATCATATGTTGCAAAAGATCCGGAGCTTGAGCTAAGGCTAATAGATGAAGAAAGAGGAAATATACAGTTTGAATTTTTAAAGCCTATTCTTGATAATGATGACACGCGGAAAGAGAAATTGTTTTATAGGTGGAGAGTTTGGTCCCTGTGCCAAGGAGACACATACTCCATTTGGAGAACCGAACCTGTGAGATCAATTTCTGTATTTGATTTATCGTAGTAGCTTTATTTTTGCTCTGCACTGTATCTCATTTGGTTTATTTTTTTAATTTGACAAACTGTTATCTCTTGTCTGACGACTCTTCTCCTACAGTTTCTTATGTTTTCCAAAGGAAGATACTGGATACCACCGCCATTGGACGCAGATGCTGTAGAGAGAGAAAAGGCAAATATAGCCGAGAAAGAACGCCGCCACCGCCAGAAAAAAGAAGATCGTGCAAACCGAGAATTGATGACGGGCCGACAATTTGAACGAAGGAAAAAGCGAGGGGAATTTGGGTCAAACAATACAAATTTGAACCCCAAAGAGCTTCGTCGGTTTGATGAACTAGTGAGAAAGAAATTGTCCCTGTCGAGGAGGACAATCTGCGAGGCTATGTCGTTCTGCTTTGATAACTGTATTGCTGCGAAAGAGGTTTCTGATTTGCTAAAGGAAGCATTACTCGACGAATCAGATCATGTGACGAACGATACTCGGATTGCCAGGCTCTACCTTTTGTCGGACATTCTCTTCAATTCTCAGCAGCCAGGGGTTCGAAATGCTTTCATGTATAGAACTACCATCGAATCTATGGCCACTGATGTCTTCAGAGATTTGGGTGGTGTGGTTCGACGGAAAGAACGAAAGTCTGGTAGGATGACAATGAATAAAGTAAGAAAAGCTGTTTCAGCGGTGTTGGGAGCCTGGACGGAATGGGGCGTGTATAATGCAACTTTTGTTGATGATCTCGAACATCATTTTGATGGACGAGAGATAAAAAAGGATATCATGCCTGATTTGGATGCGAACACAGAAAAATCTACGGAACTAGAGAGCACCAAGGATGAGGAAGATGTTGTGATCCATGGAGAGCGTGGAGATTGGACAGAGGTTTCTAATGACTCTAAGAGAAAGAAGAAGAAGAAAAATAATACTGCAAAAGATGCCGTGACAAAGCATTCGTCACAGTCTGTATCGGGGAAGAAAAAGAAGCTCCGTACTGCTGATAATGCTGAAATAGATGGCAATTATCTGAAGGAAGATATCGATTCAAAAAGACAATTGGACACTGATGGCGAAGGAATTTGTGACAAAGAACTCGATGGGGAAAACCTTAGTGGTGAAGATCTAGATGGTGAAGACCTCGATGAAGAAGACCTCGATGAAGAACTCAATAGTGACGACCTTGATGGTGAAGAACTTGATGGTGCCGATGTAGATGGAGAAATCTTCGATGACGATGACATAATCGACGAGTATTTATACGATGGCGAAGTAACACAAGTACCTTAGCCTTATAAACACAATTAATTTAGATTGTTACAAAGCAGGTTGAAAAGGTTGTCAATTTGTGGATATCAGGGTGCATTTGCTTCTGGCATTGCCCATGAGCCAGGTTCATAAATGGACGGCATCCAATCAATTTCTACTGAGTTGTCGTAAAGGAATTTTCCAGCGCCATTTTCGTTGTGTATTATTTTGTTTGAAAGTGCCACTCCGATAGATGTGCTTACCAACCCATACTTCAACGATCCTATTCCATCTGGGATACGATAGTAAAATTTACCAGATTTCTTTGATATAGCCAATCTATCACTCTCAAATTGTACCGTGAGATTGCCTCCGTATAGTAATGTTTGATTCGTTAGAGAATGAAAAACAATTGGTGTTGCGGCAGGCCTGATGAAATTTGTTTCGGCCCCACATTTTGAGACGAATGGGTAGTCGTCCGATATGTCGTGCTCTCTTAAGAATTCGAATTCTTTCGTGTTTACATGCCTCATCCTCGAGAAGAAGAAATTAAGAAATTTTTCATCCTTAATAGAAGTTGTAATATTCTTCGGAAAGACTTCCTCTAGAAATAATCTTCCTTGAAGATCGATGTTGTAAAAGTATCTTCGCGGCTTCCCATCCGAACATCGCTCGTAAAATTGTCTCGGTTTCACAATCTGCTTGTACCAATCATCTATATAGACACTCGTTGCCGAATAGAATCTTCTTGGTATCTTGCCCACTGTTGCCATCCTTGACGAGACTCTGAAGTTCGATCCGAAATTTTTTGTTTTGCATTCGTCAACTTGTGATGTTCACAGGATAGCATTCTTCTTTATCTTGACAACCAAAAAGCCCTCGCGGATTTTGAAATAATATATTCTTCGAAGTTTCGTTCGCGCCATTTTGATTAGCGCGCAATCTCCTCAGACAGACAGCATTTTCGAAATCAAATTTGGTGAGTCGCATTCCATCTCTAAATGCTTTCTTGCACCCTTAACTTTCTTGGCTCCAATCAATGAAGAAAAGGACATGCTCTCGTTGTCCAACAAAGACAATCGCGATTAGTTTGCTTGTCGTTGCGAGTGTAATTAGCTCGCTCCTACTACTTTCGTTTCACCAGAAGACGAGCCTTTTGCAACAGCGACATGATCTTCAACGGAACCACCAATTTGGTTCTCCGAGCAGCGCTGACGCTTTCCCAAACAGAACATTGACGCTACAGAGAAAACCTGAAAAGGAGACAAAAATATCACATGAAGGAACGAATCGGGGATGCTTTACGCACATGAACTCACAGTCGTGGCTGGAGAACAAACGTTTAGGAAACCAAAACAGCAGCTACTCTCGCATAATTGACAATGAATACATCGCGTCTTCTATTTTGAACACAACGTCTCTTTTATCCGGGATCGAATCAAACTCTCAGACTCTTCTACGACACACACTCTGTGCGAGAACTTCGAGATTTCTAAGTTTGACATTTTCGAGTTCTCTCGAGGAGAGCAAGGACGAAGCAATTATCACGGCAAACAACAGTCGGATCATACATCACTTATCACTCCGTTTGATGTACTTGTCTGTACATGTGCACCAACATATGCATGCCATTGAAGAAGCCAAAGTCCGACTCGATCATCCTCCGGAATGTGAGCTAGAGAGGAAGTCAAGAAACATTGGAAAGTTCGATTTTGAATGTCCAAACGCAAAATTTTTGGTAGTTCCTATGAAACACAGTGGCTTGGGTGGTCAAGTGCGATTGATCGCAGCTTCAGCACTAATGGCTGGCATCTCTACCGATAGAGTTGTTCTGTTTGTCAACCATTCTCCGGTTGGGCCTAATTTTATTCGCGAACCTTGGGACCTCTCGTCTTGTTTACGAAGAGACAAACAATGTTTCTTTCTCCCGGACTCGCCATGCGTTCTTACCCATAATGAAATACAAAATGCGACGGTTCTCGATAAAGGTCAAAGACGTGCATTGTTCAAAACGGGAGAGCTACCGGCGAATCTGAAAGATAAGCGTGTGATAGTAATGAACATGAAAGATCGACCGCAGCGCACGCCTCTGAATTTTCGGGCAAGAATATCAGATATCGCGAGGCGTTACCTTATCAATCCTCTGGCTACAGAGAATCCGGTAGATCCCCGTCTCCCGTTGCTTTCGGCTGCTGCTGATCGTATACTCCAAGAGGACGAGAGCACCGAGGATACGTTTTACTATTATGGAAGAAATTTCCAAGCACATCATGCCATGGTGTTTTTTGCCATGAGACCGAAAGCCGAGTTTGCTGAA
>Ga0115013_10001840_pt1 | contig 12049 bp, 9 predicted proteins | sample SouAtlMetagenome_2_FD_88686 | JGI IMG/M metagenome (GOLD analysis project Ga0115013, IMG submission 88686) | Marine eukaryotic phytoplankton communities from Atlantic Ocean - South Atlantic ANT15 Metagenome | ecosystem: Environmental > Aquatic > Marine > Oceanic | place: South Atlantic Ocean...
ATTTTATGCCTGCAGTGTTCTGAATTTGCTTGGGCAAACATCATCAGCTCAGTATCCGAAGGATTCCTCGCTAAACTATTAAAGTTAGCTACCAAATAATCAATCTCATCATCTGCCAATGCAAGCCCCAAACTCACGTTTGCCAATCGCAAGGCACTAGCGCCACCTCCGATAATATCGACTGAAGTCAAGCTCCGTGGCTCCTCTTTTTTAAACAACGCTTGCGCTTCAGACAGCTCTAAAAATACTGCCTCAACCATACGATCACTGAGCAATTGTCCAATCCGTAAAATCTTTTCGTCCGACAACGCTACTTTGGTGTCAACGTAATAAGAAATTCCTCGCTCTATTCTAATAATATTATTTAAACCACAATTATGAGCAATATCAGTAGCCTTACTCGACCACGGCGAGATCGTCCCCGGCCTGGGCACAACCAAAAACAGTTTTCCTTTATTATCTGACTTAAGCTCAGAAGGTCCATAGGAGAGAAGCGCCTTCAATGTTTCAGCCTGTCTTTTACTGGGTGACTCACTGAACTCAATGAAATGAACGTACTCTGCACTCACTGATGTAATAGAGGCAACATGACCTTGAAGTTTTTCGAGCAGCTTTTGTCGCCTGAACATGGAAAGTGATGGTGCACCACCGAGGATCATCATGAATTTGGCTCTCGAATTTTTTGCGATTGGAAGGTTCGTATTCTAGCCGAAAAAATTTGTCATTGGCAGATTGAATTTAATAATCAAGGTACAATTAATCTCCAGCAAATGACTTTACGTTTAATTACTACTTAATTAAATGGGAGCGAATTCACAAAAACTATGGACCAGATATTTAGAAGTTTTAGAAAAATTCGCAATAGAGCGACACTCGGCGTCTTAATGCTCGCAATTATTTTCTATGTGTCAAGCAGCCAAACAATGTCTGATTTGGAGAGGGTGAAACTCAGCGGGGAACTTTCAATATTAACTATACCCGGCCCGACCACTTATTTTGAGGATGGAAAAGGTAAGAATGGATTTGATTACATTATTGCCAACCAGTTTGCAAAGAGTCTCGACTTAACCTTGAAAGTCAATACGGCATCCAGCCTTCGAAGTATGCTTCTCTCCGTTGGTGGTCCACAAGGTAATTTTGCTGCGGCAAATTTAGTAACAACACCGGAGCGCAATAAAATACTGGAATTTTCTGACCCCTATCTAAACATCACCCAGCAATTAATCTATCGTCGAGGGACAAAAAAACCAAAAACACTCACGGATTTAAAGGGCAAGCTTCTTGTTATCAAAAGCTCCTCTCATAGCGAAACGTTGAAACAATTAAAAAACGATATCCCATCGCTGGAATGGAGAGAAGAAGACGGATTGGAAATGAACGACCTCATTAAAATGGTTCATGCTGGAGATATTGATTACGCGATAGTAGACTCTTTAGCATACCTTGTCAGTCGTCATATATACCCCAATGCAGGTTTAGCATTCAATGTAACTGGAACTCAATCTGTGTCTTGGGCTTTCCCAAAACACGGAGATGGTACCCTTGTGAAAGCGGCCAATAAATTTTTAAGGGAATATGTGGCTGGCGGCCATGTAGAAAGTTTAAAGACTGACATGCTAGCTCAAAGTCGTAATTTTTCTGTGTCTGACTCAAAAAGACTTGGCAAGTTAGTAGACGAGCGCCTACCTCAATACGAGACTGCTTTTCGTAATGCAGGTAAAGAACACAATTTAGATTGGCTTCTTTTAGCAGCGGTCTCATATCAGGAGTCTCACTGGAATCCACTAGCAAAATCCCCTACAGGTGTGCGAGGACTGATGATGCTAACATTGGATACAGCAAAAGAGATGGAAGTGTCAAACAGACTTGATGCTTTACAAAGTATCGAAGGTGGAGCTGCCTATCTATCAAAAATTCATAAAAAATTACCTGATCGCATCGCTGAGCCTGATCGAAAATTATTAGCATTAGCTGCTTACAACATAGGGTTCGGCCATCTAGAGGATGCAAGAATTCTGACTCAAAGAATGGGTGGGAATCCAGATCTTTGGAAAGACGTGAGAGAAAATTTGCCACTTCTAAGCCAACAAAAGCATTATGCCAAAGCAAAATATGGGTACGCTCGCGGAACAGAGCCTGTAGTCTATGTTGATAATATTCAATACTACTATCACTACCTCAATCTTCACTTCCAATCGCTCAAGGGTAAATCGACTGAAAATATGATTAAATCGGACATTAAATCTAGCTGGAGAGAAGATAGTGTCCCCTCTATTTAAAAAGAGTTAACGTCCAGTTCGTCTCTCTCTAAAGAATTGAGTCATTATTTCACCGCACTCATCAGCTAAAATTCCTCCGATAACACCTATCGAATGATTAAAATGTCCATCATCAAGAAGCCTAAATTGACTCTGCAAGGCTCCCGCTCTTGGTTCTTTCGCACCAAACACAATTCGATTAATACGGGCATGCACCATAGCTCCCACACACATCGTGCAGGGCTCAATCGTCACATAGAGGTCACATCCGTTTAATCGATAATTTTCCAAACTCATCGAGGCGTCGCGCATTGCAACTATCTCAGCGTGTGCAGTCGCATCGTGATTAGAAATCGATAAATTATGGCCTGTGCCGATAATCTCGCCATCCCTAACAATTACCGCTCCAACGGGCACCTCGCCCGCCTCCGCCGCCTGTTGAGCAAGCTCTATTGCCGCACTCATAAATTTAGTATGTTGCTCTAAAATATTCATACAACCTATCCAGACCCACACGTTTTAGGTTACTAAAATCCTATCATGACAGTAAATCTGCCAAAAATCGCATGCTTAATAAAATTTGGTTAAATTGATCGGAAATTACTTAACAGTCTGGGATACATCTTTTAAATCAAGTAATTTAATTCCAAGGTTAATGTATGGATCCATCGCCGGTCTCCACTCATCGAGTTAATTCACCAGTAGAAAGTAAATTCTATGGCTTTTTAGTCGCAAGTTTTCTTCTTTTCAACTTAATTTGAGCTCATTTATGGGTTTTTACATAAGAGTCTCGTGTATGGTGTCGCCCCGAGAATCGGTACCAAGATTCTTTTTAAACAGTTTATTGAATTTCTATAAATCAGTATATTTTTAATTTCTCTAGGGGAGAATTATGAAAACCAAAAGTATTTGGAAAATTAATGCAATAGCAACTGCAATTCTAGTAGGCAGTTCGCTACCAGTAATTGCTCAAGCTGCAGAAACAACAGCAACTTTAGAAGAAGTCGTTGTAGTTGGTTCACGAGGCGCGCCACGATCCGTTGGTGACTCTCCAGTACCAGTTGATGTGATTAGCGCAGATGAGCTAGGCAAGGCAGGCAGCAATGACTTGATGATGCAGCTTCAAGGAGCTGTCCCATCTTTAAATGTACATCTTCAGCCAATTAGTGACGCCGCAAGTATGATTCGTCCCGCTAACCTGCGTGGCCTATCATCAGACAGCACTCTCATTATGGTAAATGGCAAACGCCGCCATCGTGCTTCAGTAATTGCATTCCAAGGCGGTGGCGTGAACGATGGATCCCAAGGTCCAGATATTTCCGTCATCCCAAGCATCGCTCTTAAATCTGTCGAAGTACTCCGTGATGGTGCAGCTGCACAGTATGGATCTGATGCCGTTGCTGGAGTTATTAACTTTGTGTTGAATGATTCTGCGGAGGGTGGAACCATCAAAGTTAAGAAGGGTGAGTTCAGCGAAGGTGATGGAGCTACAACAGTTGTAATGGGGAACTTCGGTATGCCTCTTACTGACGCTGGCTTTATGAATGTTAGCTTCCAAATGAAAGAAAATGACGCAACATCTCGAAGTGTCCAACGTCCAGATGCCCAAGGATTGATTGACGCAGGTAACACATCAGTTGCTGTCCCAGCCCAAATCTGGGGTGCGCCAATTATTGATGATGATGTGACCTTCTTCTTCAATTCAGGGCTAGACCTCGGTAATGGTAGCGAAGCTTACATGTTTGGTAATTACTCAGAGCGAGATATTGATGGTGGATTCTATTTCCGTAATCCTGATAGTCGTGGTGGTGTCTTTACCAAAGGCGATGGCACTCGACTAATTGCTGATGTTACTGGTGACATGTCTGGGAATTGCCCAACAGCTCTCGATCCATCTGACTATGCTGGTCGAGACGCGGTCATAGCAGATCCAAATTGCTATATCCTGAACCAAGCAGCACCTGGCGGATATACTCCTCGCTTCATTGGTAACATTACTGACTCTTCTTTCACCATGGGTAGAAGCGGAGAAATCGCTAATGGAATGTTGGCTGGTACTGCTTATGACGTTAGTGGATCGGTTGGTCGTAACGAGGCAACCTTTGGCTTGAACAACACATTCAATCCATCAATGGGGCCTGACTCACCACGTGATTTCGAAACTGGTAGCTACATTCAGTTGGCTAAAACCTTCAATGTTGATCTATCAAAAGAGTACGGCTCAACTAGCGTAGCCTATGGTTATGAATGGCGAGAAACTACCTTCTCTGTTATCTCAGGTGAAGAAGCTTCCTGGAAAGCTGGTCCTTATGCTGTCCAGGGCTTCAATGTAGGTTCACATGGTTTTGCTGGTTTCTCTCCAGATTCAGCGGGCGCGTTCTCACGTCGTAACTATGCTGTTTATGGTGATGTTTCAAACCAAGTCTCTGAAGATCTGTTGGTTCAAGGTGCTCTTCGCTATGAAAACTACAGCAGTGGCCTAGATACAACTAACTACAAGCTAGCGTTCAACTACCAGTTGACTGATGATGTCGCTCTTAGAGGATCTCATAGCACTGGTTTCCGAGCCCCTACTCAGGGTCAAGCAAACGTTGTGAATACACAAACTACTCTAGTTGATGGTCAGCTAACTCAAGCTCAAACCCTTCCCGGATTCAAGCTTGGCGCCGATCAGCTTCAGCCAGAAGAGTCTACAAGTTTCGCGATGGGTATCGTTGCTACCCTGGGTGATGTCGAGTTAACCGCTGATTGGTTCAACATCGAAGTAGATGATCGTATTGCTCTTACGAGTAATGCTGCTCCAACAGCTGCTCAACGCGCAGCGATGACTGCAGCTGGTATCCCTAATGCTGAATTAATTGGAGAAGTTAACTACTTTACAAATGACTTCAATACTGAGACATCTGGCCTGGATATCGTAGCTACCTATAGCACTAACTTGATGGGCGGAAGCACTGATTTAAGCGCTGCATATAACTACACCGATACCGAGGTTTCTGATCAAGGTAATGTTACTAGTGACAGTAAAGTAAAGCGTCTAGAGGAAGGTCTTCCAAATCATCGTGCAACTTTTACAATGGATCAGCAGTGGGAGAATGTTAGCGCATTCGTACGAGCTAACTACTATGGCGAGTACTATGCAGTTCACGCTGACTGGTTCGGCACTAACGCTGACTCAGCCATGACAGTTGACGTTGAGGTGACTTATGACATTAACGAGAGCTTTAATGTTTCAGTAGGAGCCCAGAATATCTTTGATCAGGAAGCTGAGAAGATTGACGGTTCAACGGGCGCTGTCGGTGAAGGTGTACCTGGAAATGTTCTTGGCGCGATCTATTATGAGACTTCGCCAATGGGTATTGAGGGAGCATTCTGGTACCTAAGTGCTGGCTACAACTTCTAAGTGCTGTTGTTGACTTGAAGATATTATTGGTAAAAATTTAACTTTGATATCAACAAAAACGAAAAAGGGATGCCGATTGGCATCCCTTTTTTAATATCTTAGAGGAAGCTAGTTACTGATCTCCTGCTTCTGCAGCCTTATCTAGAAGATCAATCTGCTTTTGGAATGCAAAGCTAAGTGAAAAAATACAGATTACACTCGCAATAACAATTAATTTTTGAATGGTCGCCTGCCGAATCATTTCCTCAGGGCTATCAAATGGATTTCCTGCTACAAGCTGATAAATAACATACGTTATCACACATGATAAGTACGCCATTGTTACCAGTGCGAAGCGATTATTTACCTTGCTTCGGAACAACACCAAGACATAGAGGAAAGCGCCGGGTACAAGAAGTCTAAATGCATTAACTGCAAAGAATACGTGAAGCTCAAGGTAGAGATCATAGGGTGTGAGGCCAACACCTGCAAAGAAAACTGTTCCAGTGAAAAAGAATAAAGATCCTGTCGTTGCCAATATATTGCTGACCCTGTCCTGGGAAAATAATCTCCTAACAAAGATAAATCCAATACCGACAGCGATAAAAAGGAACATTCCCAGATTAAAGAAGAATGAGGATAAAAAGTTTACCTCATCCGAATGAGACTCATAGCCACCAAGGTCACTCAAAAAATTATGTGTGAAAGAATATCCAAGTTGCTTTGGGTCATGAATATTTCCACCGGGATAAAGCCACATACCCAATGCAATAGCTAGCAAAAAGAATAGTGTGACATAACGCAACACCTTAACAGGCCAGAAATTATTCATTTACCGTTCCTCAAACTAAAAGCTAGCGAAGATTAACAGAGCTTATTTAATTAATCAGCTCAAATAAAAACGTTACTTGCATTTTGATTGTAAATGAGAATAATTACCGTTCTCAATTAGCATTTCAAGCTCAAGGCCCTGAAAATGGAAAAACGATATTTACGTTTATGTATAACAAAGAACATATTAACTACGATATTTATTACTATGCTATTTCAGCAATCACTGATTGCTGATGAGTTAAATATCTATTCCGCACGACAGGAATCCTTGATCAAACCCTTGCTCGATCAATTTACGGAATCAACTGACATCAAAGTGAATTTGGTCACTGGTAAGGGTGATGCCCTTCTCACCAGATTACAGAGTGAGGCAATGAACTCCCCAGCGGATATCTTGCTAACAGTTGATGCGGGAAGACTCTACCGTGCTCAGCAGGCTGGGGTGCTACAAACTATAGACTCCTCTGCATTGAATTCATTGGTACCCTCTCATTTAAGAAGCAGCGATGATAAATGGATCGGACTGAGTGTTCGAGCACGAGTAATTGTTTATGCAAAGGATAGGGTTAATAGTAATCAACTTAGCACCTATGAAGCGCTCGCAGATCCTAAATGGAAAAATAAGATTTGTGTGCGATCGTCAAATAACATCTACAACCAGTCCATGGTTGCAGGAATGATTGCCTCTCAAGGGATGGAGAAAACAGAAATCTGGTTAAAGGGCCTCGTGGGGAACTTTGCTCGCACACCTGCGGGTGGTGATCGAGATCAGATAAAAGCAGTTGCCGCAGGGCAATGTGATATTGCCGTAGTTAACAGCTATTACCTGGGTCGTATGCTCACCTCTGAAGATGACAACCAACGAGATGCGGCAAACAAAGTTGCTCTATTTTGGCCCAATCAAGGTGATCGAGGCACCCATATCAATATCTCTGGTGCAGCAATTACTAAATCTGCTAAAAATCCAATTTCTGCAAAACGTCTTCTAGCGTTCCTGGCTAAAGATAGCAGTCAGCGATGGTATGCGGAAAAAAATAATGAGTTCCCAGTCAGGGATAACGTATCGATTAGTAAGGTCTTGGCATCCTGGGGACCATTCACGGCTGATACCCTGAATGTCACTGAGCTTGGACGTAACAACTCGAGCGCCATAATGGCCATGGATCGTGCTGGTTGGAAATAAGCTCGAATTTATCAAATACCAATACTTCCAAATCCTCTTTTGGTAGGAGTTGGCGTCTAAGTCTTTTTATTTGCTCGGTAATAATCGCTATTCCAATCCTGACTGTTTTAGCCAGTCTTGGCCTCCCCTTTTCAGGGTCATGGCAACATCTTTTTGATACGGTTCTTTCAGACTATGTCATCAATTCACTACTTTTGATGATAGGCGTTGGTACGGGAACCCTTTTGCTTGGGGTTAGCGCTGCCTGGCTTACAGCAATGTGTGACTTCCCGGGGCGAAAAATTTTATCATGGGCATTCTTATTACCAATGGCTATGCCCGCCTATATCATTGCTTATACTTATACTGGAATACTGGATTTTGCTGGGCCTATCCAAACCCTTTTAAGACATTCTTTTGATTGGAAATACGGCGATTATTATTTTCCTGAAATAAGATCTTTAGGGGGAGCAATCTGTATGCTCTCTTTAGTCCTATATCCATATGTCTATATGCTTGTTAGAGTCTCATTCATTGAGCAATCCACAGCAGTGTTAGAGGCCAGCAGAAATCTTGGGAAAAAGCCTTGGCAAACATTATTCCTTGTAGCCTTGCCCATAGCTCGTCCTGCAATAGTCGCTGGAGTTAGTCTTGCGCTTATGGAAACTTTAGCGGACTACGGCACGGTTGCTTACTTTGGTGTCAGCGCTTTTACCACAGGCATTTTTAGAACGTGGTACGGACTTGGGGAGCTAACCACCGCCGCACAACTCTGTGCTTTTCTGATGTTATTTGTTTTTGCGCTGATAATCGCTGAAAGGTGGTCACGCCAGCGGCTAAGATTTCATCACAATGCCAGTCAAAAAAAGATGGTCAGACTTCAGTTATCTGGATGGCGATCAGCTCTAGCATTATCTGTAGGAGTTCTAATTGTTGCTCTTGGCTTTATTATACCTGCCGGACAACTCGCAATCTGGGCAGCATCTCGATGGCAAGAAAATGTCAATTCCCAATTCCTTGACCTGCTTTTTAATAGCTTCTCACTTGCGTTCGTTGCCGCACTCTGCTGCATGCTAGTTGCCATTTTCCTTGCTTACAGTAAACGAATTTTTAATAGTCGCCTCGAACAGGGATCAATAGGCATAGCAAGTCTTGGATATGCAGTACCGGGCACAGTTATAGCGGTTGGAGTCCTGATTCCAATTGCTTGGCTAGATAATCAAATAGATTTTTTAAGCCGCACCTGGTTCGATTACCCAACTGGCCTATTGCTAAGCGGTACGTTAGGGATATTAGTTTTCGCTTATCTTGTAAGATTTCTATCGATTGCACTAAATACTGTGGATTCAGGTTTGATATCAATAAAACCAAATCTGGATGAGTCAGCTAGATCTCTAGGAGCTTCCCCAAGTAAAGTACTTCGCCGAATTCATTTGCCAATACTCAGGACAAGCCTACTCACCGCACTACTTTTAGTATTTGTTGAGGTATTGAAAGAGCTCCCTACCACACTGATTCTGCGTCCCTTTAACTTTAATACCCTTGCAGTACGAACATATGAGCTCGCCTCTGATGAGAGGTTAATGGATGCTGCCCTTCCAGCTCTAGCAATTGTTATAATTGGTTTACTACCCGTATTATTAATAACCAAAAGCATCCTGAAAGAGCGTCTAACAAATGACTAGTCAATTAATTCTGGATAAGGTTACCGTTAACTATGACGGCGTTTCAGCAATATCAGATGCGTCATTTAGTCTTAATGAGGGGGAGATTGGCTGCCTTCTGGGTCCATCTGGATGTGGTAAAACAACCCTACTAAGGTCCATTGCAGGATTCGAACCTGTGGCTGATGGAAGCATCAGCCTTCACGGAGAACGTATCAGCACGGCGAAGTATACTCAGGTGCCAGAGGAGCGCGCCGTTGGGATGGTTTTTCAGGACTTTGCCCTCTTCCCCCACTTAAATGTGTCTAAAAATATTGGTTTTGGTCTTGGCCACTTAACGTCATCCGAAAAGGATAGTCGTATTTTAGAAATGCTTAGCTTGGTCGATCTAGAAAGGGTATCAGAAAGATTTCCCCACGAATTATCTGGCGGCCAACAGCAACGAGTGGCGCTCGCTAGAGCATTGGCCCCAAGCCCTCAAATTCTACTTCTAGATGAGCCTTTCTCTAATCTGGATGCTGAACTTAGAACGCAGCTAGCCGCTGAGGTACGCACGTTGCTTAAGCAAAATAAAGTGACTACCCTGCTCGTTACTCATGACCAAGACGAAGCATTCGCAATGGCAGATAAAATTGCGCTACTCAATAGCGGGAAAATTGTCCAGACAGATACACCTTACGAAATCTACCACAAGCCAGGCAGTCTATTTGCTGCTGACTTTATAGGTAAAGGCACTATCATAAATGTGGCGATTGATGCTGCAGGGCTACTAGGCAACAACCTTGGCAGTCTTTCGATTAACGCCCTGCCTGATGAGACTGGAAACTCAGTAAAGCTACTTGTACGACCAGATGATATTGCCTATGACGATACATCAGAGACAAAGCTCTCTATCGTTTCAAAGTCATTCCTTGGGCCTAATTATCTTTATGAACTTGCGTTAGAGGACGGTCAGCGCGTGCCATGTCTAACCCACAGCCACATCGATATACCCGTGGGAGATAATTTACCTGTGCGCTTTGATCTAAGACACGTAGTAATATTCAACGCAGAATAGACCGCTGTACTACTTCTTTTGATTCTGCTTTCGCTTCTTTAAAGCCGCCAACTGCCACTCAGGTAGCTTTACCCTGGTATCATAGTCCGCATCTTCATCGTACTCAGACATATCCTCTGACAGAATATAATTAAGTTTGTCTAATGCCTGTTTGAGAGGGCCATCTTTAGATTTTTGATCCTTCGTCATTGATGTTATTTGCCTCCAAGCCAATGCCCTATATTTTAGAGGCGCGAAACGCCAAATAGATTAACCAGCATAACGCCCACCACAATAAAACAGAGACCAAGTATTGCAGGCCACTTAAGAACATCTCCATAAAAGAAATACGACAATATCGCAACCAAAAAGACCCCAATACCACTCCATATGGCGTAGACAATAGGCAAAGGAATGACCTTTATGGCAAATGTTAGCAGATAAAAAGATCCTAGATAAAAGATTCCCAGAGCAAGGGTCGGCAACAGTTTAGAGAAGTTGTTTGTCAGCGGTAACATCATTGTGCCCGCAACCTCTAGAAGAATAGCTCCAATTAGGAATATATATTTAGTCAACGAAGAAATCCTTTTTCAACAAAATTTAGATAAACGTTAGTATAAAAAATCGGTGGAATTCCATCACAAAGTTAAAAAAAAGCCACCTCAAAAGGCGGCTTTATCAATAAGGGTCAATCGCTATCTATTTTGCCGCTAAACTCTGATTACCTTGAAAACAGTCATTGTCTAGATAATCGGTTAATGCGGTATAAAAAGCAAATTTATGACGATAGAAAAGGGAAGAGCTAAAATGATCAGCTCCCTCAAGCCATAGCTTCTTGTGTGACTTATCATTTTCTTCTAGCGCTTCCAGGTATGCCCTTGCCGCCCGGGGAGGAGTTCTCTGATCTACATCACCATGTATAACTAGCATTGGTACATTCACCTTAGACACTTCTTTAATAGGATGGATGCTGTCATCCCACATATTAAGCTGCTCCATAGAGCTTCTATCGGGGAACGTGGCCATCCTATTGCGGTAGTAGCTTATTTGATCATTAGGATCCGGTACTGCAGCTCCAGCAATCACGCACTGGTATATCTGAGGTGTCCTACTAGCAGCGACCAAGGCAGCATAACCGCCATATGACCAGCCGAACATCATCATCCTATTCCTATCGACAAGTCCCTGATCCGCCAAATACAGAGCCCCATCATCCTTATCATCCTGCATTTGATAACCACCCTGGCCTCCATTGATAAACGCAGTTGTATAAAAGTCTAATCCGTAGCCCTTTGAGCCGCGGTATTGAGGTTGGAGCACCATGTACCCTCGATTGGCGAGTAACTGTGCCCACGGATCGAAGTAAACTGACTCTCGAACAAACGGACCACCGTGGGGCATTACAACCAAAGGATATGGAGGCTGGCTATTAGGAACCGTAATAAAACCTGGAATCTTTTTGCCATCGCGAGCTGTGTAGGTGATTGCTTTAACATCAGCTAGTTGTTTACCAGAAAATTGTGGGTATCTGGAGCCAATAACATCTAGCCTCCCATCTTTAATGAGATAGTAGGTACCAGGATCTCTCGGACCTACATTGTAAATAATCATGCTGTTGCCATCTCTTGTACGATCAGATATAAACATTCCATCAGCGCAGGGACTAATAGCTTTAAGTTGCTCATAAAGCGCCTTCTCTTCGACATCGAACCA
>Ga0115013_10001843_pt1 | contig 12043 bp, 2 predicted proteins | sample SouAtlMetagenome_2_FD_88686 | JGI IMG/M metagenome (GOLD analysis project Ga0115013, IMG submission 88686) | Marine eukaryotic phytoplankton communities from Atlantic Ocean - South Atlantic ANT15 Metagenome | ecosystem: Environmental > Aquatic > Marine > Oceanic | place: South Atlantic Ocean...
TAAAATGAGTAAAGCTAGACCTTCAGGTAAAGGTGTAAAATCAAAACTTAAGAACTTTGTTAAAGATGCTCATAGATTTAACCCTTTTGCATTAAGTACATTACCTTCTGATAAACTGCCTTATATAGATCCGCATTGGCTTAAAGGCTATCCAAAAGTTGCAAAAAAATTAAATCTTGAAGAAATAAGAGATCTTCAACAAGTTCCATTGTATGATGGGTCAAGATTTAACAAAAGAATTACACCAGGGGGAAATTATCCATCTGGTCCAGCAACTGATCTGGAAAGACGAAAAATGTTTGATAAATTAGTAAGTACACCTAAAGGACCAGATTTTCTGGAAATGCAAGCTCTTACAAACTTTCCTTTTGAACAAAAAGTTTTTAAAAGTAGAATGACCCCAGAAGAGCTTTCAAATTTTACATTTGAAGATATGAAGTCAAGTGGGGAATTTTGGAATACAAGTAACAGAAATATTTTAAATAGTCGGTTATATGGTGGATATGATAAGAGTCCGTATGTAAAGGCACTAGGAGCTCTTTTAGGTGTAAGCGCAGGTGTTCTTGGTACGAAACTTTTAGGTGATGAGTTTTTAGATCCTGCTATTAAAAATGCAGTAAATAGAAAGATAAACGCTCCATTTTTTCATACGCCTAGAGCCCTAGATCCTACAATATCATCTGCAGATACTTTAATTAACTTAAATGATAATAACTTAACATTTGGACAGGTGCAAGATACACCTGCAGGTAGAATTCTTTTAGGGGGTGATTTTATAGATAGTGATGAAAATACTGTAAGAACAGCATCTCAATGGATAAATTCAAAAGGTGAAGAATATGGTGATTATGATAGAAAAGTAGATGATGTAAAAAATTATTACGGTGTAGAAGATGGTAAGTTTAAAGTTGGTGATCCAAAAGATTTTAAACCAAATACTAAAATTGTACCTAATAGATATGATAAGGGTCAATATTTAGATAAAGCTATTAAAGCTGATGATGCTTATGTTAGTAAAGCTTTTTGGGGTTTGCAGAGTACTGATTTTCCTGGTATAAAATTACTTGATAAGGATGGTAAAAATATTTATCATAATTCACCAAGAGGTGGTAAAATTATTCTTCATTCTGAAGACTCTGGTGAATCCATATTTTTGTCACATAGTGCTGATCAAAAAGCAGTTAATCAAATAAATAATTTTGTTAAGAATAATAAAAAAGTAGTACCTATAATTATTGATAATGGTAGGTTTTATCAATACATGATAAATGAGGAAGGTATTACAGATGATAATTATAGAAATTATTATAATGCTGATTTTAATAGAGGTGAGAATGCTGGCTATAATATTATACTTAAACAAAAATGTGGAGAACTACCTAAAGCTCAGGTAGGTAAATTTATGAGTTTAACGAGCAGAGCTCCAAAAATTGCTAAAGAATCTCGTATTCAGCAAGTAAAACCTGGTTATGCTGCTAGTAAATCTGGAGATCCTCTTGGTATAGTAAAGGAATCTGCCCCTATGTCTGTGTATGATATGATAACTAGTGCTTATAGCAATGCTGCGGGAAAAGATGCTTCAGCTACAGAGGCTATTGTTAATATAGCAGCTAATAAATATAATAATAGTATTAAGGGGTTAATAAAAGGTGCTAAGGAAATAATAGCAGGTTATAAAGATCCTAGTGGTAGATCTTTTGGTGAAATTTTTCCAATAACAAGTTCTCAAAAAAAAGCTTCTGATTTAGTACAGGGTGAGGCTCATAAGAAAGGTGTAGATTTTCTGACTAAGTATTTATATGGAAGAATTAATCCTAGTCTTTATACTACTTTTAATCAGGATTTGGATATGAAGTTAAACCCTGTAATTCAGAATAAAATTTTAAATATTTATAAAAATGATAATCCACAAGATAGAGAGATGCGTTGGAGGATTCAAGATAAAATAGACAAGGGTTTACCATTTTTTGGTGAAAGAGTACCAAGTTCTACATCTAAAGCACAAAGTCTTGGTTATAATGTTCATCCAAGTGATGATGTTTTATATGAAGGATTACTTAAACCTCCTGCTCCTTATACTGAAACAGATAATACAAATCTTTTAAGTAATGAGAACCCTATTGGTAAGTTTAAAAATATTTTAACTGGTGGCCTTAGAGAAACTTTAGGTATGTCAGGTTTAACTAATAGTCAAAAATATAGTATACTAAATACTATGGCTAGGAATAGGGCTTTAGGTGTAAACGCACCTACTCAACAAATATCAACAACATTTAAACGTAAGGGACCTTATAGGTATCCTTTTCAATCAATTATGGACACATCTCTTCATGAGGGTGCTCATACAGCAGAAGAACTTGGTTTTAGTTTTAGACCAATTGGTGAGGTCTATAGTAAATGGGATCCAGATAGAGGATATTTTTATCCAAATCCAGATACTAAAATAGGTCAGTTTTTTGGAGAGGTTATGCCTGATAAAGATTGGGTTGGGTCTCCTGGAGAACTTTTTGCTGAAAAAATGGTAGCTACGGGAAAACTTTATGAAGATACTAAATTAATGCATGATGATTACATACTAGATGATGCATCAGAAATGTCAATTAGAGATAAATATATAAGAGATCTTGGAGGTGTAGAAGCTTATGATGATTATCTTATGGATAGTATGCGTAATCCTACAAATGCTCAGTTAGATTGGATGATTGAAACTCAAGATTTAAATAGATTTTTTAAACCAGGTGTATCTCAAGCTGATAAATATAAAGCATTAAGATATTTCCCTGGATTAATAGCTCCGTTTTTACTACCAGGATTAACAGATGATGAATAAGTAAATAAAATGTTATGAGTACTCCAAAAAAAAGAAAGACTAAATATGATTTTGATGTATTAGAGAAAGTAACTACTGATCAAATTGCTAACTATTATGAATTTTGGGAAAAAAATAAAGGGTTTTTTCAAAATATGCAAGAAATTGAAGATGTGTTCAAAAAAGATAAAAGACCTAAACTGGACTTTGAAACTTTTTTTAGAAACATGATGGTGAATGAAGAAGGTATTTACCCTGTTCAAAGATTAGATGAAAACGGTAATTTTCTTCATTATGATATGTATAAAGCAAAGGACATAGCTGACCGTATTTTTGATAGAGGTGTTACTGCTAAACAACTATCTAGAGAAGATCTTTCAAATCTTGGAGATATAGATGCTATTAAACAAACTTTTGGTCCTACTTTTGAGGGTTGGGAAAAAGTTTATAAAAAAGGTTTAAGTAATTCTCTTTATGAGGGTATTAGTTATGGCAGGACTAAAGAGGAGATACTTAAGGACTTAGTTGAAAAAGGTAAGGGTACAAAAGAGAAACTTTCTAAAGTGATTGATAAGCCTTTTGACTATCAACAACTTAAAGTATATAATGAATTTTTAGATGCTTATGATGAAGAAACTTATGATGATTACGTTGTTTCTGAAGAAACAGATGAACAAGGTAATAAAATATCTATAACAAGAAAACAACAAAGAGAAAGAGAAATAAAAGCTCTTGAAGATCAAATTGCAGAGTTGCAACAAGATAAGAAGGTTGCTGATAAGTATAATGATCGTATGTCAGATTATACTAGTATTCCACAATATACTGATGGTTATGCTAATCGAGTTAATAACAATGATCTGAAAATAGAACAATTACAAGCTGAGATACAATCAATTAAAGATAGAAAGCAAAACCAGATAAATACTGCAAAGCGTATTGCAAGTGGTAAAAGTGTACCAAAAGCTAGGAGAGTACAAACTATTGGAGATCCTAATGATAGTGAAATGTTAGAAACATGGACTAATGATTTAACCATGGAAGATAAAATAAGCCAGTTAAGATATATGGGTCCAGGTGCAGAATCTACTGAAGCAGGTTTGCAAGAAGAGTATAAGAAAATGAGAGACTATGAGAAATCGCTGCCTGGTATAGGAGGAGGTCCAGCTTCTACTTTTACTAAGATTTTACACCCATATGATTGGTTTGCTCATAAAATGCAAGGTACTACAATGTTAGAAGATACTAGTCTAGGGTTGGGCAGAGAATGGAATAACCCTTTAATTAGTGGACTTGATTATGCATCATATGCTATTCCATATGTATCTATGGTGAGAGGTGCTCAATTGACTGGAGATGCTATTAGAGGTGCAGTAGATACATTTAAATATGCTAAAGATGATAGTGATTTGATAAGTGGTCTTGGTTGGAATGCACTTAGTGCTTATGCTGGAAGAGGTTTGATGAAACCTTTAGGTAAAGGTTTTCTTAGACCTATGGGTAAAAATAAAATGGGTATTAATCCTAATTATCAAATTATTCCAAAAAAAGGTCAATCTAGTCTAGTACTTAAACCTGGGTATAAGGATTTAAAAACTATAAATCTTCCTGGTAATAGAATAATACAATACGGTAATCCTACTAAACAAATACAAAGGAATTTTGCGCAGAGTACAGGACCTGCAACTCCTCAGCAAGTACAACTAACTAAAAACTTTGATAAGTATGGTCAACAATATGTAGATTTCTTAACTAAACAACAGAGAGCTGCATCACCATTTCTAAATAATACGTGGTTACCTCGTGGAAAGTTTGATCAATTTGTTATGCAACCGTATTTTTTGTCAAATATAGTTTTCAATCCTAAGAATTATCAGAGAGATGTGTCTTTTCCAGAACCAGTTATAAATGAAAATGTAACACCAAATAATACTGCACTAGATGGGTCTGAAAAATCAAGTGTTAAAGAAAATACAAATATGAAAAAAACAAATTTTAAAGGGAGAAAACTAAAAGCTTATAATGAAGGTGGTCAATTACCTAAAGCACAAGCTGGAAGGTTTGGTAGACAAGCTGTAGCTAGAAGATCTCCTGTAACAATAAGAGATATTAAAAGCAATTTACAAAGATATTATCCAGGTTTTACGCAATACCCTTTTGCAAATTTATCAAAGGATAGTATAATGCGATTAGGTAATTTGGAGCAGATAGGTAAAGATATGAGTTATTCTGGGATTCCAGGTTTAGGGGAGTTAGCAGATATGGCTAACAGTCCAGGGGTAAAAGCTTTGTTTGACAGCCGTATAGATTTAAATGAAATAGCTAGAAGGCGGTTTAATAAACCATATTCACAGTTAAATGCTATGGAGTCGCGAGAACTTGAAGATATAGCTAGTAAACAGATTATGGATCATGCTGGTAATGCATTTAAAACAAGAAAAACTGTTCGAACTGTATCTGATATAATAAGACGTCTTGAAGAGCAAACTGTTAGTAAAGGTAAAACAAGTCTTGAGGATCTTCGTTTTATGTTTAATGCATTTAAAAGACATCAAAGCCAGGGAACTAGTCTATTTGATGAGTCAGCAGGTGTGTTAGGAAAGGCTCTAAATCAGAGTATAGATCGTTCTGGTCAAGTTGATAATGCAACATTTATAGGTAAGTTAAAAGAGTCTTTAGAAGCTCTAAAAGGGTCCAACCCTGACTATTTCTCTACTGACTTAAGTTCTCCTAGTGGAGGTGCATTAAGAAAATATATGCAAGAAGGTTTTCCAGAGATGATTAGAGACTTTGATGCTCGTGGTCAGTTAGATAGTGATCAGTATCAAGGTCAAATGACTCTTGAAGATTTTGCTGATGGTAATCAACCTTTTGCTCAATATTTTGATGGGGCTGTTCCAATGACCGCAGGTTCTTGGTCACACCCTGTCATGCATGGGTTTGATAACGCCATGGATCTACAGAGTCTTAATGGATTCCAAGTAGCTGCACGTCATCCTGATCAAGAATCTATGATTTTAGATAGTAAGCAATTATTTAATAGAGGGGCTCATACGGCAGCGCCACTTTCAGTTTTAGTTAATGATCTTAATTTAAGTACTGATTCTTACCCGTTACAGTTAAGTAATAATCTTAGAACTGTTTTACAAAAATCTGATAAGGCTGGTGTATTTCCTAATCAAGTTTTTATGGGGTATAGACAGTTAAATGCAATGGATTTTATGAGTCAAATTCTTAATAAAAAAAGAACTTTACTTGAAATGGGAACTGCTTCTCAGACGGGTCAAGAACTTGCAGAAGCACGGGCTCAAATAAAAGGTATAGAAGAAAGAGGACCTTTAATTAGAGCTACTATGTTACAGCATAAATTGGATAAGATATATGATAAGTTTGCTGTACCTTCAGAAGAAAGACTTCCTCTTTTAAGAAAATCTGGTGATTCTGAAGAGAGAATCTTTGCGCCACAATTTGGTATAGCTAAAGATCCAACAAAATTTATACCACCTGAAGAAAGATACATGTATAAAAGCGGTGGTGTACCTACGGCACAGGAAGACGGGGATTACATAGAGGCTGAACTAACTGAAAAAGAAATACTTGATTTAGCAAAGCAAGGTTTTATAATTGAAGATATGTAAACTTATATAGTTTAACTGTTAACTTAAATTTTAGTATATTAATATATAATATTGATTATGAAGAAGAAGGTCAAAATATACAAGTCACCAAATGGTAGAGGTGAGTATATAAATAAAACAAAGAGATATCTTTCAAAAATGGAAATGGGTGGTATGATGAGTGACTCTACAGTCATGAACTCCTATAAAGAAAATGTTTTTAATTTATTAAATTCTCAAGCAGATCCTAAAGATGTATATAAACAACTAGTTGTTGCTGGTATAGATCAAAAAACTGCTGGTACATTACTGTCTACTGTAATTCAAGAAATGATTCAGCAAGGTTTATTTGACCCTCATTATTTTGAAAAACTAACTAATCAAATGCCTCAAGGAAAGGCTGTTAGTTCTAATGAGTTGGCTTCTTTATCTCAATCTCAACAACCTTTTCAAGAAGATAGCGGTTCTCCAGCCAATGAAATGGCAATGAAATCAGAAGCTCAGACATCTCAGTTATCTATGGCTGAAGGTGGTGAAGCTAATTGTCCTGAAGGAAAAGTTTGGAATGGTGAAGAGTGTGTAGTATATAGATCTAATCCTTATTATCAAGGAAACTTTAGTCCTGCAGTTGTTCCTGGTAAGTGGGATACAGGTAAAAAGTACATGTGTAAGGATGGAAGTTGTAAAAATATTTTCTTTGATTTTGATGAGTTTGAAGAGCCAGAAGAAGAACTTATAGTAGAAAAAATACCTGAAAAGATAATTCCTGTACCAGAACCCGAACCAGAGCCAGAACCAGAACCAGAGTATGAAGATATTGAAATAGAACGTCTTGGTATAATAGAACCAGAATCATTTGATTATACACCAGAGCCAAGAGAAGAGATAGATCCTGAAGACTTTAGAGTGACTGAGATTTGGGATACAGAAGGTGAAGATGTAATGCCAAGTGATATAAGCACAGGAACTGCTAAATCTAAAGGTCGTCAGTGGGGCGGTCTAAAAGGTAATCTTCAAAAAATATTTACTGATAAAAAATATGCAGGACCTTTATTTAGAAAAAGAATTAAAAAAGAAGGTGGTATGCCTGACATGCAAATAGACGGTTATAAAGCTTATTCTGACTTTAAAGATTTACCATACATTGATATAGATTCAGATACAATAGATATGGATGGTTTGGCTTATGATAAGCTTATGTTAATGGGTGATAATGGTGTTACTAAAATAGCAGATAATAATTCTGGTATAGTAAGAATACCTGGTGCTAAAACTATCAGAGAAGTACCCGTAGCTCAAAATGGTATTGACATACAACAAGCTGAGGTTCAAGATGAGCCACAAAGTTTTTATGACTATGCTAGAGGAGAGTATGATTACTTTATAAATAATCCTGACATGTGGAATCAGGATCCTGACATGATGAATCCTGATGGTACATTTAAGTTTTGTTTAGATTGTATAAATAAGGATTATACTAATCCTGATCATTTAAGGGGTATTGTGCAGTTAATGGAAGAAGGTTTAACAGAGGGTCCTCATAATACAGAATGGGCTAATGAGCTTGATCAATTTAAAGAAGCTTTAATAGCTAATGATATGGCATATCCAGAGCTAAAACAAGAAGGTGGTGTACCTACAGAACAGCCTTCAATGTTAGAGCAACAAGATTCTATTATACCATTTGATAACTTTATGAATAATGAAGATTCTTCTATAGAATTTCCATCTCTATCTGAGTATACCAATTTCTTTGAGAAAGGTGGTATGACTAAAAAGAAGTTTGTAAAAAGTTTACTTAATCGTGAAGAAGGTGGTGCTGGGTCTGGTGACAGACAAGATACTTTAACTAACGAGGTAAGTAATAGAAAATCAACATTTACAAAAATACTTAAAGACTTAAATACTAAAGCATTAGGTGAAGAGGTTTATGATAAGTCAATGCAATTAGGTGATCCTAAACTAATGGAGTTAACAACTGATATTAATAAAGAAGTTGAACAACTACCAGAAGCACAAACAGGAAAATTTATTACTATTGGTGGTAGAAGACTTAGACCTGTAAATACTCAAACAAATACTGGACTAGGTTCTCAAAATAGACTTCTTCAACAAAAATATAATTTGTTAAAACCCATAGGTACTAATTTTCAATCTCTTGGTATGGATGAGTTAAAACATTTAGAACAGATTAAAAGATTATCTCAAGCATCAGATTTTATACAACCAGGTCAAAGTGGTAGAGGTGATGAAGACATACAAGCTTTAATTAAAGAGTTTAGTCCAAAAGGTAAGTTTAGAGATATTACAGATGAAGACATTGCAATTATGTTTGGTGATAAATTTGGACTTAGAGATTTTAAAGATCTTAAGGATGTAACAGTAGAGGATATGATTGTGAAACCAGACCATCCTCAATTAGCTAAATCTCCTTTTTATAAAAATCTTTTAACACTTCAAAGAGGTGACCGAGCAAGTTTGTCAGATGTCCTTTCACAAGAGGGTGTATTATCTCGTGACTTAGAGGGTGCTGATATGAGTTTTTTAAGAAATTTAGACATGAATAAGCAGTTTGAATTATTTAAACGATATGGTGATGTACCATTAGCTGCTAATCCTTCAGATTTTTCAAACTTATACCCGTTTAGTCCTACAGGAAAAATAGAAATGTTCCAAAATTCTACAGGACTACCTGTAGTACAAGGTTTACCTATAGCTTATGCTAACCAATTTACAGATAGAGATGCTTTAACTGCGTTTATAAAACAAGGTGTTGCTGCAGCTAAAAGGGATGTACCAAGAGGTACTATTCTTACTTCTGCTGATTCTGAAACTATTGATTCTAATTTACTAAGAAGAAGTTTTTTTAAAAGATATTTAGATAATCCAGAGAAACATGGTCTTTATAAAGACCCTATATTTTTAGGTTATAATCATATGGGTAAAGATGATTATCTTACAGAACGTTATTTTAAACCAAAGTCTAAAATTATAGGTGCGGGTGATCAGACTGCTCAAGCTCAATCTCTTTTTGATATGAGAAAAAACTATCTTATGAGTATGATAGAGGGTAAAGATTTAAAAGAACCTTTCCCAGTTATGGAATATGATTTAGGTAAGTATAAACAATTATCAGAATCAATGGATCCTGGTGTGAGAGTGAATATAGATGATAATAGAGGTACTGGATATCCAATGAGTTCAGATGGTTTCTTTAGTCCAAAAATATTTTTACCTCATTATGGGTTTGGTGTAGTAGATAAAAGTAAGCTTAAAGAATATGGCGGTTACGTTGATGATCTTGAAGAGTTACAATATCTTCAAGAAGGAGCGCCTACTTACAAAAGAGGTGGTGCTGCATATAGGGTAGCCAAAGCTTTTATGAATGCTGGTCAACAAGAAAAGGATTTTAATGAACCTATAGCTCAAAAGGCTAAAATAAATTATGTTTACAATACTGTACCATACGGTACATTTTCTAGAAGAGGGATGTTTAATAACTTGTTACCTTACAACAGAAGAAGACGTAATATAAGAGGTTTTGATAGATTGGGTAAACTTTCAAAAATTAAAGATTCTGATCGTCAACAGCTTAGAGGTAGAATTAAAAATATTAATGATAGTGATTATAGTATGAGAGCTAAGATGGCTCTTAGAAAAGGTGAGAGACAAGCATTCCGTGAAGATAGAAGAGCTGAAAGAAACCCTTATGGTGATGTACCATTTTTAGCAGGTAATCCTTTTAAAGATAAAAGTAGAAGTAGAGGAAGTTCTAACATAGGTTCTAGAAGAAGGCTTGCTGACCAACTGTTTCCAAATCGTGATTTAGATATGAAGACTAGACTTAAGATTGGAGTGCAAAAATATAAAGATGGTTTAGAAGGTCTTTATGATAGACTTGGTTATCCTGCTTTTGGTGATGCAGTTCAAATGTCTACTGGAGGTTTTGCTAATAATATGGGGGTAAATGCAGAACCTAATGAGTTAAGCAAACGGCAACAAAGACAAGAGAGAAGAATGACTAGGCGTGAGAATAGATTTAATCCACAGCCAGAACCTGTAGACTTTACACCAACAGGTGCAGCTGGTGTAGGCGCTGGCGCAGCTGGCGTAATGGGTGCTGGTATGAATATATCTAATGCAGTGGCTTCTATTAATGAAGCAGAAGATGCTGGTGGTGTAGGTAGTCAACAAACCCCAGGTAAAGATGCAAAACTTTATAATGTTTCTACAACAGTTGATAACCCAGAAGGTCGTTTAAATGCAGGTCTTGGTGTTGCTACAGGTCTTTTGGGTAGAAAACGCAGAAAAAACATGGAGATGTATAATGCAACAAGTGGTATGAACCCATATGGTCCTGAAAGTCTTTTTCCAAATGTAACAAATACATACAGTGGAGAGGAAATAGATATAGGTGGTAAACAATTAGGTTTAAAAGGTTTTGATCAAATGGGTCAAATGGATTACACAGGTTTAAATACAGCCATGTACGGTAAATTTATTTAATATGAAGAGAAAGTTAGTTAAAGCAAAAACTGGTCGACAAGTAGATTATAGTTTATATAACCATCCTGCTGCGTTTGGGGGTGGTGATTATAATCAAAACATGTCTACACCTAATTTAAACTTAAGTAAATATATTACTAGTGTTCCTAGAGATGAAGCTAATGTAGAAGCTGAAGGTGGGGAGACTGTATTTGGTGATCTTAATGGAGACGGTATTCCAGAACATAAAATAATTAAAGGCCCTAGACATCATAGTGGAGGTGTGCCTTTAAGTTTACCTGAAGATACATTTATTTTTAGTGACACCAGGTCAATGAAAATTAAGAATCCAGATTTACTAGAGCGTTTTAATAAACCTACTAAAGGTAAAAGTAAAAAAGGATACACTCCAGCGGCTTTGGCTAAACAATATGATATTGATAAGTATAGAAAGATACTAGCAGATCCTAATTCAGATGACTTATCAAGAACTACAGCTGAGTTAATGATTAAAAATTATAACATTAAACTAGCTGAGTTAGCATTAGTACAAGAATCTATGAAAGGTATGCCTCAAGGTATGCCACATGCTGCACAGCCCGCTTTAGGAACATTAAAAATTGATGAGTCTGATATTGTTGATAAGAACTTAAAAGGTCTTAATGAACAATTAACTAGTAAGTTAGAGCAACAAGAACAAGCTCAAGAGCAAGGACAGGAAATGTCTCCTGAAGCTGCTTCTGCAGAACAAATTAATCAAGGACCTGTAGCTCAACCTACCGAACAAAGAATGATGTTTGGTGGCCGTGCAGAAATGAATAGTCCTGAAGGAGATGAGATGCAACAACTAATTGCATTGTTTATTGAATTAACTGGTTCAAGTGAGGAAGAGGTGATGCAAGTATTAGCATCTGCTGAATCTGAAGAAGAGTTGAATCAAATTATTAATCAAATGGTTGAGGTAATCCAACAAATTTCAGCCCAACCTCAACAACCCCAACAAGTTCAACAACCTCAACAACCACAAGCTATGCATCCTATGGCTATGTATGGTATGAATATGGGTGGTTATGATATGCCATTTTATGATGCTCCAGAAGCTGAGTATGGTATGTCTATGAATGAGGAAGAA
>Ga0115013_10001845_pt1 | contig 12036 bp, 6 predicted proteins | sample SouAtlMetagenome_2_FD_88686 | JGI IMG/M metagenome (GOLD analysis project Ga0115013, IMG submission 88686) | Marine eukaryotic phytoplankton communities from Atlantic Ocean - South Atlantic ANT15 Metagenome | ecosystem: Environmental > Aquatic > Marine > Oceanic | place: South Atlantic Ocean...
GAAACAAAGAAGATTTATGAGTGGATATCTTAGCGTACAGATGCTATTATACACACAGACTTGTTGGAGATAAGTATGGTACTTCCCCTTTTAGGTAGCTTTTTAGGTTCAGCATTGTTGCCGGGATTAGCAGCAAAAACAGGTTTGGCGTTTTTAGCTAACCCAGTAGCAGCAGGGGCAATAGGCTCTGGACTTGGTAGCCTACTTCAAGGTGATGATCTGGACGAGGCAATAGGCACGGGTCTTACTTCCTACTTTGGTGGTAAATTATTGGGCGGTTTAGGAAAAGGCGTAGCTGCATCTAGCACTGCCGATACTGCTATACAAGCAGGGATGCCAAAGGACTTTACTACACTGGCAGAAGCCGCTCCAGAGGGACTATTTTCTTCTGCAGGGGCTGAACAAGGCTTGGCTACAAAACTAGCAGTACCTAAAGATCCAATAAATATATTTGGTGGTGAGGGTGTAAAAGCTAACTTTTTACCTGCTATGAAGCAAGGTTTACAGACAATAGGAGCGAACCCACTAGCTGCAGCGGGTACAGCGGGGGGTGCAATGTTTGCCGATGCCGCTAATCAACAGGGACAAGACATGGGAGAGACGCCAAGTAACTACAGGCGTACAGAGATGTTTGCACCTCAACAGAACATACAACAGCCTCCGCCGGGTTATAGGCCGGGTATAGATCCGCAGTTTAACTACGGTTTTGTCAATCCAAGTGCAGGGGAGTTAACAACAAAATTCCTAAATAAAGGCGGTATGGCAGACTATGTAAACCCTACAATGCTGTCTAAAGGTGGTATAGCTACCTTCGCCGAAGGTGGAGACGTAGTAGAACCAGAAACGTCACAAATGCAAATGCTTGATGCTAACGAGAAAGATATAATAATCAACGCTGTAAACGCTATAAAAGGTAACATGCCTGAGAGAGAAGCCTCTATAGCATTAGCTATGTTTGTAGAAGAGTACGGCGAAGAAGCGTTGGAAGATCTTGTCGAAGACGTTAAAAAAGGCGAGTACGACAACATTACTGGTAAGGCAGAGGGCATGATTGAGGGTGGCGGTGACGGAATGAGCGACTCAGTACCCGCAACCATAGACGGTAAACAAGATTTATTAGTAAGCAAAGACGAATATGTAGTAGATGCGCCTACCGTAGCTATGATCGGTAACGGCTCTAGCGATGCAGGGGCAGAGAAACTAGACAAAATGCGAAAAGAAGTTCGCAAAGCTGCAACAGGCTCAAGTATACAACCAAAAGAAATAGACTCTGAAGACATTATGAGAACCGCTTTATCATGAAAGATGTACAGACAGATTTAGTATTTACAGCACTACCAACAGACTATGTTACTCGTCTGTGGCCTCAAATAGCAAAAGTCCTAGAAAAATCTGTTGCCACAGCAGACGGTAAGTACACAACAGATGATGTATATGGTCGTATTATGGATGAAGAATTGGTAGCATGGGTTGTCTTAGATCCTGCAAAAGATGATGAGATTATAGCGGCTATAACAACTAGACTTGTAAAATACCCAAACCGTTATGGTATGTCTATGGACTTTATAGGTGGCGAAAGAATGCAAGAATGGTTGCCTATGGCGCACAGTCAGATACTTCGTTACGCTAAAGACCATAATTGTTGGCATATGGAAGGTTACGGTAGAAAAGGTTGGGGTCGTTGGCTTAGAAGATACGGATGGTTTGAAGACTACACAGTGTTTACGTTAAATTTAGAAAACGGAGAACCCAACCCGTCAACAAAAGCAACGGAATACGTAAAAATGGAGATAGACTAATGGGTAAGGGTAACAAACAAGCGCAATCTAGTAAACAAACTATTGTAAACGAGCTACCAGAGTATGCCCGTCCGCATATTGAGAATGTATTAGATAGGGTAGAAGCTGAGTCTAACCAAGGATTTCAAGAATATGGCGGTCAAAGATTGGCTGACTCTGGAAGTATAGCTGACATATCTGATTCTAGAAATATGGTTAGAAACATAGCAGGGGCAGGGCTTCCTGAACTACAAGAAGCTATTGGCGGTATGCGGGACATATCACGGCGGGGGCAGTTTACTGGACAAATGGCCCAAGACTATATGAATCCGTATATGCAGCAAGTTGTAGATAGGCAGAAACAGGGCGCAATACAGGACTTTAATCGTATGGGCGCAGCTAGAAATGCCCAAGCTGTAAATGCAGGTGCGTTCGGTGGTTCTAGAGCAGCGGTTGCTGATTACCTAGCTGAAGAAGGGTTACAAAATCAACTAGGTGACATTGACGCTACGGGTAGAGAAGCCGCATTTAGAGACGCAAGAATGGGCTTTGATGCGGATAGACAGCTAGGTATGCAAGGTCTTAGCCAACTTGCTTCTATGGGCGGCGCTCGTAGAGCGGGTGATATACAAGGCGCACAGCTACTAGAAGGTATAGGTAAGCAACAACTAGCGGAGCAACAGGCAGGGCTTGATATAGGATATCAAGACTTCTTGAACCAACAAAACTTTAATAAAGACCAACTAGGTTTTTACTCTAACATAATACAAGGTATACCTATTCAACCTAATAAATCAGTGGCTAATTATCAGGCTTACAACCCAATGCAGCAAGCACTAGGCGCAGGTATAGCAGGGTTGGGTCTCTATCGTGGGATGGCATAATGAATATTCTAAAGATACAAGATGATCTAAAGAACTTCTCACAACAACAACTTGTCACGGAAATGCAAAGGCCATCCGGTAACGTACCACAGTTCCTAGTTCTTAGTGAGTTAAGTCGTAGGAAGAGGATGCAGACAGATCAGGCTCGTGCCGAAGCCGCTAACACTCCGACTGTAGCACAAGAAGCCGTTGCAGCGGCAGGTATGCCTATGGGTGGCGTGACACAAATGGCACAGGCTATGGCTCCAAAAACAAGTATGACCGAGAACACAGGTATTGCTGCAATGATGCCGAAACAACCTACACGTATGGTAGAAGGCGGTGTGGTCAAAATGCAGACCGCAGGTCAGCCTGAAGACGCTTTAGAAAAGGTAAATAAAAAAGCTCTGGCAGAACTTAAAAGGTTATATCCAGAGGTGTATGAGCAATATAAAGATAGTCCTAGAGAGTTACTATACATTGCTAGGCAGATGTTAGAAGTTGCTAAAGAACCTAAACTTACAGGTTTAGAACAGATGGAGAAGCCTCGCACAAATTTCCAAAAGCTTATGGACTTTGCCAGATATAGCCCTCTAAAGGGTAAAAAGAATATGGAGAAGATAGAAGAAGAAGCGGAAGAAAGGGATACACAGGCACGGCTAGACACGGCAAACGCATTACGTCGTAGAAATCAATTTTACGTTGGTGAAGATCCTATATTTAATGATGGGGGGTATAGCGAACAGTTGAAAGGCACGGTAGTACCTGTGCCATTACCTAGTAGTCTAAGAAATAAGATTCAAACGTCTATTCCTAATAACATGAGTGGCCCTAGTGTTCAGCAGGATCTTTCAGTCAATACCTCAAACATTGAGTCAGAGCTTGGCCCAATGTTCCCACAAGTTTCTTCAAACACTTTTGCACCAGTAGTCCCTAATATGACGAAACCCAAGATAGAAACCGAAGGTCCAGACATGTCTGGGGTCGAAAAAGATATGGATCAAGATGAGTTGTTAAAAGCGCTTAGAGATCCAAAACAACACACGCTTTACGATACTATAGATTTTCTTAATACCCCAGCAGTTAGAGGTGATGGAGAGCCGGGCTATAAGAGTGACTTGAGTAGGAAATCCAAACAACGTTTTTTAAGTATGATGAATAACCCACAAAATATGACCCCTCCAATGCTAGATTTATTTTTTCCACAAGGGGCTGATGAACTTCAATCAAACCTTACTAACGTTGGTGATGAAGCCAGAAGAGTAGCAGCAATAGAGGATCTAAATCGACGAGCTTTACAGTATTACAATACTGATACTTACCAACCACCCAGTGAGATTTACCCCTTTCTATCAGGTGGTGATCCACGAGCCATTGCTAAGTTTCAAGGAGAAAGTCCAGAAGAGGTTCAGGCTGTTTCTGATCGGTTATACAACGAAGCTACTAAGGACGAGGCAGCAAAGGAACAAGCGTTTTTTACTGCTGATGACAACCTTCAACAATCAGTATTTGATGAGGCGATTGCAGCGCAAAATACAGCAACGGCAAGAGCAAAACTTTATGATTCGCCCTACCTTGTACAGCTAATGAGAAAAGCAGAAAATCAAATAGCATCAAAAAAGTTCGATGATGAAAACGAAGGCGTAGGCTCTGAACCTGTAGACTTTGAAAAGATAGACAAGGCAACCGAAGAGAAAAATAGACAAGAGGCGGCAGAGCAACAAGCAAATGCTATACTTGACCAACTTAAAACAGATAGTGAAAAAACTAGTGCTGCTGCAAGTAAAGCAGACTTGTCATTATCTGAGTACATTAAAGGTCTTGATAAAGACAGAGAGTCTAGTAAATGGCTTGCCGTTGCAAGGATGGGCGCGGAGCTTATGAAGCCGTCTGCTACTATCGGCGAAGGTATAGGCAAAGCCGTGTCAGTAGGCGCAAAAGACTTGCAAGAAGGTAAAAAAGCATACAATAAAAGTAAACTCACTGTGCTAGGACTACAAGCGCGTATCGATGCCGCTAAAGCAAAAAGCGGAGCGTTGACTACTAACCAAAGATTAACTCAAGGTCTCAAGTTTCAAGAAGAAGCTCGTAAACTTGAAGAAGCAGCAAGGCTGTCTGATCCACCAGATCTTAACATGCTAGAACAAGCAAAAGCATTTAACATAACAGCTCAACAACTACTAGGCATGCCGTCTCTGGCGCAGAGCAGTGTAGTGAAAGCGCCGTCTGCAACTTAGAGGAGTTAAATTATGGGTGTATATAACTACACAGATCCTCAAACAGGTCAGTCTTATCAGTTTGAACATGCAGGGGAAGCGCCAACTAACGAAGACTTTGCATTTATAGCAGACTATGTACGCGGTCAACGAGAGCAGTATGCTACAAAGTACCAAGATCTTTTGGGGGAAGAGTTTGAACCTGATGATGGCACGGCTGTTGGTCGTGGCTTAGATCGCGCATTTGAGAATATACGGAGTGCAGTGGGTGAAACAATAGGCACTGCGGGAGAGAAGACAGGTTTAGGCTTCCTTGAAACCTTTGGCGAAGGTATGGAGGAAAAAGGTAGACAAAATTTAGGACAGTTATTAGCAGATCAACCAGAGAGATTACAGTCTACGGATGTAGATAGTATAGGTTCAGCTTTAACATATGCAGGGGAAGTAGTCGGCGAACAACTACCACAATTAGGTCTTGGTATAGGAGCGGCGGCGATAGGTACAGCGGTGGCTCCCGCACTCCCATTTGCTGGGGCTATTACGGGCGTTGCAGCGGCAGGTACTGTGACTGCTCCTATCTTGTTTGGTAACAACATACAAAGACAAGAAGACGAAGTAGCCGCAGGTAGAAAAGATAGCGTTGATGTAAGCGCAGCACTTAACGCCACATTTGGACAAGCAACACTTGAAGGTATTGCTGACAAGATATTGTTAGGTGGACTGTTACGACCCCTAGGCAGGTCTATATTTACACGGACTACAAGCCGTGCTGCTGGCGGTGCTACAACGGAAGGTTTAACTGAAGTCGGACAACAAATGCTTGAACGTAGTCAAGCAGGTCTATCTATTGACAGTGACGAGGCTATTGCAGAGTATCGTGAGGCGGCTATTGCAGGTGCGTTAGTTGGTGGCGGCACACGAGCCACTTTCGGCGCGTTTCAAGGCTCTCCAGATCGAGCAGACACAGATCCGATAGACCAAGAAGTAGACCCAGAAGTAAACACAGAGGCGGTAGAAACAACAGAAACGGGGGATAGCGATGCAACTGATACCACAGGAGATACAACTGTCAGCGAGCGAACTGGAACAGGCGATGGACGCAGTGAATCTAGCGTGGCTGGAGTGGCAGGGACTGGAAGTGGAGATACGGATACCGAAGTCACTACATCATCTAACGATGGATCAGTGGGAAGAGGTGAGCTGCCTGTTGATGATACTACAACACCAAGCCCTGACCAGTCCGATACACTAGCAACTGAAGGTACAAAGACTGAAACCGCAGCTATAAATATGAGTGGTATGCTTAATAAGAAAGAAGAAACCACAGATGCAATAGGTAGAAAAAAGAAAGACGTAACCGATATATTAAAAAGAGCTAGAGAAAGAGAACTCGATGGCAAGGCGCAGTTGGTGTCAAAAAAGTCGGCAAAAATTCTAGCAGAAGTTGGCCTTATCGCAGAAGAAGATACACTGACGCCAATGTTTACCGATGCTAAAGTAAGAGAATTGTTGGCAGAAGGTCCAGAGTCCGTGTTAAAAAGGATGGACGATTTAGGGCTGACAGTAATTGATGGCGGCAAATCAGATCTATCCGAAGCCGCTACTACAGGCACTACTGATACAGATGTACAAGAACAAGAACAAGAACAAGAACAAGAACAAGAACAAGAAGCGTTTGTTGAAGAGTTAGAGGAGCAGGTAGAAAAGCAGACCGCTACACCTGTGCAGACGATAGAAGACACTTCTGAACTTACTCAAGCAGAGCTGTTTGATGGTCTACCTACAACTCCTCGTGGTGAGGTAGGTGTAAGGGACACTCAAGGGCCACTCCCTAATGTAATACCTCAAGGACAGCCGACGCTACCACTTCAACAGCCACAAGGCGTTGGACCTAGAGGCTTGGTTACGCCACCCCCACCAACAGGTGTCCCCACCACAGGACAAACGACAGGAACTGCGGGACAGGCAATACCCCCGGGGGTACAAGTCCCTGCCACACCAAGAGTTGTTGGTGCGCCTGTACAGCAAGAAGTGTTGCAAGCTGCTGAAGTAGAAAGGCAGACAGCGGCACAGCAACGTATAGAGAAAATATTTGACAGCAACCTAGGTAAACAAAAAATTCGTAGGGAGTATCACGATACTCAAGTAGACCCTCGTATGGTTCCTGATACAGCAACCGCGTTAGATAAAGAGGCCGTAGCTGATCTAATTGAAGCTAAAGATGAAACTCTAGATGCTAATGCCAAAGCTGCGAAACTCTTTTTTAAACGTTTTCGCAGACCTATCGATGCGGTATCTGAAATCGGTGCAGTAATAGCAAACGGACCAACACAACAGTCACTTGAAACAGATAAAATTTCGGGTGGAAAAACAAAGAAAAAGAAACCTACTAAAGCAGAAGAAGAAAAAGAAAAGGGTAGGTTTTTCTACGCCCCAGATGAGTTTGCTTATTATAAAGGTATGACTCAACAAAGCGCAGGAAAAGCAAAAAACTGGGTCGATGAAAACATGTCTCAATCGTTAAGTAATGAACTTGACGAATCGTATAACCTCGCAATAAGAGATACAACTCCTCATCAAATTTCGGACAATGCTCTAAGAATAAAAAGAGAAGCGGAAGAAATAAAACGCAAAGAAGAAAAAGCAGAAAGAGAAAGGATTAGAAGGTATACAAAAGACCAGACACTGCGAGAAGAAGAACAAAACGTAGCTCCTATAAAAATGCCAATACCGCCTTGGGAACAGAGAAACAATGAACTAGCACTTATAGACCCTGTGCATAATCTAAACACGGCGTTACTACCTAGCATACGGAACGCCTTGTTACGAGGTGATCTACAGTTCGCTCTTAATGCAATAGCTGCTACTAACAATGGGGATCGTGTACGTCAGATAGCTGCAACGTTAGCTAAAAATGTAGGTACAACAAAAGTCGAAGTTGTTAGTAGTGTCACCGAACTTCTAGGACGTAGGGCAGTTGGCTTCTTTGAGCCTGAGACAAACACCATATACATCGGTGCTAACGGAGGCTTAAATACACACACTTTACTGCATGAAATGATGCATGCGGTTACCTCTGCAACAATAGCTAATAACCCTTCTCTACCAGAGACACAACAACTACAGACTTTATTGAACGCGGCGAGGGAACAATTCGGCGATGTGTACGGCACTAGAAATCTAGACGAGTTTGTAGCAGAAGCGTTTAGCAACCCACAATTTCAATCGGCTTTGGGGCTAACAAAAACAGACGGAACAAACATCCCGGCGCTGGAGAAGTTCATAAACGCAGTAAGACGTGTTGTCAGGAAACTACTAGGTTTGTCTCCTCAAACTAACTACGCCGAAATAGACGCGCATGTAGAAGCGTTAATAGCGCCCGCACCAGAAACACGCGCTGCAGGTAGAATGTTAATGGAGTCTAGTACGTCTGAAGGTTCTGGTAGAATACTGCAGAGTATGACTAAGGCTGTGCCTGTAAGCGTACAAGATAAAGCAGATCAACTACTTGATGTAGTCGTAGGCGAACCGTTAGGTAAAAGAGTTTCAGATACCGTTAATAGATTCTACCCTGCAAATGTTTTGACAGATAAAATGAAAACTCGAGGTATACCATTCGCACCAGAGCTAAACGTCATTATTAATAAGATGAGTGGGGCGCTGCGAGAAAAGACATCTGTTACAGAGGCTATAAATAGAGGCTTAGTAAAGTGGCAGCGTAGGCACAGAAAAGAAGCAAAGATATTAAACAATATAATACCTCAAAGTACCTATCTACAAATAGACCCATCAAGAAAAGACAAAAAGTATTTAGAGTATATAAAAGCTGATCGTGAGAGAACGGCTGAGTATAATCAACTACGTAAAGAGTTTAATAAGTTAGGTCAAGAAGGTCAGAACTTATACAGACAAATACGAGATCATTTTAAAAATACTTATGATGATATACTAAAAGCGTTAGATGCACGTCTAAAGGCAACCATACCTGATGCAGAGATGCAGAAATCAGCGTTTAAAAAACTCCAAGAGATACTACAAAAAGAAAGCGGTATAATAAGTCCTTACTTTCCACTGATGCGTAAGGGTAATTTTAGGCTGCAATATACCGCACCTAGCCCACAAACTGGACAGCCAGAAGTTTTTGTTGAGTACTACGAGAGCCTAAGAAAAGCAGAGAGAGCGGAACAAACAGCAAAAGGTATGGAGGGTGTGACAGACATAGCACTATCACGAAGCTCTAGCACTATGAATTTTGACAACATCCCTTCTACTAGTTTTATACGTGATATACTAGACACACTGCAGGTTTCTGGTGCGGATAAAGACACTATGCAAGCTGTAGTAGACTTAGCACTGGACGCCATGCCTGAACGGTCTTTCATGCAGAACTTTCGGCGTCGTAAAGGCGTCAGAGGTTTTATTGGGGACAAAACTCCAACAGGTATGGGCGGTATAGAGTTTGAGGCCAGCACAATGCTCAAAGAGAAAGGTAGAGATCTTGACAGACAACTTGTTCAGATGGTCTCATCTGCAGAGCTAGAAGGATTTATTAAGAAACTAAACGAACCCGTAAACGGTGTAAGTGGCCCAAATTATTTTGAAGATATAAGAACAGCTAAACCTGCGGAGACATTGAAGAAAATGGCAGATTTTGCCAAGTCTCCAAACGTTAACAGGTATTCACAAATAGCCAATAATTTAGGGTTTGGCTTTACTATGGGGTTAAACTTTTCTTCGGCAGCTATAACTTTCTTTGACGTAGCTATGTCTGCAATGCCTGTGTTATCAGGTACATATGGAATAGGTAATACTTCCAGAGCTTATGGAACAGCGACCAAAGCGTTAGCGGGCGCACCGACAACACGCAGGATTATGGTTACGGGGCCAGATGGTAAAGATATACCACAAGACATAAATATGGGTACGGTAGGTAAGTCCATATCAAATTACACTCCCGAACAACTACTCCAAAAATTTGGTAACGATGTACGTATGGACATCTTAGTCGAAAGAGGTTTAGAGCAAGCGCAGTTTAATCAGTCCATGATCCAAGAACAATTAGAAATTGGTCAAGGTAATTCTATGGAAAGATTCAATAAAGTTTCTAGTTTTATGTTTCATCACTCGGAACGTATTAACAGAGAGACAACTCTTACCGCCGCATACCTACTAGAAGTAAAAGACATGCAGCAGAAGCGCGGTAGAAACCTTACCGAAGACGATTATAATGAGGCTGCACAAAAAGCTATAGAAAGCACAGAGTTTACACTAGGTGCAACGGCATCTGCGGGCAGACCTGTGTTTGCTCAAACAGGGTACGGTAACGTTCTATTCTTGTTCAAACGTTTTGCGGTCAGCAAATATTACATGATGTCAAAGCTTGCAAGCGAGAGCATAGGAACTACCAACATCAGTAAAATAATGGAGCAAGAAGGCGTAACACGAGAACAGGCGCAGAATATAGCAGAGAACAGACGTGCGGCTCGTAGAGCGTCAAGAAACTTTTTAGTCATGACAGGCTTGTTGTCTGGGTTAGGCGGTATGCCGATGATGGGCGCTATCGGTGCGCTATACAATCTGTTCGCAGACGATGATGAAGATGATTTTGAGTCAGTTCTTAGAAAAAGTGTGGGTGAAGTACCATATCAAGGTCTTGCGAACGAGTTGCTAGGTATAGATGTAGCTAACCGTATTGCACTGAACAGTCTTATATACCGTCCACCCATAGTTGAGAAAGATCAAAGTCCGCTCTTTACATTGGCGGAGCAGCTCGGTGGGCCTGTTCTTGGGGTAGGTAACTCATTAGTATATAGAGGTGTGCCTGATATGTTTAGGGGTATATTTGACGGAGATTATAAAACTTTTGAGAGAGGGTTTGAAGCAGCCACTCCTGCCGCAATAAGAAACATTAGCAAGGGGCGTAGGTTTCTATTTGAAGGAGCTAATACACGCAGAGGCGATCCGATTACAGAAGACATAAATCCCTACAACGCAGTTATGCAGGGTCTAGGGTTTGCACCACAAAACTATAGCGAAGTGTTAGACTACAACAGGAACGAGCGGCGGAAAGACAAGGCGTTATCACAAAAACGCGGCAAGCTGTTGAGACGTAGGAACATGGCTGTACGAGAAGGTGACGGCGATGAAGTACGTAGAGTAGACAGACTTATAGCTGATTTCAACAGAGGGTTAAAGCCTGAAGAAAGAGCCGCTATAATAGACAGCGATGCAAAAGAACGTTCACAAAGATCCTTTAAACAAACTACAGCAAAAATGCGAGGCGGTGTGACTTTCACCCCTGCTATGTTAGAAAGTTTAAAAGAGTACAACCAAGGCTTTAGGCTCTTCGACTAAAAGAAACCCCTACCGGAGCAGCTCACAGTAGGGGTTCTACATATAGTAGATCAGTCATTATGGAGAACAACATCGAGTATCGAGTTGTCATATCTTGTATATCACATAGTTCTCCACACACGTAAACCTAATTTTTTGTTTTCTATGCAAATTTGCACTTCAAACTCCCATGCTTTCATTTTTGCAACACTTTTTAGCTGTTTTGTGCCTTTTTCTGTGTTTATACATGGTAAAAAGAACGAGGAGCCTACGTCCATGTTCTCCCATTCTATAGTAACTCTAAGCCCATCAGGGTTTAGGTCATCAAGTTTCATTACCTTCTGATCCATCTGGAACCTCATCAAAACCATCAAACGTCATTTGCAATACATCTTGCGGCGGCATGTTAAAGTCTGTGCCTTTAGTCAGACGTTTCTTCACGCGCTTTGCATTCTTCTTCTTTTTAAGATCATCGACTAAAGATGCGTAGTTTATCTGCTGATCTGTACACCAATCTTTAAAAGGTTTTATCCGCAAAAATAACGCCTTGGTGTCAGGCTCATACCTAGCTATCAACTGCCCACGGGGTGAGGCTGTCACGGGTACTAACTGATCCAGACCATTATCGTGCCTACCCCGTAGGTCTTCAGTGCTTTCGATCCTAAGTATGTTATTGTAATTCTCTGATATGTAGTTACCTAGTGTCTCATCTACGGAAGCACCTATATCGTTTACAAAGTTGTTCCTACGTATCAGTTCTTGGACTACCCATTTGTACACTTTGCCCACGTCATAATTAACAAACCCTAGTTTTTTAGCGATCATCAGCCCTGCTATTATTACAGC